>Ga0074195_1002001_pt1 | contig 25017 bp, 26 predicted proteins | sample EPASupsiteHSE623_FD_64525 | JGI IMG/M metagenome (GOLD analysis project Ga0074195, IMG submission 64525) | Bioremediated contaminated groundwater from EPA Superfund site, New Mexico - Sample HSE6-23 | ecosystem: Environmental > Aquatic > Deep subsurface > Groundwater > Contaminated ... | reverse complement strand
ATTAATGGACTAATTATCTTTTTTTTTATATAATATTATCAGGTGATTTTTATGATTTATACATCAATAGAAAATGAAAAAATAAAGTATTTAAAAAAACTATCTATTAAAAAGTATCGTGATCACGAAGATGTGTTCTTAATAGAAGGCGAACATATTGTTTTAGAAGCTTATAAAAAAGGACTTTTAAAAACATTAATAATTAAAGATACAACAGAATTTTATTTAGATGTTGATACAGTTATTGTTTCAGAAAAAGTTTTAAAGTACATATCGGAGTTAGACACACCGCAATCAATTATGGGTGTTTGCTATAAGTTAAAAGAAAAAGAAATAACAGAAAAAATCTTAGTTCTTTCAGATATACAAGATCCCGGAAATTTAGGAACTATTATTAGAAGTGCAGTAGCTTTTAACATAAACACAATAATACTAAGTTCTTCAACAGTAGATCTATATAATTCTAAAGTAATACGCGCATCACAAGGTATGATATTTTCAATTAATATATTAATTAAAGATTTAAAAACTTACTTGCCTTATCTTAAGAATCAAGGGTATATTATATATGGTACAGATGTGAATAATGGTCAGGATATAAAATCTGTTGAAAAAAACAAAAAACTTGCTATAATAGTTGGCAACGAAGGAAATGGTATTTCTGATGAAGTAAAATCTTTAGCAGATGGTAATATTTATATTAAGACAAATGAAAACTGTGAGAGTTTAAATGTTGCAGTAGCAACAAGCATTATTCTTTACGAAATAGATAAGTAGGTAATTTATGGAATACATTTATGTTGGTAAAATTTCTAATACACACGGATTAAATGGAGAACTTAAAATATTATCAGAATTTAAATATAAAAAAGAATTATTTACTAAAAATTCTAAGATATATCTTGGCGATAATAAGATAGAATATATAATAAAATCTGTTAGAAAAACAAATAATTTTGATCTTTTAATCCTTGATGAAGTAGATACGATAGAATTAGCTTTAAAAATTAAAAATCAAGAAATTTTTGCGGATAGATCTTATTTTGATAATAATACCATTTTTGATGAAGATTTGATTAATATGAATGTATATAGTCAAAAAGGTTTTATAGGAATAGTTTCATATCTTCTAAAAGGAATAAAATATGATTATTTAGTAGTGGAAAAAAATAAAGTTAAAAATATGGTTCCAAACATTAATGAATTTGTCAAAGAAATTGACTTAGAAAATAAAAAGATTATAATAGAGGAAATTGAGGGATTAATAAATGAAAATTGATGTGTTATCATTATTCCCAGGCATGTTTGAAGGATTTTTAAATAGTTCTATTATAAAAAGAGCGATAGAAAAAAAAATAATTGAAGTAAGAATTATTGATTTTAGAACATACTCAAAAGATATTCATCATAAAGTCGATGACTATTCAATAGGTGGTGGAAGTGGAATGGTTTTAATGCCACAGCCAATATTTGACTCCGTACTAGATATAAAAACAAAAGATTCGGTAGTAATTCTTTTAACACCGCAAGGAAAAACATATAAACAAAATATGGCCTATGATTTTAGTAAAATGAAACATCTTATTATTATTTGTGGCCATTATGAAGGATTCGATGAGCGAATTAGAACGCTTGCTGACATGGAAATAAGTATTGGAGACTTTATTCTAACAGGTGGAGAACTTGCAAGTATGGTTTTAATTGATTCTATTGCAAGACTAATACCTGGTGTTATTAAAGATGACTCTCATATACAAGAATCATTTAATGATAATTTGCTTGACTATCCAGTTTATACTAAACCAATTGTATATAAAGACATGAAAGTCCCAGACATTTTACTATCTGGACATCATGAAAATATTAATAAATGGCGAAAAGATGAATCTATTAAAAGAACAATTGAAAGAAGACCAGATTTACTAGGAAAGAGGTGATTTTATGAGTTTTGTTGTTGAGAAAAAAAAATCTAGTTTTTCAATGACAAATACCATACCTTCAAATTCAGGATATAAAATGTCACCGCATAATAGTGTTTCTTATGAAGGTATAACTATTAATCAGATTACAATTATAAATGAAAGCTTTATTAAAAAAGTTATTGAAAGAAAAATTAAAATAAAATTAGATATTTATCTTAAATATGTCTTAAAATTACTTAGTGTGGAAGATGATGATGCCGATTCTGAAGGAGACGTAGAAAAAATAGACGTTGTTTTGGATGATCTTTCAAGGTACAAAAGTATTATTCAAAATAATTATAGGGTACATTTGGAGCAAGCATATTATGAAATTTTAATAAAAAAAATAGAGGTAATAGAAGCCGAATTAAAGAAGAAAAGAGAATATATTAATAATTATTTTCAAGAAAAAGAAAATTCTAAAAAATCCAGATAAACTATTGCATTTTACTTGTTAGTGTGTTATCATTTTTCCTGTGTGATCCGCTAAAAAACATTTTATGATCATAATAAAATAAGGAGAGTGACATTGTGAATTTAGTTGATAAAATAACTAAAAATCAAATCAGAACTGACTTACCAGAATTCCGAGTTGGAGATACTGTTAATGTTGGTTGGAACGTTATCGAAGGAAAACGTGAAAGAGTACAAGCTTTTGAAGGCATTGTAACAAAAATTCAAAATAGTGGTATTGGAAAGAATTTTACTGTTAGAAAGTTATCAGACCGTATTGGTGTTGAAAGAACTTTCCCAATGAATTCACCAAAAATTGCTTCTATTACTGTTGTTAGAAAAGGAAAAGTAAGAAGAGCCAAATTAAACTATTTAAGAGATTTAGTTAAAGCACCTAAGATCAAAGAAAGACGCGCAAAGGAAAGTAAGGCAGAATAAGTGCCTTCTTTTTATTAGAAAGGAAAATATGAATAAAGTTTTAAAAGAAATAGGCTCATATGTACTTATAATTTTATTTGTAATTTTAATTAGAACATTTATTATAACTCCAGTCAGAGTAGATGGCCTTTCAATGAGTCCAACACTTGATGATGGAGAGATACTACTTTTAAATAAACTTGACAAGAAATATAAAAGATTTGATATTGTAGTTATTGACTATAATGGTACCAAAATAATTAAAAGAGTTATTGGGCTTCCATCAGAATCAGTAATGTATAAAGAAAATTCTTTATATATTAATGGAGAAAAAGTAGAAGAATCATTCATAAGTACTGATGTAAAAACAGAAGATTTTGTTTTAACAGAATTTAATCATATACCTGATAACTACTACTTTGTAGTAGGCGATAATAGAAATAATTCCGTAGATAGTAGAATTATAGGACTCATAAATAAAAAAGATATATTAGGAAAAGTTAAAATAGCTTTATTTCCCTTTAATGATTTTGGATTTATAAAATGAGGAGAAAAAATGGGCATACTAGGAAGCTTTAAAGAACAACTTAAAAGAAGAGCAAGATATAGAAGAAGATTAAAAGAAAAAAAAGTTATTCAAGAAGAACAAGAATTATTGTCAAAAAAGTCTCAAAAGAAACCTAATATAATTATTTATATTAATAATCTAGGAGCAGTTCCTTATAAAGCAAAAGTTTTTAAAAATTTAAACACTATACAAAATATAAATGTTAAAAGAAACGATAACATTCAAGAAAAGTCGCAACTAGAAACAGAAGAAGAAATAAAAATAAAACAAAAAGTAGCAAAATTTGTAACGAAAACTCAAGAAAAAATAGAGTTAATAAAAAAAGAGCTAGAATTAGAAGAAGAAAAAATTAAACAATTAAAAACAAAAAAAGACTGCTATGAAGCAGAACAACGACTTAATAAAATAAAAAATAGAATATCTGAACTTAAAAGACTTTTAGACAAAACATTAAAATCTTATGATTTTAAATATTATGATGAATTAAATGATAATTTGTTATTTGAATATATTGACGATTTTAAGTTTAAAGAAAACTCTACTACCGTAGATGAATTGGTAGAAGTATGCAAAACAGAAATAAAGAAAATCGATCGAATAAATGGCTTATTAATTCAATTTTTAAGTATTAATAAAAAATATAATAGCAAAAAAGAAGAACTAGATTCTCTTGACTATGACTACAACAATAGTAGAATAGGCTTAGATAAACTATTACTAAAGCAAGATATAATTCTTAGATATTTATTAAAAGAAGATGCATATATAGAAAAATTAGTAAGTGAAAATAATGATTTCGCAACTAATTATAAAATAAGTCCATCAAAACTCATATTCGATAAAAGCTATATCAACAATTTATATTTAATGAATGTCGGAATAAGCTTATTTCAAACAACTTTCATTGGCGCTTATTTAGGAGCTTTCATTTTTAATACTGCATCATCACATTTACTTAGAAAAGCTTTCAGAAGAGAAAGATATATTGAAGAATATTATCGATACATTGATTATGCATCAAAAATAAAAGATAATTTTGATTTAATCGATAGTACAATATATTTAATAAATGACTCTTTAGAGAATGTAACACTTTATATTATGAAATTTGAAAATGAGTATAGTACATATCTAAGTCACAAAAAATATAAAGCAATGTATAATAGGCTTAAGACTATTGAAAATAAATTAATAAAACAAAAAGATAAATTGGTAGATATGCAAAAAAAGCTTCAATTAGAAGATGAAAAATATAAAGTTAAAGTTAGAAAACTAAAAGGTATGTACTAACAGTAAAAAAACTTTTTGAAAATCAGTAGTCAGCAAAAAGGAGTGAGCAAGATGAACGAAAATAAAACAAACATTAATTGGTATCCTGGACATATGGCCAAAACCAAAAGACTAATTAGTGAAAACTTAAATTTTATTGATGTAGTATATGAGGTGATTGATGCAAGAATTCCTATATCATCAAAAATAGTTGATATAGATTCATATATCAAAACAAAGCCACGTATTTTAATAATGACCAAATATGACTTATGTGACAAATCAGAAACCAATAAAATAATAAAGTATTATGAGAGTAAAGGATACTTTGTTTTAACATATGACCTTGAAAAAAATCCTTCAATGAAAAGTCTTATTAGTGCAACTAAGAAAATAATGGAAAAAGCTAATGAAAAAAGAATAAATAGAGGATTAAAAGAAAAGAAAATACATGCATTAATAGTTGGAGTTCCTAATGTAGGAAAATCAACATTAATTAACCGTCTTGCTTTAAAAAAAGTAGCAAATGTAGGAAACAAACCAGGTATAACTAAGAATTTAAATTGGATCAGAGTTAACAGTGAAATTGAACTTTTAGATACTCCAGGAATATTATGGCCTAAACTTGATAATGAAATAACAGCTTTTAATTTAGCCGCTTTTACAGCTATTAAAGAAGAAGTATTACCTATAGATGAAGTAGTAGAATATATAATAAAAAAATTATACTTATTATATCCAAATATATTAAAAGAAAAATATAATGTTATTAGTATAGAAGAAGATTTTGAAAAAATACTAGAAATAATCGGCAAGAAAAGAGGATGCCTTATAAAAGGTGGATTAGTTGACTATGATAAAGTAAGGATGCTTGTTTTAAACGATATTAAACAAGGAAGCATAAAAGGTATCACATTTGACAGAATATAGTAACATGAACGTTTTAGTGCTTGCTTACTTAGGTGATGCTGTTTTTGAAATATATGTTAGAGAATTTTTAATAAAAAAAAATATTGTTAAAGTAGATACTCTTCAAAAAGAAGCGATTAATTATGTGTCAGCTAAAAATCAAAGACGATTTCTAGAGCTTCTTATCAATAAAAATATATTTAACGAATTAGAATTAAGTATAATTAACAGAGCTCGTAATCATAAAGGGACAAGACATCCTAAAAATACTGATATAATTACATATAAATACGCAACAGCCTTTGAAGCAATTATTGGATACATATACTATACTAATAAAGAAAAATTAATAGAAATTATGAATATAATACTAAATAAATAGGAGGAAACATGCATATTTATGGCAAAAATGTTGCAAAAGAAACTTTAAATAGTGATACGATAGTAAAAAGAATATTATTAGAAAAAAGTTTTAATGATAAAGAAGTATTAGAATTAATAAATAAAAAAAACATTGATATTATCTATAAAGAAAAAAGAGAATTAGATCATTTGATTAATGGAATTCATCAAGGAATAGTCTTAGAAATAAAAGACTTTGTTTATACAGATATTAATGATGTTTATAATAAAGAAAATGCTTTTGTTATCATACTTGATCACATAGAAGATCCACATAACTTAGGAGCAATCATTAGAACGTCAGAAGCAGCAGGGGTTGATAGAATAGTAATAACTAAAGATAGGTGCTGTGACGTAAATGCAACTGTTATGAAAACAAGTGCAGGAGCTCTTTCAAAAATCAAAGTATCAATGGTTACTAATTTATCATCAACAATGAAAGCCCTGAAAAAAAATGGATTTTGGATAATTGGTACTGATATGAATGGAACAGATTATAAAAAAATTGATTACAAAGGAAAAATTGCTATTGTAATAGGTAGTGAAGGAACAGGAATGTCTAGAATCGTAAAAGAAGAATGCGATTTTATATCAGAAATTCCGATGAAAGGAAAAGTAAATAGTTTGAATGCATCAGTAGCAGCAGGAATTATTATATTTGAAGCCGCAAGTAGGAGGTAACTTTGAACTATAAAGATTTAAATGATTTTGAAATAATATATTGTATTAGAGAAAACAATGAAGAAGCAAACGAATTAATGTTTAACAAATATAAACCTTTAATAGATAAGATAGTACAAAAATTTTTTAAATATGCTTCTAATATCGGATTAGATAAAAACGACTTATCTCAAGAAGCAATGTTGGCTTTTAGTAGCGCTATTCAAACATTCGATACTAATAAAGAAACAATTTTTTTTACGTATGCTAAGTCTTGTGTTGAAAAAAGAATGATTTCTTTATTGATAAAAAATAAAGCTTTAAAGCATAAATATTTAAATGAATCATTACCTTTTGAAACAGGTGATGAGGAAAGTGGCCATTTTATTTATGAAAAATTGCTATCTGACAATAAATTTAATCCAGAAAATAAACTTTTAGATGATGAATTCAGAAATCTCTTCCTTTCAATTGCAAGAGAAAACTTGACCGGATTTGAACTAAAAGTATTTGAAATAAAAATAAATGGGTTTAGTTATGGTGAAATAGCAGACATATTAAAGAAAGATAAAAAATCAATTGATAATGCGCTTCAAAGAATAAAAGCCAAATTAAAGGATGCACTTAAAACAATTGACAACAAATAATAACTGTGTTACTATTTACTTGTAACACACAGATGTGTTTTTATTTTGGAAAATTAGTGAGGTATAAATGAAAGCATTCGCAAGATTTCTTGTAAGTGTTAGACAAGAAATGAACAAAGTTAGATGGATTCCTAAGAAAGAAATGATAAAGTATTCTATTGCAACTTTATCAATTATGGTGTTTTTTGCTTTATTCTTCTTTTTCTCTGATTTTATTATAGGTTCAGTGAAAGTGTTGGTGGGATAATGCAAAAAGAATGGTATGTTGTAAATACTTATTCAGGACATGAGAATAAAGTAAAAGAAAAATTATTAATGCGTACAACAACAATGGGTAAAGAAGATTTTATCTTTAGAGTAATTGTCCCAGAAGTAATGGAAGTTGAATTTAAAGATGGACAAAAAAAAGAAAAACTAAAAAAAATGTTTCCTGGCTATATACTAGTTGAAATGATTATGACAGATGATGCTTGGTTTGTTGTTCGAAATACTCCAGGTGTAACTGGGTTTATTGGTTCATCTGGAAGAGGTACAAAGCCATTTCCGTTAACACCAGCAGAAGTTGACAAAATACTTAAGAATATGGGTCTATCTAGACTTGATGTTGTTAGTGAACTTAAAACTGATGACTTAGTTAAAGTAGTTGATGGACCATTTAAAGAAATGTATGGTAAAATTAAAACCATTGATTCGGAAAAACAGATGTTAGAAGTTGCTCTTGACTTATTTGGACAAGAAACAATTGTAGAACTTGAATTCCAAGCAGTAGAAAAAGCATAATTTAATAAAAAAATATGGACAACACATAATTATTGTGTTATTATTAAAACGCTATATTTTATATATAGGTATTTAGTGGGAGCGCGGACCGCATTATGACCACTCGCGAAAAAAATTTATAGGAGGTGTTTTTCGTGGCAAAGCAAGTAACAAAAATGGTTAAATTACAAATACCAGCAGGTAAGGCAACACCAGCTCCACCAGTAGGAACAGTACTTGGTCCAGCAGGAATTAACTTACAAGAGTTTTGTACAAGATATAATGATGCAACAAAAGAAAAGATTGGAGATATATTACCAGTAGAAATTACTATTTATGATGATAGAAGTTTCAACTTTGTAATTAAAACTCCACCAACTTCTTTCTTAGTAAAGAAAACTGCTAAGATTAAAAAAGGTGGAACAAAAGGTCAAAATGAAACTGTTGCAACATTAACAAAAGAGCAAATTAAAGAAATAGCTTTAATAAAATTACCAGACTTAAATTGTTATACAGTTGAAGAAGCTATAAAAATAGTAACTGGAACTGCTAAGAACATGGGAGTTAAAGTAGAAGAATAATTGTCCTGTGGGAGGAAAATTGTCCGCAAATTACCACATGAGGAGGTTAATATGAAGAAAGGTAAAAAATATTTAGAAGTAGCTAAGAAAGTTGAAAAACTAAAATCTTATGCTAAAGAAGACGCAGTAAAATTAGTAAAAGAAACATCTTGTGCTAAATTTGATGAATCTGTTGAAGTAGCAGTCCGTCTTAATGTTGATCCTAAAAAAGCTGATCAACAATTAAGAGGAGCTATGGTACTTCCTAATGGAACAGGAAAAAAGAGTTGCGTTTTAGTTATTGCTAAAGGCGACTTAGCTAAGAAAGCATTAGAAGCTGGAGCTGATTTTGTAGGCGATGTGAACATGCTTGAGAAGATTGAAAAAGAAAACTGGTTTGGATTCGATACAATGATTGCAACACCAGATATGATGCCTGCATTAGGAAAACTAGGTAAAATTTTAGGACCAAAAGGTTTAATGCCAAATCCTAAAACTGGAACTGTTACACTTGATGTAGCAAAAGCAGTAAGTGACGTAAAAAAAGGAAGAGTTGAATATAAGACTGATACTTTTGGAAACGTAAGTACAATTATAGGAAAAGTATCATTTACTGAACAACAATTACTTGAAAATTTATCTGCATTTATGACAATGATTATTAAATCAAAGCCATCTACTGTTAAAGGAACATATATTAAAAACATTAGTGTTTCTTCAACAATGGGACCTGGCATTAAAATTGATGCAAATAGCTTTGACATTTAATTTTAACTATGATAGAATAATAAATGTTTGGAAATAGTACCGTAGACAGTAGGGGAGAAATCTTAATAATCCTACCGAGGAACTTATTAGTAAGTAATCTCGGCCTAACTACGCGTAGTTAGGCTTTATTGTACATGAAGGTGAGGTGTATTATGGCAAATCCAAAAATCTTAGAAAAAAAGAAGCTTGTAATTGATGAAATTGCAGCGAAACTTAAAGAAGCAAAATCTGTCATTTTCTTTGATAACACAGGTCTATCTGTTTCAGAAACAATGGAACTTAGACGTGTACTTAAAGAAATTGACGCAGAACTTAAAGTATATAAAAACACTTTAGTAAAAAAAGCTTTTGATTCTTTGAAAATTGAAATTGGTGACATATTAAATGGTCCAAAAGTTGTTGCTTTTGGAACAGATGAAATAGCTCCAGTTAAAGCACTAAGTGAATTTTCAAAAAAACATCCTAATCTTGAATTAAAGGTTGGATATATTGATGGAAATGTAACTGATAAAGTTACACTAGAAAGCTTAGCAGCTACACCAAATAAAGATACGCTGCTTACTATGTTTGCAGCAGGTCTATTAGAACATTTAAAAAATGTTTCTATATGTTTAGACTTACACAGTAAAAATATTAATTAAAAGGAGGATTTTAAAATGGCAAAATTAACTACAAAAGAAATTATTGACGCAATCAGTGAAATGAAAATTTTAGAAGTAAAGGAATTAGTAGATGCAATGAAAGAAGCATTTGGTGTTGATCCAAGCTCTGTTGCAGTAGCAGCTCCAGTTGCAGTAGCAACTGAAGAAGGACCTACATCTGCTAACGTTGTACTTGCGAGTGCTGGACCTAACAAAATAGCTGTTATTAAATTAGTAAGAGATATTACAGGTTTAGGATTAAAAGAAGCTAAAGATATTGCTGATAATGGTGGCGTTGTAAAAGAAAGTGTAAAAATTGAAGAAGCTAATGAAATGAAAGCGAAGTTTGAAGAAGCTGGCGCTACAGTTGAATTAAAATAATTTTTTACAAATTGATAAGCCTATACTAGTAGTATGGGCTTTCGTCGTTTATAAAAATAATGTTAAAGAGGAATTATGAATCATTACTTTACAAATGAAACATTAGGAAGTAAAATCAACACTATTACTTTTATTATTAATAATAGAAAATATGAATTATTAACTGATAATGGTGTGTTCTCAAAAAAAGGTTTAGATTTTGGAACACGTACATTGCTTGAAAGTTTAGACTTAAAGTATATAAAAGGAAATGTTTTAGATATTGGATGTGGATATGGACCAATTGGTATTTATATCAAGTCTAATACAGATTGTAACGTTGATATGACAGATATAAATAAAAGAAGCTTGCATTTAGCAAAATTAAATGCTAAATCAAATAAAGTAGATGTAAACATTTTTGAAAGTGATGCATATACTAATATTACAAAAAAATATAATTTTATTATTACCAATCCTCCAGTAAGAGTTGGTAAAAAAATACTATATGAAATTCTTTTTAAAGCAAAAGAACACTTAGAAAAAAATGGTGAACTTTTACTCGTTATTTCTAAAGATCAAGGAGCAAAATCCTTAATCAAAGATTTAGAAAAAGAATATACTGTAAGTGTCATAAATAAAAATAAAGGTTTTTATATTATTAAAGCCATTTTTAATTGACATATTGATATGTATTTGCTAAAATTATATATTGGCGGCATGTATATTTTATTACATGCTATAAATAGTTATAATAGTTTATAGGGGTGAATTTAGTGGCTTATATCGTAAAAAAATTCGGTGATCACCGTGAAAGAAGAAGTTATGCTAAAACAAAAAACACTGTTGAATTAGGTAACTTACTTGAAATTCAAAAAAAGTCTTATGAATGGTTTATAACTGAAGGAATCAAAGAAGTATTTGAAGATATTTTTCCAGTGGAGAGTTTCACTGGAAATTTGTCGTTGGATTTTGGTGAATTCAGTTTTGAAAAATCAAGATACTCTATTAAAGGTTGCAAGGAAAGATATGCAACTTATGCCTCTCCCTTAACTGTAGAAGCAAGATTATTTAATCATGAAACAGGCGAAGTTAAGGAACAAAATATTTATTTAGGCGATATGCCTATAATGACTGAAAGTGGCACATTTATTATAAATGGGGCTGAACGTGTTATCGTATCACAATTAGTAAGAAGCCCAAGTGCTTATTACGGAAAAGAAATTGATAAAAATGGTCGTGTTGTAATTACATCTCAAATAATCCCAACAAGAGGTACTTGGCTAGAATATGAATTAGATGCTAGAAATATAGTTTATGTTAGAATTGATAGAACAAGAAAAGTTCCAGTTACAACTTTACTTAGAGTAGTTGGACTTTCTACTGATGAAGACATTTTAGACTTATTTGGACAAGATGAATATTTAATTCATACAATTGAAAAAGATTCAAATAAAAACACTGATGAATCATTAATTGATATTCATTCAAAACTAAGACCAGGAGAACCTTCAACACTAGAATCAGCAAAAAATCAATTAATTACAAGATTCTTTGATGCTTTTAGATATGATTTAGCGAAAGTAGGACGTTATAAATTTAATAAAAAACTTAATGTTTCTGATAGATTAATTGGTACTATTTTAGCTGAAGATATTAAAGTTGGTAAAACTGTAAAGTTTGCTAAAGGAACTGAAATAACAAAAGCTATTTTAGAAGAAATTAAAGTTTTACTTAATGAAGGATATGGCGTAAAAGAAGCACTAATCAATAGTGATTTAGACACTTATAATAAAGTACAAATCATTAAAGTATATTCAAAATTAAATCCAACTAAAGTTGTAAATGTTATTGGAAATGATCAAACAATTGATGTTAAGCGTTTAACTATATCAGATATTTATGCATCAGTTTCATATTATTTAAACCTTTTAGAAGGAATTGGCTCATTTGACGAAATAGATCACTTGTCTAATCGTCGTGTCCGTCAAGTCGGAGAACTACTTCAAAATCAATTTAGAATAGGTATATCTAGAATTGAAAGAGTTATAAGAGATAGAATGTCGACACAAGAGATATCAGATGTTACCCCAAAATCTCTTATTAATATTAGACCACTTACGGCTAGTATTAAAGAATTCTTTGGATCATCTCAGCTATCTCAATTCATGGATCAAACTAATCCAATTGCTGAGCTTACAAACAAAAGACGTTTAACTTCCCTTGGACCTGGTGGTCTTGCTCGTGATAGAGCTGGTATGGAAGTTCGTGACGTTAATTCTTCACATTATGGAAGATTATGCCCAATTGAATCTCCGGAAGGACAAAACATTGGTCTTATAACTTCTCTTGCAAGTTATGCTCGTATTAATGACTATGGATTTATTATGACTCCATATAGAAAAGTTATTGATAAAAAATTAACTGATGAAATTATATATATGACAGCTGATGAGGAAATAGATTATTATATTTCTCAAGCAACAATTGCACTAGATGATAATAATACAATTTCTATTGAATCAGCTCCAGTTAGATATCGTGGTGAGACTATTATTGTTCCAACAGACAAGATAGATTTCATTGATGTATCTCCACAACAAGTAGTATCAGTAACAACTGCAGGAATTCCTTTCTTGGAACACGATGATGGAAAAAGAGCTTTGATGGGCGCTAATATGCAACGTCAAGCAATTCCACTTTTAAAAGCTGAAGCTCCACTTGTTGGAACTGGAATAGAGGCTATTTCTGCTCGTGATAGTGGCGCTGTTGTTATTTGTAAAGCTGATGGTGTAGTTACTTATGTAGATGCTAGAAGAATAGTTGTAAAAACTTTAAAAGGTGAAGATATATACTATTTAAATGGTTTTGAAAGAAGTAATGCATCAACTTGTTATCACCAAATACCAATTGTTAAAAAAGGTGATAAAGTCTACAAAGACGAAGTAATCGGTGATGGTCCTTCTACTGACATGGGAGAAATGGCACTAGGTAAAAATGTAACAGTGGCTTTCATGAATTATGAAGGATATAACTACGAAGATGCAGTTATCTTAAATGAACGTTTAGTAAAAGATGATGTTTATACATCAATTCATATTGAAAGATATCAAATTGAATGTCGTGATACAAAATTAGGACCAGAGGAATTTACTCGTGATATTCCTAATATTGGAGAAGAAGCAAGAAAAAATCTTGATGACAAAGGCATTATTAAAATTGGTACAGAAGTAAAAGATGACGATATTTTAATTGGTAAAGTAACTCCAAAAGGAATGGTTGAACTTACCAGTGAAGAAAAATTATTACATGCTATTTTTGGAGAGAAAACAAGAGAAGTAAGAGATACTTCCCTTAGAGTTCCACATGGTGGAGAAGGTATTATTCATGATGTAAAAGTATTTACAAAAGAAGATACTGATGAACTTCCAGCTGGTGTTTCAATGATTGCTCATGTGTATATAGTTCAAAAAAGAAAAATATCAGTTGGTGATAAAATGGCAGGGCGACATGGAAATAAAGGAGTAATTTCCTTAGTGCTTCCAGAAGAAGATATGCCATATTTACCTAATGGACAAACAGTTGATATTTTATTAAATCCACTTGGAGTTCCATCCAGACTAAATATTGGACAAATTTTAGAGATGCATTTAGGATATGCCGCAAAGAATTTACATATTCATATTGCAACACCAGTATTTGAAGGCGCTAATAGAAAAGAAATCATCGATGCTTTAAAAGAAGCTAACTTAGATGAAGATGGTAAATGTTGGTTATATGATGGAAGAACTGGCGAAAGATTTGATCACCGTATCTCAATAGGTACAATGTACATGATTAAACTTCATCACATGGTTGATGATAAACTACACGCTAGATCAACAGGACCTTACTCACTTGTAACACAACAACCATTAGGTGGAAAAGCACAATTTGGTGGTCAGAGATTTGGAGAAATGGAAGTTTGGGCTCTTTATGCATACGGAGCAGCTCATATTTTACAAGAAATGATGACTATTAAATCAGATGATGTTGTAGGACGTGTAAAAGTTTATGAGGCTTTAGTTAAAGGAAATCCGATACCTAAGTCAGGAATACCAGAAAGCTTTAGAGTTTTAACAAAGGAATTCCAAGCATTAGGACTTGATATTTCAGTATTAGATAAAAATGGCGACTATTTAGAACTTCGTAAATTAGAAGAACAAGAGAAAGATTCGTTCCTATCTGAAGAAGAATTAGAAAAAGTCGCAGCTATTCCAGTCATCGAAGAAGAAATAGAAGAATCACCAAAAGATGATATTGAAGATGAGTTTGAAGAAAATGATTTAGATAATATTGAATTTGATGAAGACGAATTTATAGAGGGAGATGATTTATAATGGATGTAAACAATTTTGAAGGATTAAAAATCGCAATTGCTTCTCCTGAAAAAATTAGATCTTGGTCATATGGTGAAGTTAAAAAAGCCGAAACTATAAATTATCGTACATTAAAACCTGAAAGAGACGGATTATTTTGTGAAAAAATATTTGGTCCAACTAAGGATTTTGAATGCTCTTGTGGTAAATACAAGAGATTAAGATATAAAAATGTTGTTTGTGATAAATGTGGAGTAGAAGTTACAAGAGCAAAAGTACGTCGTGAACGTATGGGACATATTGAACTTGCTACTCCAGTAAGTCACATTTGGTTTTTCAAGGGAGTTCCTTCAAGAATGGGACTTGTTCTTGATATGTCACCAAGAGATCTTGAGGAAGTATTATATTTTGTTAGCTATGTTGTACTGGATCCTGGAGCAGCTCCACTTGAAAAAAAACAAACCATATCAGATAAAGAATACCGTATTTATTATGAAAAATATGGCAGCTCATTTAAAGTTGGTATGGGAGCTGAAGCTATTAAGGAACTTTTAAAACAAGTTAACTTAGCTAAAGAAGTAGAAGAAATCAAAAAAGAAATCAGTGAGATTAAAGACACGGCTTCACAAAAAAGAGTTCGTTTAGTTAAAAGATTAGATGTATTAAATGCCTTTTTAGAGTCGGGTAATAAGCCAGAATGGATGATTTTAGATGCTCTTCCAGTAATTCCACCAGAGTTAAGACCAATGATTCAATTAGATGGTGGAAGATTTGCAACATCAGATCTTAATGACTTATATAGAAGAGTAATTAATAGAAATAATCGTCTAAAGAAGTTAATTGAGTTAGGTGCTCCTTCTATAATAATTCAAAATGAAAAACGTATGTTACAAGAATCAGTTGATGCGTTATTTGATAACGGAAGACGTGGAAGAAATGTAACAGGGGCAGGTAATAGACCACTTAAATCACTTTCATCAATGTTAAAAGGTAAGCAAGGACGTTTCCGTCAAAACTTACTTGGTAAACGTGTTGATTATTCAGGCCGTTCTGTTATTGTAGTTGGTCCAAAACTAAAAATGTATGAATGTGGTATTCCAAAAGAAATGGCTCTAGAGTTATTTAAACCACATGTTATAAATGGTTTAGTTTCAAAAGAAATTGCTCCAAATATAAAAGCAGCTAAAAGAATGATTGAAAATCAAGATGAAAGAGTTTGGGATATTGTTGAAGAAAAAATAAAAGAACATCCTGTAATGCTTAATCGTGCACCAACTCTACATAGACTTGGTATCCAAGCATTTGAACCAAAATTAATTGAAGGAAGAACAATACGTCTTCATCCACTAGTTTGTACAGCATTTAATGCTGACTTTGATGGAGACCAGATGGCTGTTCACGTTCCAATTAGTATAGAAGCACAAACTGAAGCAAGAATATTAATGCTTGCTGCTAATAATATTTTAAAACCTTCTGATGGGAAGCCAATCGTTACCCCAGGGCAAGATATGGTTTTAGGTAACTATTATTTAACAATTGAAAAACCTAATATGCCGGGAGAAGGAAGAGTATTTAAAGATACTTCTGAAGCTTTAATGAGTTACGAAAGAAGAGAAGTAACGCTTCATACTCGTATCGCGCTTCCAGTTAAATCATTTAGACACAAGATATTTCCAGATACTTATTTAAATAAATATTTGGTAACTACTCCAGGTAAATTAATTTTCAATGAAATATTTCCAGATACTTTTCAGTATATTGAAGACGGAAGTGTTGAAAATATTGAACTTGTTACACCAGCTAAGTATTTTATTCCGATGGGAACAAATATAAAAGAATATATTGCTTCTATGGAATTAGTTCCAGCTTTCAATAAAGGTGTTTTAGGAAAATTAATATCTCAAATATATAAAAGATATCAAACAACTGAAACATCAATTATGCTTGATAAACTTAAAGATTTAGGATTTAAACATTCTACATTATCAGGTATTTCTATTGCAATAAGCGATGTTAAAGAAAGTGTTATTAAACCTGAAGTAATCAGTAAAAGTAATGAAACAGTTGATACTATTAATAAGCAATTTAAGCGTGGATTAATAACAGATACTGAAAGATACAACAAAGTAGTTGAAGTATGGACTAATGCTAAAAATACTATCTCCAAAGAATTAGCAGACATGATTAAAGAAGACAAAGAAAATCCGATTTCAATCATGATCGATTCTAAAGCTCGTGGTGATATTAGTTCACTTACTCAGCTTGTTGGTATGAGAGGACTATTCGCTAAACCAGGCGGAGGTCAAGTGGAAATTCCTGTAATTTCCTCATTTAGTGAAGGTGTTACTATTAACGAATTCTTCTTATCTACACATGGTGCTAGAAAAGGTGCTGTTGATACCGCTTTAAAGACAGCTGATGCTGGTTATTTAACAAGACGATTAGTTGATGTTGTACAAGATATCATCATTAAAGAAGAAGATTGTGGTACTGTACAAGGTGTTACAGTTAGATCGTTCATTAATGAAAAAGATGGTACAGTTATTGAATCATTCAAAGAACGTATTATTGGAAGATATACAAATACTAAAGTATTAAATCCTGAAACTAAGGAAGTAGTGTGTGAAAGAAACACATACATTACTGAACAATTAGCTGACAAGATTTGTAAAATTGGTATTGAAGAACTATCAATTAGAACAGTTCTTACATGTAAATCAGAACATGGTTGCTGTAAAAAATGTTATGGTAGAAACTTAGCAACAGGCTCAGTTGTTGAAATTGGGGAAGCTGTAGGTATTATGGCTGCTCAATCAATTGGTGAACCAGGTACTCAGTTAACCATGAGAACATTTAATACAGGTGGTGTTGCTGGAGGAGACGACATTACACAAGGTCTTCCTCGTGTACAAGAGTTGTTTGAGGCTAGAAACCCTAAAGGAAAAGCAACTATTTCTGATATAAAAGGTAAAGTTACAAAAATAGAAGAAGAAAACGGCAAATATGTTATTACTGTTTCAAATGATGTTGAAACAAAAGTACATGTTAGTAATTATGGCGCTAAAATTGCTACTGAATTAAATGATGAAGTAGTAGCTGGTGAAAGATTAACACATGGTGCTATTAGCCCAAAAGAACTTCTAGTAGTGACAGATCCGATTACTGTTCAACAGTATATCTTGCTTGAAATTCAAAAAGTATACAGAAGTCAAGGTGTTGATATATCTGATAAACACGTTGAAGTAATGGCAAAAAGAATGATTTCTAAGATTAAAATTATTAATACAGGAGATTCATTATTTTTACCAGGAACAATGATTAATATTAATCACTTTACTGATGCAAATAAAAAGCTTATTCTTGAAGGCAAAAATCCTGCAACAGGAAGACCAGTTTTACTTGGTATAACTAAAGCTTCTCTTGAAACGGATTCATTCTTATCAGCAGCTTCGTTCCAAGAAACAACTAGAATACTTACAGATGCTGCTATTCATGGAAGAGTAGATCATTTAAAAGGCTTAAAAGAAAATGTTATAATTGGTAAACTAATACCTGCAGGAACAGGAGCTAAAGAACATAGAAATGCTGAATATGATTTAGAATTTAATATGTTAAAAGAAGAGCCACTTGAAGCATTAGAACAAGAATTAATGGATTAAAGAAACGTAAGTTTCTTTTTTTTCTTTTCTTTTTTATAATATTACTATATAATAATAGAGGTGATATTGTGATTGAATTGGTAAAAAAATTTGATATTAAAATAATTAATATAATAAATAAAAAAAAACATAGTTTATTAGATAAAATAATGTTTTTCTTAACTGTTTTAGGCAACGCCGGAACAATATGGATTATAGTAATAATGTTTTTTTTACTTACAAAAAACAGTACGATAGCATTTAAATTATCTTTATCATTATTATCTTCAGCTTGGCTTGGAAATATTGTAATTAAACCTTTATTTGAAAGAAAAAGACCTTATCAAGTTTATCAAGATTTAAAAAGAATTCCAAGAAAAATAAACGATTATTCTTTTCCATCAGGACATTCAATAACTTCGTTTTCGGTAGCAACCACAATGTTCTTCATTGATCCTATAATTGGTTCATGCTTTTATTTTCTAGCTCTTTTTATTGCTTACTCTAGAATTTACCTTAACATGCATTATTTTTCTGACATTGTGATTGGCGCTTTACTAGGAATTATAGTGGGTGCATTTATATTTAGCTTATAAGGAGGAATTATGCAGAGATATTTCGCAATTGATAAAAAAGACAATTTATTTATCTTAAGTACTGATGATTTATGGCATATAAAGAAAGTAATGCGTATGAAGGACGAAGCAAGTATTGAGGTTGTCTTTGATAAAAAATTATATATTTGTTCTATACATTATGAAAAAGAAAATATAGTAGTTTCATTTATAAAAGAAATCATTGAAAAAAACACTTTGAATAGTAATATAAATATTGTTATTCCTCTTTTAAAAGAACAAAAAATGGATTTTGTTCTTCAAAAATTGGCAGAGTTAGGGGCAAGTCATATTACTTTAATTGAAACAGAAAGATCGGTTGTTAAAATACCTAGCGATAAATTTGAAAAAAAATATGAAAGATGGAATAAAATATTAAAAGAGGCATCTGAGCAATCCAAAAGAACGACGATTCCAATACTATCAGAAATAAAAAAAATAGATTATTTAGCTGGTATGAACGGAATAAATATTGTGTGTAGCACTATAGAGAAAAATAATACTATAAAAAAAGTATTTCAAAATTATAAAAATTATGATACTATTAATGTAGTAATAGGGCCAGAGGGTGGCCTTTCGCTAAAAGAAGAAAACTACTTAAATGAAATTGGCTTTAAAAGTGTTACATTAGGCTCAAATATACTGAGAGTTGAAACAGTACCAATTTATATTTTAAGTATAATAAATTATATTTATATGGAGTGAATTTATGCAAAAAATGTTTTATATGTTATCGGATAATCAATTATTAATAATAGGAATTGTTGCCTTTATTTTTGGTATACTTCTTCTTAGTTATTTATTAACTCTTATTTTGTCATCTCGAAAACATAAAAAAAGTATTTTAAAAGAAGAAAGCAATAAAGAAGAAGTAAACAATTCAGCTCACCTTGAACAAGTTTTAAATAAAATGCAAGAAACAATTGATTTAAAAAAAGAAATTGATGATGTAGCTCTATTTGAAAAAGAACAAGAAGAAAATGCAGTTATAAGCTATCAGGAGCTAGTAGAAGCTGCAAAAAAAGATTTCCCTGAATTTACTTATCCAACAAAATCTAACACAGATTTAGAGCCACTTGTGGTTGGAAATGCAACCATTAATAACGATAGACCTGAAAAAAAGTTTAAAAGCAGTGTTTTTATATCTCCTATATATGGTGTAAAAGAAGAGCTTGAACAAACTATAGAAAATAAAGAATCCGAGATAAAAAACTATGAGCCACTTTCAATAAATTATGATGAAAACAACGAAAAATTTTTGGAAGAACTAAAAAACTTTAGAAATAATTTATAATTATTTCTTTTTTACTGAAATAAAAACAGTTTAAAAATTTTTTATTATATGTTATAATTTATTTATACTAGAAAAGTAGGGAAGTGTATATGAAAAAGCCATTTTATCTTTTACCCTTTATTTTTGTATACCGTTTAGTAAAAAGATTTATTCATATACTTTACTCTTTTTTTGCTAATTATAAAAAAGCAAATAAGAAATTCTCAGTTATCTTAAAAAAGAAATATAGTAAAAACAGAAAAAAAATAAAACAATTTATAAAAAAAATGTTTATAAACATTAAAAATAACTTTTTTAAATTATTTCATTTAATTAAATTTATATCCGTAGGCTTTTATACAACATTTAAGAAAATATGCATTTTAGTGTACAAACTATTTAAATATCAAGTTTATGGATTAGTCTACATTTCTTTGTTAACATATAGATTGTCCGGAAAGACTTTTGTCCATTTTGTTTATGGCTTTGTTGTAGTCTCATTTATTATTTATAAATGTTTAAAATATATTATATACGGCTTTTATTTTCCAATTGTGGTTATCTTTGATAAATATCATTTAGCAACTAGTAAGTATAAAGCAAAAAGTGAGATTAGAAGAATCGCTTCTTTAAGAAAAAAAGTTGAAAAAAAACTTGAATATCAAAGAAGACAAGAAGAAAAAGTAATTGAAAAAACAAGACTTGCTGAACAAAAAAAGAAGCTAAAAGAAGAAAGAAAACAAGCTCGTTTAAAAAGAAAACAAAAAGATGAATATCTTAATGAAAATGTAAAAATTGAAAAACAAGGTTTTAATTATAAAGTTAGTCAATTTTCTAAATATTTTAATAATTTACCTAATAATATAAAAGCATCTTTTAATAAGTGGTATAATAATTTAACTTTTGTTAAAAATAAAAAGAATCGTTTTGAAATGGAGCATCAAGAACTTTTAATTAATTTTGAAGGTGCAGATGCTGTTAAAAGCGCGGAAAAGATTCCCTATGAATATGTTGTAAAGGATACAGAAGGAAAGATACTAAAAGGACACTATGAGGCTTTTTCTAAAGTTGAGGTGCATTCATACTTACTAAGTGAAAACTATGAAGTATATAGTATTAAAACATCAAATTGGATAAAGTTTAAATATAGTAGAAGTAAAACAAATAAAACAAAATTTAAAACCAATGATTTAATTTTCTTACTTACACAATTATCAACTTATATTAAATCAGGTATAACTTTAGTTGAAGCATTAAAAATATTATCACGTCAATATAAAAAAGGGAAATACAAACAAATTATTAAAAATGTAGTATATGAACTTACAATGGGTGAAAGCTTTAGTGAAGCGATGGAAAAACAGGGTGTAGCTTTTCCAAGACTTTTAATAAATATGGTTAAAACATCAGAAATGACAGGTGAATTACCAGAAGCTCTTGATGACATGGCAGCGTACTATACAGAAGCCGATAAAACAAGAAAACAAATGATTACTGCTATGATGTATCCTTCAATTATATTTGTTCTAGCCAATGCTGTAATTGCCTTTGTTCTTATTTATGTCGTACCAAAGTTTACTGATATTTATACACAAATGGGAGACGCTGAAGTTCCATCATTTACAAAATTTGTTATTTCTCTAAGTGCTTTTTTACAAAATAATTTAGTTATAATTATGATTGTACTGGTTGTATTTATTATTATTTTTAGATACATGTATAAAAAAATAAAAGCATTTAAAACAATTGTACAATGGTTACTTATGCATACACCAATATTTGGTAATGTTATTATATATAATGAAGTTACAATGTTTACAAAAACATTTGCTTCTCTTTTAAAACACAATGTATTTATTACAGATAGTATGGAAATATTAACTAAAATAACAAACAATGAAATTTATAAAATGATTATATTAGACACCATTTCCAATCTAGCTCATGGTGATAAACTTTCTCTTGCATTTAAAGATCATTGGGCATTTCCAATCCCTGCTTATGAAATGCTAGTAACAGGTGAAAAAACAGGACAGCTTCCTGAAATGATGCAAAAAGTATCGGACTATTATCAAGAACTACATGCTAATTCTGTGACAAGAATTAAAACATTTGTAGAACCAATTTTAATAATATTCTTAACCGTTATGGTAGGTGGAATTATACTTGCTGTTGTTATACCAATGTTTGGTATGTATCAATCAATTCAAATGGAATAGGAAAATCTTATGAATATAATATTTATTACTTGCTTTTTTATACTAGGAATAGTACTTGGATCATTTTATAATGTAGTTGGCTATAGACTCCCAAGAGGGGAGTCTATAGTGCGTCCTAGGTCTCACTGCCCAAAGTGTAAGCATATACTTTCACCAATTGAATTAATACCAATTTTTTCATATATAATTCAAGGAGGAAAATGTAAAAACTGTCATGTTAAAATATCTCCATTTTATGCTATTTTTGAGTTTTTAACTGGGTTACTGTTTGTTGTTTCATATTTAGTATTTGGTATTAACTTAGAGCTTTTATTAGCGCTTACTTTTATATCGATGTTAATTATTATAATTATTAGCGACTATCAAACATATATTATTTCTGATGAAGTTCTAGTAGTATTTACAATAATTTTATGTATATTAAAATATTTAATTGGAGGTCCAAATTTACTATTTTCATCAATACTAAATGGTCTAATATCCTTTACTATTATGTTTTTAATAAAAAAAATGGGAGACTTTTTATTTAAAAAAGAATCAATGGGTGGTGGCGATATAAAACTACTATTTATAATTGGTTTTATGTTTGAATTTAAGATGGCTATAGTTATTATTTTCTTAGGTTCAATTATCGCTCTTCCAATATCTTTGATTATTTTAAGCAAAAAAAACACAAATATTATTCCTTACGGACCCTTTCTTGCAATTGCATCAATGATTGTACTATTGCTTAAAATAGATTTTAATAAATTACTAATGCTTTTTTACTGATTTGCAATTTTAATTAAAATATATTATACTTATTAAGTACCAAGCATTAATTTTTACATTTGAGGTGAAATAATGAATAAGGTAGAAAATGATTATGACTATATAAATATAGTTAGTAATATTCTCTATGATGATAAATTTAATGAAATAAGAACAATAGAGCATCACGGAATAAGTAGGTTTGATCATTCTGTAAGAGTATCATATTATGCTTATAAATTATCTAAAGCACTAAAATTAAATAGTGCTTCAGTAGCGCGTGCAGGTCTTTTACATGATTACTTTATAAGTGATCCAAGTAGTGACTTTAAAGCTCGTTTTTACTCAACATTTACTCATCCTAAGCTTGCTCTTAAAACAGCAGGAAATATTTTTGATTTAACAGATATGGAAGCTGATATTATTAAAACACACATGTTCCCATTTTATCCTGTTGCACCAAAATATATGGAAAGTGTTGTAGTAAATGTTACCGATAAAGTTATAGGATGCGCAGAATTTATCAAAAAATTTAATTATAAACTTTGTTACGCTATCAACTTAGTTATAATATTTATTCTAAGTATTGGCAAATAACATAAAAATTAAGATTTACATTTTAATTTTTTTTCTGTCCTTGTAGCTCAGCTGGACAGAGCAACCCCCTCCTAAGGGGTAGGTCGGAAGTTCAAATCTTCTCAGGGACACCACTATTTATTGTTATTATAAAACTCTATCAATTTTATGAGAGAGGTGAAAATAATGAAAATTTTGATACATGCTATAAATGTAGGCGAACAATGTGATAATTTAAATTATAAAGGTGAATTTTATAATTTAGATTATATAGAGAATAAAACCACACTATTAGCTATAAAGAATCTTGTTGGCATACCAGAATATATTGGTATTACATTTGATTCATATTATAACGATACAAGTTGTACTAGTAATTTTAATAATACTTTACCTTATGTTGTTAAAATTAATGGCAAAATAGATTGGAATGTCAATATAGACAACACATTAATAAGCGAGTTTATAAACACTCATAATATAGATTCAGAAAATGGAATTAAATTTGAGTATGGATTCCCACAAGCAGGTGGATCTGGTTTCAAAGATGTTTTAGAGGTATGGAACCAAATTTATCCGTTTATTCAAATCATGGCAAATATTGGTGGAGCAATTGCTTTTATTGAGTTTGTTAAAACAACATTTAAAAAAAATATTCCAGTTCCACATGATATTATTAATTATTTGTATAAACGAGAATTTTGGAATCATCACGAGTTAGCGAAAATTTTAGATACTTCTGAAGAAAATGCTAAAAAACTTTTAATTACATTTGGATATAAATGGAATAATTCAAAAAAAATATACATTATTAATTCAAATGTAAAGAGAAAAATTATGAAAATAAAAAAGCAAATTAGATTTTTAGAAGGATAAAACAATAAATTTATTTTATAAATTTGTAGCTCAGCTGGACAGAGCAACCCCCTCCTAAGGGGTAGGTCGGAAGTTCAAATCTTCTCAGGGACACCACTATTTATTAAGATTTTAAAATAATCTTTTTTTATGCATTAAAAATTATGTTATAATAAATATAGTTTATGCTTAACGCAAGGTGGACACTATGAAAAGATTGATACAAATTAGTCTAGATACATTATTGATATCTACGTTACCAATAATCACGTGGTTATTACTGGGTTTTATTATAAATAAGGATATATCAAATACATTTTCTTTGACATATCCATTACAATTTTTATTCTTATTAATGCT
>Ga0074195_1002000_pt1 | contig 25036 bp, 29 predicted proteins | sample EPASupsiteHSE623_FD_64525 | JGI IMG/M metagenome (GOLD analysis project Ga0074195, IMG submission 64525) | Bioremediated contaminated groundwater from EPA Superfund site, New Mexico - Sample HSE6-23 | ecosystem: Environmental > Aquatic > Deep subsurface > Groundwater > Contaminated ... | reverse complement strand
CTGCCAGACAATAAAAATTGTGCCGAGGTCGTCTAGCGGTAGGGCGCCAGCCTGGAATGAATTTTCCTAGTTAGCTGGTGATTCGCAAGGGTCTCGTGAGTTCGAATCTCACCCTCGGCGCTATATTACCTGTAAAATTTTAGCTCTGGAAAGCGATTTAAGCTTAAGAAAACACATCACTGTCATTCACGTGTCTCACCAACCGGGATTGACTCGGAGATTAAGCGGAAGCCTCACAAGGGTTTTCGCTTTTCTCTGAAAGTCTTTTGCGCAACACGATTTTTGCTCCTTCTTCAAACACATGCGAGATGCTTCTAAATTCGCCAGCTGCAACTGCTTCTTCTGCAGCTTCATATGTTTTGGGACTTATGCTTATCCCGATTTTTTTTACTGGCATATTCAACAATAATGCGACGGAGACTTATATACTTTTTCATACTTAGTAGAACCACCATCTATTTATAGTAGTCTGACTAAGTATGAACCTGGTGAGACACGTGAATGGAAAGACAATTTTTGCAGCAGCTAGCCCGCTCACTCAGAGCGCGGAAGCCGTAAAGCAGTTGATAGCCTACCAAACCTATGGCCGGGAGCCCTCCGAGATGCCGCCCTTCTACAGATTGGGCTGCGAAATGGTCCTGGTGAAGAGCAGCAAGGGCGACGCATACTACGTAACCACGCCCAGGGCTTGCTCCTGCCCCTCAGCTGCATATAGGCCCGGCCAGTTATGCAAGCATTCCCGGAATTACTTCCCTCTACCCAAAGGGGAAGGCCAATCCGGCGAGGCAACCAGTGTGCGGATCACGCCCCTCACTGATATCATCCGGCCCGAAGGCAAGTGGCAGGCCAGCATGAATGAGCCCACAGACTCAGATAGCCTCGCGGTGGTGGTTTAAGATGGCCGCCCCACTCGTTCTTACATCAAATTCGCTTGAGTTGGCTCTGCTGCGCCGGGCCAAATCCTTGCCCGGATCATGCAAAAGGGACATCTACATACCGTTTTTGGGGCCAAAATTAGAGGGCAAGTTGAGCGAAGCGGCATTGCAGAAACGGCTGAATGCGTTGGCTGACGCGGGATTTTTGGATGTTGAAAAATTGTCCGGGCATGAGTGCCATGTCCGTCTCTCTGTGAAGGCACGTCGCTTATTACGGAAAATTGACGCGATGGAGGCGATTTAAATGGCTTCTGCCCTTCCATCGCCCGCAAGCGGACGCCTGCTGCCCGGCCCCACAATGCCGGATACATGTCAAATGCCTCGAAGCATCCACGATCTAAATACCGCGTTGGACGTCCTTGAGCCCTTCGCTCATGAGCTGCAGACCGTCGAGAAAGCTCTTTTGGAGAGGGAAGCTCAAATCCTGGAAGAGCTTTTGCGTAGGGCCGGGTCGCTCTTAGCGATGTATTCCCACAACAGTCGCCACTATTATCACGGCGAACTGATTTTGCTCGACGAGATTGGCGATGTCTACGAGGACGAATCGGGTGGATTTAAAACACGCGTGCGGCTGATTTATTTTGACAATGGGCGTCTCGTTCGTCGGCTCGATGTTTCGTCGTGGGGCCATCATGCCATCAAGATTGATGATGATTCCGATTTGAGTTTCGAGGCCGCCGTGCAATCTTTTGGCTTGGAGGCTATCTGTGCCGGGCTTCAGGATGCACTGAGAAACTTTCCGATTCATTGCTCTCTGTTGGAGTGTCGGAAGCGCCTTTTGGCTGCAACCCAAATCATCCATGAATTAAGATGTACATCTCAAAACGGCGAGAATATTCGCCACTCAATCGATTTTAAGGGAGGTGAGAACGCATGAGCGAATTCGAGAGCCATCTATCCACTCAACCACACTCCATAGTCAAGCTCAAGCCCTGGGAGGGAATCGAGGGCCGCCTGCACAAGGTCGTGCAGGAAGGAGAGACGTTCATCGTCGCCTACATCGGCGAGTGTGCCATTTTGCTGCCCAACGAGCCCATACTCACAAAGGGTGGCCACATTGACCTGCGGGCTTGGGTGGGCCAGGATGTCGATCTACAGCGAGAAGATGAGCGGTATGCTGTTGGACTTTTGAAGCTCGACCCGTTACAGATGCGGGCGTGGGATCTGGAGGAGGCACTGGCCGGGCTAATCAGCAGATTTACGGGCCAGGGGAAGGGTAAGCAGCTGGCTGGCGACGACGCGGCTTTGGCCGCAGCACTTCGGGTACTTGGCCTGCCAAAAGGCTTCACAGTAAAGGATTTGTGGCCATTCCACAAGGCTACAGCAGCAAGAGAGGCGCGCACGAAGGCTGTGGGCGCGGTGATGAGTGGCCGCCCCGGCTCCAGGAAGGAGGCAGCTTAATGAGGGCGGCCTTGATTCCTTTTTTAGGCCGCAAGCATCCCTTTTCCGCATCTGTGGAAAGATTCAGCCTGCGCAGAGTTCCATATCGCGGCGCTGAGCCAACGATGCTCCTGAGGGAGCTTTGCCTTCACTCCGGTACGGCCATTGTGCCTATAGATCATCATATTTGGACTCATGTCGGCAAGATAATTGCAGGGTTCAATCCAAGTCGCGGCGATCGAATAGCCTTCAACGCTTGGGTGCGAGAATACCGAAAGTATAACAGCAATCTCGGCGAGTATAAACTCGATTACTGCATTTCACATCTTTCAAACCTTGAGCTTATATCAGCTGGAGAGGGCCAGAGCTTCGCAGATTACTGGGCCAAGCTATCGCGATCTGGCAAGTTCATAACCGATCGGATCACGGTGCCATGCACGGCGTCTATTCCCGAAAGGAGGGATGAGATTTGCACAGCATGAGCTGCCGGAAACGCAGGAGAGCTGCCAGCCATCGCTGTCATGTAGCCCGAAGATGGAGACAGGCCGCTATACTGGCCTCTCTTTCTTCTTGAGGCTCTTCCATGCCGGAGGAACAGCACATGGCAGAGCTTATAGCCCAAGCTGTTGAGGAAGCCATCCAGCCCTTGCAGAATCGCATCTTTACCCTGGAGGCGACAATAGCCCGCCAGGGCGAGATGCTGGTCGCCCTGGAGTCCACGCAAGCCACGCACTCGGAGAATCAGCTCATTCAGCTTCGGCTAATCAATGACCTTCGCGGAACCGCCAAGAATGGCCCTCAGCCCACACAAAGAGACCGGGGCGAGATTCTCCGGGCTCTGCTCGCGATTAATGGTGGGAAGATGTTGGCAAAAGAAGCCAGAAGAATAATGCATCTCTCCGAGTCTCGTTTTTCGGAACTCCTCGCTCGGATGGAGGACGACATTGAGAAGAGGCCATATCACTTAGATCGAACTCAGAATATTATAATTCTCAGGTAGATAACTTCCGTGGAAGCTGGAAGCTTAGAAGTATATCCGTTGTAGCATCATAATGTTTGTATCGGCCCGGTGGGATTTTACTGGGTTTAGGGATATGGGTTACTTTGAGGAAGAGGAAGAATAAAGGTAGAATAATAATTAAAGCTTCTATCCGTGAGAGGAGGGATGGAAGCTTCCAGCTTCCACGGAAGCTTTGAGAATCGGGGCTTTGGTATATGGCTGACGGCCCCTGGCAGCGGGCTGATTCGTGAATGAACTCAACGAATCTCAATCCTGAAGATGGCCCTTAAGTTCAAATAGAACGAGTGCGTGGCGATCAGGCTGGTTATGTGCACGCGTAATAGGTGATGAAAAATGTACATAAAAACAGACATTGCGTGCGAAAAAGCCACATTTTTAGGGTCGAAATCAGAAGGTATCGTCAAGCTCAAGCCCTGGGAGGGAATCGAGGGCCGTCTCCATAAGGTCGTGCAGGAAGGAGAGACGTTCATCGTCGCCTACATCGGCGAGTGTGCCATTTTGCTGCCCAACGAGCCCATACTCACAAAGGGTGGCCACATTGACCTGCGGGCTTGGGTGGGCCAGGATGTCGATCTACAGCGAGAAGATGAGCGGTATGCTGTTGGACTTTTGAAGCTCGACCCGTTACAGATGCGGGCGTGGGATCTGGAGGAGGCACTGGCCGGGCTAATCAGCAGATTTACGGGCCAGGGGAAGGGTAAGCAGCTGGCTGGCGACGACGCGGCTTTGGCCGCAGCACTTCGGGTACTTGGCCTGCCAAAAGGCTTCACAGTAAAGGATTTGTGGCCATTCCACAAGGCTACAGCAGCAAGAGAGGCGCGCACGAAGGCTGTGGGCGCGGTGATGAGTGGCCGCCCCGGCTCCAGGAAGGAGGCAGCTTAATGAGGGCGGCCTTGATTCCTTTTTTAGGCCGCAAGCATCCCTTTTCCGCATCTGGAAATAGGCTCTACCTTGAAAAGCAACCTATATGTACCTAATATACTGGCTCATACTAATGTCCAGAAGAAGCAAAGCGCAGATTATCACAGAAATTCTCACGATATGTCATGGATCCGGCGCAAGCAAGACGATGATTGCACAACAGGCGAACCTGAATCTAAATACAGCTAAGTCTTATCTGGAGATATTGACTAAATGGGGCCTTATTGAAGACATCAAAGGAAACTTCATTCTTTATAAAACGACCTCGAAAGGCGAAAAGTCCTTGGAATGTCTCAGGAAGATCGAAACGTTCTATTCTTGATTTGGCAATCCTCTTTGGAACGAAATCAAAGCTTGATCGCAAGCGCCTTGGCTTTCATCCGCCTGGCCTTTTGCAGCGCCTCAGACTCTCCCATCTTTCTATAGCTTCCTAAATATTTTGTGATAATCTTATCACCCTCCTGCCATGAGCAGACCCACCGAGGATAATTCCGCCTGCCCCTTTTCGTGTCCTTCCAGCAATCCGCCTTCCGGGCGGTCAGGTCCTCGATCCGGGCCGTTGTCTTCTGCAGCCTCTCGGCCTCTTCTCTAAGTCCCTTTGCCTGCGCCTGCCTGGCTGCGGCCTCAGCCTCCAATCCCTCAATAACTGCCAATGTGCCTGCTTCCCGGCTCAGGTTGCGGGCCTCCGCCCTCAGCTCTCGCGCCTTCTGGCGGGCTGGCGTGTCGTTAACCATTTCTGTGCCATCTCCTCGTGATTGCTTTCTCGGGCGGGCCGCTCTCCGCATCGTTCTAGCCGGTTGGTCTGGCCCGTCTGTGAGATTCACCTTGCTCAGGGGCATTTCTCACAATATATAGTAGTACTAGATCATATATAAATCTATCGGTTAATCTAGTACTACCAAACGTGAGATGAGCACTTACTACCACAAAATCGATATGCCTAAAAAAGATGGTTCGCGCCACTGCGCGCCATTCTGGCAGGCGTGCTTGGCGGGGCGAGAATTCCTTTTGCTGCCTCTCCGGCTGAAACTCCCCAAAATGAGGGCGTTTTCTTTTGAAGGGGTGGTCTTTTTTGGGCGGCCCCCTCAAGCCTTGTAACCCCTATCTGCCCTATGGACAAATGCCTCCGTTCGCAGGCCAAAGTTAAAATCGCTCAGCCTGGTCTCAAGCGCCCTGCCAATCTCGTCTGCGATGCTGTTGGCGTCCTGCTGACCCTGCAGATTGATCTCAACTTTCTCTATTACGACGCCGCCAGCGCCACCTACGGACCCGCCCCCTGATGCTATCTCTCTTAGGCGTGATATAAGCTCCGAGGAGCGTGAGACTTCCGCAGGAACTATCGGCTCATCCTTATCCACCCAGGCAAGGCCGGACTTTGTGACTTCTCCGCCAATGGCATTTTTCGTGTAGTAGTCATATAAGCCCCCGAGGCTGCCCTTCAGACCCGAATAGGCGTATTTAATCGGAGATGCTATCGACCAATCGGCCTGTGCAAATCCAGAACCCCCACCATAGCCCTTATCCATCCTATCCTGGGTATTTGCCGCAGCATCCTTGGCAGCTTCATCCAACCCGTTGTTAAAGCCCTCCTTTGCAGCATCTTCCGGCACTTTTGCCTGTGGCTCGGCGGCTTCGCCGCTACCCAGCTTCTTCCCCAGTTCCATCGCGTCCTGCAGTTCCGCCTCGGGGATATGCAGGTCAGTAGCCGTGACGCCCTTGAAATCGACATTCTTCTCGCCTGCGCCATATTTTGCGCCGTATTTGGCCAGAAAATCGATTTCCTCTTCACTTGCTTTCGGATATTTCTCTGTGAGCTGTTTTTTCAACTCGTCTTGCAGAGCCTCCCCCGAAAGATCTCCTCCACTGATGCCCACCTTTTCAAGCAGCTTTTGCACTCCACCCCAAATATAGCTCAGGAAGTTCACGATTTTGTCTCTGATGATGTTATAGAGCTGGATTATCGGGTCAATAACCGAATAAATCCACTGTGAGAGCTGCTGCCATATCGTCTTGAGGTCCTGCAGTATGGTGTGGACGTTCTTCTGCACGCTGAGCTGCGGCATCAGGCCCTCGGCCACCGCAGCCGCTATACCCACCGGAGAGAGCTTAAATGCCAGCTCTGCGCCACCCTTCAGAGCGCCAAAGATATCGCCGCCCTTTGCGAGCTTGTAGATGGCATCAATCTGATTGAAGATGCCCGTAATAACAGCAGAGACCTTCTCGCCGCCCGCAATCAGGCTACTGAGGAAGTCGCCCTTTCCCAGCAGGCCGAAGTAATCCAGCAGGCTCTTAACGCTATCTATGAGATCTGATCCAATCTCACTTTTGGCGAAGACCTCCCACGCCTTGCTGAATACGTGGAATTTAGCCTCTAAGGCGATCAGCCCGACAATTAGAACCGCGATAACCGTAGCGGCTAGAACCAGCGGGTTCACCTCCATTACTGCTGTAAGGGTCGCCCAGCCAGCCGACACAAGCGGCAGAATCGCGCCGATTGTGCTCAGGGCGATGCCTGTAGACACAATCGCACCAACTAGAATCGTGAATTCGGGAACGGCGGATGCCATTTTTAAAACATTGGTTACGAAGTTTGCAATTAGTGTGATTCCTGGTTCCAGGGCACTACCAAGTTTTGTTTTGAAATTGTCGGTGGCCACTCCCATGTCACCCATTGCCTTCAGATAGCCCGTGTCTGGTTTGACATCCTTTGCTATGGTTTCCACCGCACGTTCGCCGAGTCGCCTCCTGGCTTCCGCCTCGATTACCTGATCGCTCTGAAACGCATATTTTTGTTCATTCTGGACTTGTATCTTCTCGGTCTGCAGGGTTCCCGCCTTGAATAATTCGGGCATCTTTGACTTTACCACGCGCCCCAGGTCGCTCGTTTCGTCGAGGGGTTTGGATAGTGCATTGATCAGGTCCTTTTCATTCGTTATGCCAAATTGTGCGAGACCTCGCCCAAAATCCGAATGCATGATTTTCTCTGCATTTTCGATGGTGGGTTGTATTTTATTAGCGTCATAACCAGTCACGGCCATGTAATTTTCGAGACCGGCGCGGCCCGCGATAGACATGGTCCCGGAAACTTGGCCCCCCTGCTGGGCAAAATTTACGAGAGCGCTAGATGCCGAACCTAACTTCTCCTCGATCAGATCGATACTCAATTGGAATGACGCAAAATTTTCCACGATTTGAGAAGCATACAGGGCCAAACCTGCACCCGCAGCGCCCATAACGAGCCGCCCGGCGTTAATTTTGTCGAATAGGCCGCCAACAGTTTCGCTCGCCCGCTTCGATTGTTCGGCGAATCCCCGGACATGCTCTTTCAAATTTTTGGCAGCATCACTGGTCTCTTTGTAGCTTTTTGTAATATGCGAAGAATCGATCTTGGCTACGTCATCAACTGTCTTTTTGAGATTTTTTAACTGTCGTTCGGCTTCATTTGTGTCAGCATTGAAAACAATATTCACTGCATCTTTTGTAAAAGATCTGGCCTGTTCAACGATTGCATCCATTTTTCCAGAAACCAGATCCTCAAGGATCGTCTTAATTATAAAAACCCGCACGGCGTCGCTCATGTTTCATCCTCTCCTTAAGTAGTTCAAAAATTTTCAAAAACGTCTTCGGTGCGTCATTGTCGGACAAATGAATTTCATAATCGGCATTAGCGATGACGACGAATGAAAAGCCCGCGTTCTCATAAATGCGCCAATTACCAGTAAATAATCCCGCGTTGTTTGTAAACTTTCTTAAATCTAGCTCGTCTTGGGGCAACTTCACGGGAGCGCGTTCGTCGAAAAATATGCTCTCCATCGTGGTTTTGACGTGCGTGGGGTCCCCGCCAGCAAATATTAGCATAATGCAGATATTGTCGCTGCTTTTCTTCAATGATGCCACGGAAACATAAACATTGTTCTTGTTTATGCCCAAAATAGTGTCTTGGCCGGAGAATGCGCGAAGGAGATCACGTTTATCCAGGGACTTGGGCTTACCGGCGCGTTGGGTTTGTGTCACAGGTAGCGGTTTGCGGAAAATTGCTACATTAATATTTCTAAACATAGATCCAAACCTGAATATAAAAATATTCTCAAAGGGGCCCGCTCAGTGGCCGTACAAATTTGTCGAAGGAAACTTAGGCACACTGCTTTGGCCCCCAATTCCGAAACCAGGCTTGATCATCTGGTCTTTTGTGGGCATGGGCAGCACGAGGGGCGGCTGGGGTTTTGGCCGGGATTCTGCCCACCAAACAGCTTGCGCAACACTCATAATTAAATCATCATGTTCGCCTTGCTCCGCCTCGAAACGTGCTCGTCCCATGGAGGACATCTCGCCCTTGAAAGCTCTAAGCTCGCCCTGAAACATGTTAAGAAAAGAGGCCGATGATGGCATGAGTACCCGCCCCTCGTCCCACGCGGCCAGGAACTTACCGATTACGAAGCTCTTGGAAACGCGGTAAATGTTCCCCTCTCGGCTTTCAGTATCGCCGCCCGTCAGCTGAATTCCGGTTACAGGAACCTGGGCAGCTGTAAACATGTCTCGGAGAGCTCTCCCGACTCCACCAACATCGAGAATAAACGTTGGCCGATGGGCAATATCTTCTCTGAACTTCGGGTTCAGATAGACCTTCTTGGCCCACAAAACGATCTCGGTGTATGGGAGGTGCTGCCTTCGTTTTAGGCTAACTATCCGGTACGTCTTTTCAGATTTTTCCAGCACTGTTAGGGCGCTATAATCGTGCAACTGCGCCGGATCCAGGCTGATGATATATGATTTAGGCATTAATATACCTCCGCATCAATCTCTTCAAAGTCGTTGCTGATGGCTTTTTGGAGCCGATCTTCATCGAAAATACTGAACTCGTCGCTGACGAATTCACCCATGTACTCCTGCTGAAACCAGAGCGGCCCATTGGGACCTTTGCGGGCTTCCTCTAAAATGGCGGGATCGAGACGCGGATTATCCGCTGCCGTGACCCGGGTCTTCAACCATTCGGGGCCGCCCTCTGACCAGATCTTATAGAAAAAGCCCCGTCGTCCCCACGGAGTTGAAGCAATAACCATCCGGCCCCGCGGATTGCTGGTGAGCATCGGAAACAAGGAGCCATAAAGCTCGTCATCGGCCTGAGCTGCCTCGTCAACAACAATCAGATCCGGCCCGCTAAAACCTCTAATGGTCCGCTGTGTTCCTGGAAGAGAGATAACACGTGACGCATTCGATAAAGTGAGCGTGGTTTTGTTATTCTCTACTAGATCCAGATCCAAGCCGAGGCCGAGCGCATCACCGATCTTACGAAAGTTTTCTGTGGATTGACGAAGGGACGGACTCACCAAAAGGCAAAGAGACCGCGGATAATAGATCGCCCGGTGCAGGCACATAAGCGAGCTTAAAGTGCTCTTACCCCACTGGCGGTGGCAGTTTATTATTATCCGTTTATGTGTAGAGGTTAATATATTCCGCTGGATATTATCGAGCTGCACTGGCTGGCCTCGTCGGTCCTGCAGCAAAGCGTTCTCATGAATCCATGCCACAGGATCAAGCGCATGTCGAAGATCAGGCTCCATCTAAGGCCGCCATCAGTGCTGTTTTTGCAGCGGGATGATCATCAAGGACATACAAAATTTTGGTGCGGAGGGCAACCCATTGTGGGGATTGGATGATATTGATCACGGGCCGCTCCGTGATGATTCCCGCGACTTTGCTTTGGAGTTCGATGCATCTTAAAGCGCGATCAATCGCCTTGAGCGCCAGGTTTATATCGCCGTTTTCGATGGCCAAATCCTTCAATTCATTAATTTCATTTTTATAAACATCGACTTGCGATAATAGTTTATCTGCCCGAGTTACCTCCACCGCGCTTGCCGATGGGACCATTGTAGCCGGGAGATGGTTCTCTTGATGGCGACGAAGCGAATCATCGGATATCGCGTATTTCCGCGCTATTTCCGCGATTGAATCGCCGCGCACCAGCAGCATATCGATTTCTTCGAGGCACGGATGGTCGCATACTTTACAAACTCGTGGCATGCTTCAGTTCTCCTCGCCGGAACTGTCATAGTTCCGTTGATCGTAATGCCCGAAAGACCCGGCCCGGGCCCTCTCTTTTCGTGCTCTCCGCGCGTTGTTCCGCGCCTGGACTCGCAAGAGGTTCTTTCGGCAGATTCTAGTTCTGCTTTTGCCTTTCCGCATACAATCTCCAAATTTTAGCATCAAGTAGACAATGTCTTCAGAATGACAAGTGCAGGGGGGCTTATTGCGCCCCAACACGCTGCTGTTCGATCCAGGCGGTTCCGGGGTCCTGTTGGCCAACTCTTTGTGCAGCAGCATCCCGCTCTTGCCCACCTCTCTGAATCATTTGAGTGGCTTGCTGTTGTATCGCAGGCCCGGTTGTTGCCGGAGTGAATACCGGGCTTGCTGCCGCGGCCCCTGGCCTCTGTAGAAGTTTGACGAAATACTTTCTCTGCATTCCGGTTCCCGATGCCGTCACTCGCAGGACAGATCCAGCCAGCTCGGGGCCGAGTCGTTCCTTGATGCAGATCGCCTTGATCTGCTGCATGAGTGACTTGCTGGTCACGCTCCACGTTTTAATCTTGGGATTGTCTCCCACCAAAACCTCGATATTCAGGCCATCATTGAACTTTTTTGTTCCATCCGATTGGGTGAACTCAACAGGTCCGGCTCGTGGGTTGCTCACGACTTTGAGGACCTTTTCATCGCCATCATCGAATTTTACAAAATCACCGTCAAGCATGTCTTCAGTATCATCAAGCCAAGTTCTTTGCGTTGCATTTCCGTTTGTGGTTGTCATTTATTTTCAGCTCCTTTCATTTCGTGTCGCTTCCGATAGCAAGCGCCGGCGGAAGCTTCGACCGAAAAAAAGAGATTAATGCTTGCTCACGAGTTCGACAATACCTTTCTTCTGCAAAATTTCCGCAAGCCAGCGCGGGACCATGACCTCATCGCCTCGGTGAATGTCTCTGTTTTGCAGAAATCCGCACTCAACAGCGATCGAAAGAATTTCCTGATCAGGCAGACCTCGGACAAGCTTCTCAAAACCAGCAGGATTCATGCCACCAGCTCCACGATGCCTTTTCGGAGGAGGTCTTCGGCTTTCCAGCGCTGCAGCGTTGCGATCTCGCCCACGCGGTACAACCGGTCATCATATGCATCGGGAAAACCGGGCCGGGGAACCTGTGTTCGATACTCTTTCAAGAATCGAACCTCTACCAAGTCAGTGGGAGCAAGCTTCTTTGGCGTATACATTGCTGCCTGCTCCTTGTCGTGGGCTTCTGCTGCCTTCCTCTGATTTTCAGCTCGGAGGAGATCGGCCTCCATATTCCCTACGGCGTCGCCTGATTGCCTTATTGTAGTGTCAGGCCGTTTGCTGCTATCGTTATTGCTACCAGATGGGTCGTTATTGCCCTGCTTATTGTAGTGCAATAACGGCTCCTGTAGCTGTTTTTCGTGGTTATTGCAATCTTTTTGGGAAACGCGAGAAGAAGATATATTTTCCCCTGTCCATCGTCCACAGCACGAAAAACATATTTCCTTCATACTCTCATCCATATTTAGCAATAAACTGCTTGGAATCCTATTACTGTTATTGATTATGATACCAATAGGTACACCAATAACACTACAATAAGACTGCAATAACGGCATCAGTTGACTACGATAAGTCTGGCTGTCCTCGATTTTCAGATCAATCAAATCCAAGCCCTTCCAGTACTCAGTGTTCAGGTTCATTTGGGGATTGATTGAATAGATCTTCTTCCCCTGGTCGATGTCTTCGGTGATTATCGCAGACTTCGCTATGATGGACTTGAGGCGAATGGATAGGGTACTCTGTGCGACACCCAACGTCTCGGTCAATTCCTTCTGCTCTTCCAGATGGGTGATACCTGGGTGTGCGAGCGGTCGTGGCAGGCTCGGTCACGCGCTCACCGCCTCGGCAATGCCTCGTTCAATCAGGTCTTTTGCTTTCCAGTGCTGGAACTCGACAATCTCCCCACAGTTGAAAAGATGATCGACGAACGTGTTCGGGTCATCAGGTAGAGGGATTTGAGTTCTATATCCATCCGAATTAATAATGCGCAGCTTTTCCGTGTCAGTGGAGTCTGGTTTCTTGGCCTGCTTTGCAGCCTGGCAGCCACCACAACCACCCACTCGTTCTTTGCTCTTAATGTGTTCCACTGGTTCCGTTTTGGTTCCAGTAAAATCAATGTCGGTAGACTCAGTGGAACCAATGGAACCAGTGTTACCAGTGTTTATGTTATTGTTGTTGTCTGTATTTATCTCTTCCAACGACTTATGAGGATTCGTGATAGATTTATTGGAATTTTCTTCTTCTAAACACACATCATCTTTGCGGGTGGTTCCGCGTGTTCCACTGGTTCCTGCAGGCATAGCATTGCGTTTTACTGGAACCCGATGTTCGGTTCCAGGTTCCTTTTCGGTCGGTTCCAGCTCGCTTTCCTCTGAGAAGATCCCTAAAAACGCGTAAACACGTTTCTTCTTCCCATCGATCCTTCTGCCCACGCTGTAACCTTTGTGGGTCTCGTCGTACAGAATGCATCCGAGGCTCACCAATTGTCTCAATAGGGCTTTCTTATCGGTTCTGGTTCCGTTCGTGGCCTTCTGCCAGGCAGGCAACAGCTTTGCACTCAGAATCTCCGGGGCGATCAGAACCTCATCCAATTCCCTATGCTCTTTGGAATTAGCGAGATTGAAGGTGCCTATATGCTCAGAGATCGTACCTATCCGCACCGGCTCCACTCTACCAGTGACGTAATAGCGGCCCACCATGAACTCGGCTTTCAGCCAGTCGATGAACTTCCGGCCATCTAGCTGCTCGCTGATATCGGCCTCCGTGTTAAAAATATGCTCATCTATCGCCGCTTTCAGGTGCGGATAGAACTTTGCTGCCAGATCATGGCCTTCCGGCCATTGGTTGAATATCTCCCACACCAGAGTAACGACTGCGGCATTGCTCGCCAATCTCCCCACATTGGCGGCGTCCTTGGCTGCTTTGATGTAGTGCAGCCGGGCCGCTTCAAATCGAGGAGCATACTCATTCATCACTTGAAGGCCGTGCGGCGAGTTCAACCACTGCAACCAGGCTTTGCCAAAAGCATTGATATCTTCGACATGAGCCTGGGCTTCAGACAAATACTCCAGATTTGTTGCGTTCGTCCACAGCAGCTCGATGATCCTGGCCCTGGTAGCAGCATCCTGGCCTGGGAATTGCTCGCCGGTGATGATCAGGGTGCAGAGATATTCCATGCTGGATCTCAGCATAGATTCACGGTTCAGCCGGTCCTTTTCCGTGCCTTCAACCACGGCATGAATGAGTCTCTGCAGGGCGGACGGGTCCTTGTCAGTGTATTGCTTGTAATTGTCCAGCAGGAACGGGAAAGGCCCGGTTCTCGCCGCCAGGTGCTCCGCAGCATTCCCGGTGGATCCATCGCCCCAGCGCACCAGGGATGATTCGTCGGAATATTTTGTTCCGTACATGCTCATAAAGAGCATGACGGCAGTCGTTTTCTTCATCTGAGTAGTGGCCTGGATGAAGAGGCAATAACGATCGCCGGACCACAGCCTGGCAATGATTGGCGCACCCAAAACCGTTGCGAATAGCAACGCCGTATTCTTAGGATCAAAGGCCAGGAGGGCCTTGGTCAGCGCCTCCCGGCCCGCAGAGACATCGCCTGCACTTGTGAAATCGACGTGCACCTTCTTCTCATAGCCGAATCGTGCCTCTGCTGTAGACAGTCCCGGGGCCACCAGTTCGTTGCCCACCCACGCAGGCCGGCGCAAAATTCGAATGTGCTTTACGGGCTTCGGTGACAGCGATTTCATTACATTTATATTCATTCCGCCCAATTTGTCTTCAGCCCACATATTGAGCAGGATCTTCTTCGCCGCCCGGTCCTCTCCGAAATCTGCAATTTTGGATGTTAGCTCAAATTCGTCCTTTGCGCTGATGGATTTGCCCCGAATGACAAAATAGCGTTCAGGCGGGTTCTGCTCCGAGTCCTCAAGAATCGCATCAAGATAAGCATAGCCTTCACTCACCGGCTCAGAGGTCTTGTTGCCTTTTTCGTCTACTCCACCCTGGCGGGTGTAGCCAGCAGAGTCCACGAAGTAACCCAGCGCCCAATCCACACGATCGAGGGCATTCTTCCGACTGCTGCAGGTCTGCCTCGAATCCAGTACCTCTTCGGAGACAAGCCCCCTCTTCACGGCGTATTCCAGGGTTCGCTTCACCACATCCGCATCCTTCAGCACGCCTGCTCCGGCCCGCTCCCATGCTATCGCGTTGCACTCACATGCAATCCATACCCACGGGTCGCCCCCAGTGTTGATGCCGTCATGCATCCAGGCCCATAGATTCTTCGCGGGGTTCACAACCAGATTTCGGCCCGTTGTGCTGCCTTCCGTGGGATGCGAGCCAAAGAGCTGCCCGCCACTTTCGGTAAAGCCTTTGGTGTCGATTACATCCAGGATATCAAGTGCTGGAAACCGGCCCTTGTCGCCTGCATTTTTTGATTTATAATCGGGCTTAGACTTCCCGGCCCCCTTTGTTGCAGGATCGGCCACGAATCCCTTAAGCGCCTCTGATAACGCGGCGGTGCTATCGCTATCATTCAATGGAAAACAAAACTCTTCCAGCTTCTCGCCGGTTATGCTCAGGTGTCGGTTTGCTTCGTAAATCTCCAGGCCATTAAACGCGGGCAGCCCCTTTGATATCTTTTCGCGAGCCTTCGGCTTTGCCGTCAAGATTGCTTCTTTGTCGTCCTTGGATAGATCGTTCTGTGGTCCGGTGCCAAAGACATTGGCAAGTTCATCTGGTAGGTGTCCCCAACAGAAGAACCGCAAGCCAGCACCGGATGGGCTCACCTCAGTATAAAAAGGCAAAACCGCTTGCAGGAACGCCGCCGCCCACGGTGAAATTGTGCCGGTGTATGGGTTGCGACAGCAATCAAGATCCCCGCCCAATGGTCGTTTGGCCTCCGGACTGCTCCTGGCAACCAGGAAGCCTATTCCCGTTGCCGGTTGCATCTTGCCATCGTGATAGACCTTGGCACCGTTCTGTAAGGCTTCTTCTGCCTCGGCGAATGTCATCCAGTCTTGTGGATGCAAGGACCAGCCTGAAGATGTGAATGAGTTTTTCCGATCGCCGTCGCGGATGAATGGTTGCTTTTCGCACCTTATACAAAATTGCTTAAGGTTCGCCAGCTCGTCTGGGAGGGGTTCGGGGAGAGAGGAAACTTCGGCCATCAGGGCCGCCTTCCTATGTCGTCGATAGTCCAAGAACAACATGGGTTACTGCATGCGATTATGATGGGGCCCGGTCGGAGATGGTGATACCTAACAGAGTTGCCGCATTTCGGACATTTGAAATTCCTGTAAATGCCCCCCTCATCCTGGCGGCTCCATGCTTGTCCGATCCTTGAAGATGATGGACCCGATCGCATCGGCTCATTGGGGCATCGATATATGTACACCCACCCACACGCAGGGAGCTTGCATTCGTACCGTCCTCGCGGCCCATTGTCACGAGTCTGGCCACCACATTTGGGACAGGTCGATGGCCGTCCCTGGAGTGGTACGGGACTGAGCCCGGCCCGAGAGCTTTTGAGTGGATCAGGCATGTTCCCTTCTCATGATTTTAATCCTAAAACCGCTATCAGCGCGCAAAATTCCGATATCTTGACCTATAAAAGGCCCCAGCTTCACGCGCAGTTCGACTGGCAGGGCGACTATCACGGGTCCGACCTTGGCCAGGAGTTGGCCGTCTTGCTCGCGAAGCTCGCTCAAGGGGCCGACGGCATCCGACCAAGGGGCCAAAAAAATTGGTGAGGTGGAAATCATTTGACCTCGCCTCGCGAAATTTGCCGATCCCATGCTTGTCTGTCTCTGGCTTTTGATCGAGGGTTACTATTCGGCCACCAAGAGCATTCTTCATCAAGTCGAGCGTGGGGCGATGTTTTTATTAAGGAAAGCGGATATATCATCGTAAACACCTGTAACGTCTTTCGCGCTGACCGTGCCACCGGACTGCGCCTAATTTTTTATGCGGCCTCCTCGATCGGCGTGTAAATCAACCGCCCCGCCTCGTTCATGTATACGCTCATATACTCAGCAGCGATACGATCCGCCAAGTCTCGCGGAACGCTCACTAGACACTCGCCGCGCCGCGATTTTCTGATGCGAATTAATTTCGCCATGTATTCCCTTGAAACCTGTGAATTTATAAAATGTATAGAATTTTAACTGCCTATTTAAACGAGTTGAAAAAAGGTTTTATATACTATTGAATCCAATGAATATATAGATACCAATGGGATCGTCGATAAGGGATCAAGTAGAATGGCTTTTTACAGGCCGAGGAGAGTGCCTAAAGGAAATCGCAGTCGTTTTCGCTAGAGGACATGGAAAATGGCTAACCATGAGGGAAATCATTAATCAAGTAGGCAAAAATTATTCTAACTCCACGATATATAACAATTTTAAAAAACTCTCAATGCCGATGAGTGAGGTAGATAATCATAATTATATAAATACAGAATTTCATGGGACTGGTTGTAAACCTGCTCTAAGAGGAAAATTAAGCGATGCTGCTTTTGAGAGACTTTTCTCATTTGCGCGCCATACCCGCGAAAAGCCGCCATCCAAAATTCTCAAGTTATGTGGGATAGGTCAAGTAGAAATTCCACCATTGTCGATAGGCTCAAAAAATGTTTCCCCTGAAGAGATGATATCACTTAATGAGCGAAAAGTCGGGAAAGAGAGGACTCATAAGCGCATGCGAAAAATGGTGAACGATAAGCCCGGCTTCGAGAAAGCAGCCACGCAAAAACAAATTGAGCAGCGGGCTCAGCAAGACCAGCAGTACACGACGCGTTCAAGAATGAGGGTATCTGAACACCTGATTGGACCCTTTCCGAAACGAGTTCGCATTGCTGATATTGGTTTAATAGATCTGTTCGCGTATGAATACCCTATAACAGTTGACGCGGAAATCTACCTTGTCGATTCTAGTCAGGACGATGCACGAGTCCGTGCCCTCGAAGAAAGTGCAAAAGCAGGCGAACAGGCCGCAATTAATGATCTCATTCAGGTTCTCTTAAATGATCCAAGCGAATACGCCCGCCAATTCTCTGCCAGCTCTCTCGGTCGCTCGATCGACTCCCAGGCCATCGACCCACTCACTGAGGCAATGCTCAACGACGAGCACGCTGATGTTCGAAGCAGCGCTGCTAAAGCACTCTCGGTTTTTGGATATCGCGAGGAATTTGCGGCTGCATTAGAGGATCTGGATCCCATCGTTCGCCTCAATGTTGCATGTGTCATGGAGAGACTAAACGATTTTAGAGCTGTTGGCCCGCTCGTGACTGCCCTACAAGATTCTGATATTCGTGTCAAAAGCGCTGCAGCACAAGCTCTCGGGATAATTGGAGACGCCGGGGCCATTGATTCTCTCACTTCCCTCTTCGAATGCGAGAGCAAAACAGTGCGGCATGCAGCGTCTACCGCACTTGGAAATATTAAAGATCCACGAGCTATCCAGGCGCTGAGAAAAGCATGCAATGATCCCAGCGGAGAGATTCGCGATGCGATAGGAGAAGCTTTGGAAAAGCTGGAGAAAAGGACGATCTGAGATCGCCAGCCATCTCCGCTTTAACGTCCAATTTAGGCTTCGATACCAAAAATATCTTTAACGAATTCCTCACCTGCTATCTCCAGATTCGCATCTAGCGGAAAAGTGACGCTTCTGACATTAATCCTTCCCACTTTGCCGTTCAGCATCAAATCGCGTCTGTCGGGATATATCAGAATGGCTTCTCGGCAGTCTTTAGCCTCAGCGTATGCTACCACCTGTTGTATGTCACTTGTTGAAGGAGACCCCAATTTGTACTTTGTATCCATGACAAGCGCATAACTGTTCGCTTCCATATCGAAAATTGATATGTCTATTTTAAAGGTTATGTTGATATGGGGATCGACTTCTATTCGTTCCTGGGATCGAATCAAGAATTTTTTTGGGAGATGAGCTTCAAGCCAACGAGCAACGAAAAGCTCAAAGAGACGTTCCATGTTTATGAGAAAAGGAATCATCTTTTTATTTCCAGCTTCGTGCCCAGGTCCACAATTCTCCAGAAAAAATCTGCAAAGAGCGTGCATTGGCTCATAATCATAGTTTAGGCGATTGTATGTTCGGCCAATACATTCTAGCGCATCGCACGGCTGGATCGCCAGACATCCGGCCAGCATTTGATGTGCTTGGCGTACTAAGGGCAAGGATCGATTGGTACAGAAATTGCAGCTCAAGATCAGCCGAAGCGTCCATGCCAGAATCCTATTCTCCGCTACATCTGCAGTGTGTTCCTCGAAGTGGCATGCAGGCCTAGGATCCCAAGGCCTCTGGCAGACGACGCGAAAGTCCAGCCGTCCCCGAATAAAGGGAAGTTGCTCGTGTCGGGGTTGGTAGGCGCGATAGAAGCCCTTGCGAGCACGGTTGAGGACTTGGGTGGCAAGCAGTCTTGCCAAGCGGTCGTAGAAGTCCTCCATGCTGGCGCATTCTGTTAGCTCATCCAGCGTGGAAAAAATTTTCAGGTCATAGGCATATTCGAGCATCCGAAAGATATTATCAATTGGAACCTTGGGGAGTAGACGCAAGCCCAGATCTGGCGTTAAAGGCAAATAGCCCACATAGCCTCGTGATGTCAGCTTCCACGTGGATCCGGGGCGAAATGAAGTGGCTTCCACTTTTACTCTATCTGGATATTTATCACAGAGAAGCTCTACAGCCTCCAGTGGTAGCTCCTTACGCGTCGTTTCTCGTGACCTGAATTCTTTGAGCTCAATAACTCTGGGCTTCAACCGCATTGAAATCAAAGCCCCAGAGTAGGTTTGATGCTTTCCCAGTGGAATTTATCTGCAGTATCGCGATTGTCAAAGAAGTATTCGTTAAGGTATGGCTCGATCTCCATCTTCCAGATGCTCCCCATCTCGGTTTCCAATTCTTTGCACAGGAAGTAAGAGATGCCAAGCTCTGAGCGGGGATCATTAATCTCCTTGTTCAGATTTGTGAGGACCTGAATGAGGCGTTCGACAGGGAAGTCAGTGTCCGCTTTGGCGTGATATCTTCTGAGCACATCATAATCAGGCCGAAGTTCGAGGAATGCAAATCGGCGCCGCAGGGCGTAGTCCACCAGAGCGATGGAGCGGTCAGCGGTATTCATAGTGCCGATAATGCGCACATTTTCAGGGATTTTAAACGGCCTCCCATCAGCTGGTAGACGGATTTCTCTTTCTCTGTATTCCAGAAGGTACATCAACTCTCCGAAGACGCGAGAGAGGTTGGCACGGTTGATCTCGTCGATGATGAAAACGCAGATACCATCTTTGCCTTGCGCTTTCATGCAGAATTCGTAGAACCTGCCGGGCACAACGGAATATTCTAGAGTGCCGTCCTGGCGGGTATGGGGCCGGATACCCTGAATAAAATCTTCATATTCATAGGCTGGATGGAACTGGACCAGTTCCCTAAAACCCCCGCCTACGCCGACTAGGTGGCGCGCGAGGTGCTCAGCCATGAAGGTTTTGCCTGTGCCCGGTGGGCCATAAATTATAGCTTGGCCTTTGCGTTGAATGGCTTGAAGATATCCGATTAAGGCAGCTCTATCGAGGCCTGTATCCTCAACAAGTTTGTCGAATGGATAATCCGACTCGGGGACTGCATCTAACTTATATTGTTTATAATTCATATCACTTCTATAAAGAAATTCATTATATTCTGAATCTTTTTTTAAGGCTATTTCATTCAATGCCTCCCAGTAATTCGGCGGTATTATAAAACTACTTCCTTGAAAATTGCCCGAATATGCTTTCCAGCCTTGGAAAAACGTATCATTGGCCTTAAGATCTTTTATATTTATTGGATTTTTAAATTTATATAAAATTTTATATTTGCACGAGTAATTCCAATTCGCATGTGGAACCGAATCGCTCTCGGCTTGCACAAGATACGCAATATCATGGTTTTTCTTAGCCCGCCAAATAAAAATTAAATCGCCCTTTTTTGTATCTTTATGACAGCTCCAGCTGGTAGCAGGTTCAACTTGGTCAAAATACTTGGGACGCATTACCCAAAGCCAATATTTGATTTCTCTTCGTGGCATACGCAGCACCATTGAACTACATGTGAAAAAGATCATTAATGCTTTATACCAGCTTCGAGACGAACTCTCCTTCTTCCTGTATCGAAGCTCACCCAGCTGGATGAACGCGAGTGAGGAATCCAGAGCAGTGTATACAGGCCAAGAAGTGTCCCACATGAAAATTGTAGTACTAGATTATTTGTAAATTGTAATTTAATCAAGTACTACAAAGGCTCAGTATGCATGTTGTGGAATCGGGCCGATGGGGTGACGCGAGGAAGATCAAGGCGGCTGCTAATAAGCATAGATACGACCGGCCCTTTCTCGAATTTCATTGGTTTTTTGCCTTCGCAGAGGGCGCAAGCCGCGTCTTTGGGCTCTTCCAGCCACCGTATGACCATTTCGCTTTTGTTTTCCATAAGTTCCTACCTCACCATCATGCCTCTGGTCGGCGAGGGACTGCTAATTCAAGTCCACGCCGATATATCCATTTTCAGATCGCCATATCTTAGCTCTACGGGTCTTGAAAGCGGCGAAACCCTCATCACATCGAGGTTAAACTTCATCGACTCACCGGGAAGTAATTGGGTTTCCTCATCATACACAGATGATTTCCCTCCGGGATATTCCCAGTCGTATTGATCTCGAATTATAAAATCGCTTGGCTTGACTATTAGATTCTGCGTACCATTATTTGTTATCTTCAGTTCGAAATTCCATGCGTTCGGGTATCCAATGGCTCCGCCTTGTTTTTGCGCTCCATAAAACTTAATGAGAACTTTACCATCTGAGACTTCAGGGATCCCTTCCCAGTTTATCGAAAAGGGTGTGGCTTCTTCTGGTTTAAGCCATCTATCGAGATTTTTTGGCTCAAACCTCAATCGTTTGATTGTGGCTTTATTTGGGATGACAAAATACCGTATATTCCGGCAAAATCCTCCTTTTGCCCATCCAGTCCACCATCCAAAACCACACGAACAAACGCCCTTGATGTTGGTTCCGCCCGTTGCACTATCTCCCGAAGATTTTTCGGCATAAAATTTATCGTCATCATCTACCAACACCAGCGTATAGTCTTCTAAATTAGCGCCGATGTCTACATAGATCGGGACCTCATCACCCTCGACTTCGCCCCTAATTATCCCAAATACTGTAGCATTTGCCTTGCCGTTTCCTCCGCTGAGTGGGAATGCAGAGACACTTGATGCCAGCATGATAAGCATCAAACTTATCAATACCATCAATTTTTTCATATAATTCACAAGTTCTTGATTATATGCGCCAAAGAAAAACTTTTGGGTGATTGCCATTACATTCTAATCCCCAACGCTTTCGCCTTCAACTTGCGGGCCGGTGTGTTGTTGACCATTTTCGCGCCGTCTCCTGTGATCTTCGCCTTGCTCAGGGGCGTTTCTCACAATATATAGTAGTACTAGATCATATATAAATATATCGGTTAATCTAGTACTACCCAACGTGAGATGAGCACTCACTACCACAAAATCGATATGCCTAAAAAAGATGGTTCGCGCCACTGCGCGCCATTCTGGCAGGCGCGCTTGGCGGGGCGAGGGAAGATCGCGAGACCGGGAGAAGGCCGCCGACTTTTGCCGAAACCGACTTATCCCTGCAGAGCATGACAGAGGCCAGTTACCCCTGGCGACGTGTGCCTTGAGACGCATGAATGAACCGGTGGGAGTGTTCTGCAAGACCTTCTCGACAAGGATGAGGCCGCCCTGAGGTGGATGGGACGAAGTAGGGAAGGGATTGCGATATTAGCCCGTGTAAGGCTTGGGGAAAGAGTGAGGATCTTGTCCAGACGAATACCCAAGGTACGGGCCGCAATCAATGTTCAATTTTTCGCAATCCTTATAGCCCAATAGCGTGAAGTAGCTATCATGGCAGGTGCAAAAGAGAAGATCGTCATCCAGGGCACAAACGAGGCAGCTCTTCAGGAATTTGAGGCAGGCCTTGCCCGGAGCATCAGTCAATACAAGGCAGGTTTAGTCAAGACTTTTAAGACCAAAGAAGAGTTCTTGAACCACTTGAAAAACCTTGAGTAAGCTATATGGATTACGATTCTACACCAGAATTTGATGATCAGTTTTTAAGGCTCACCAGGAAGAACAAAGCTCTGGAAGCAAGGCTTCTCAAGAAAATCGGCCAAATTCTTGATAATCCTCTGATCGGAGACCCGAAGCGGCATGAATTGAAACATGCTCGCGGCTCTCATGTAAATCCTTATGTAATAATATATGTGGTCAAAGGTGATATAATAACATTTCTATATGTAGATCATCATGATTTTGTCTATGGAAAAGCAGCGGAAATCATGGTGAAATGGGAAAGAGAGATCGCGGATTAGATACCTAGCTGAGGTATCGCTGCCAAATAGGCTTCCTTCAGCTCCTTGAGGTCGATGTGGTTGTACAAATCAAAAGCCTCTTTCCTGGAATCGCCCCTCAGCTCCTTGATGTACTCTCGCCTCATCCCGGCCCGGAAGAGATGAGTACAGTACCAGTGCCGGCAGCAGTGTGGGCCAAAGTGATCTTCCAGCCTCTCGGAAGCGGGATCATGTAAGCCCACACGCTCAGCCGCCTCGACCACCAGGTTGTAGACACCGCTTCGGTTAAGTCTCTCTCCTTCTGCATTCAGAAAAAGGGCCGGTAGATGCTTCTTATTCATGCCCTCGCGAATCTTCAGCCAACGCCGGAGGATAAACGAGCATTCATCATCGATGAATACGGTCCGGTTGGTTCTCTTCGCGGTGGGCTTCAGCCTGATCTTCATCTCGATCAAGTCCACATCTTGGGCATCCAACTCTACCAATTCATGTCGCCTTATGCCCGTCTTCGCCAGGAGAGTGATTACCGCCTTATCCCTAATATCGAGCGTAGAGTTGATGAGCCGCGCCATGTCTTCGACAGATATGAGCTTCCGGGCCTGGCCATCGTCGTTGTCCTTGTAGCGCTTAAGGTAGCGCTTTCGGACCGCCAGGACGGGATTCTTATCTACAATCCCTTCATATGTCAGATATTCATAGAAGCTCGATAGGACTGAGAAATAGTTTTCAATGGTCTTTTGGGTCTTCCCTTGCGCCTTTAGGTAGCCGATAAATCCCCGAAGAGTCTCTTTGTCCACATCCGATAGGGCTTTCCCCGCCAGGTAGATGCTGAAGTTCTTCAGGCAATAACCGTAATGCAAAACGGTTATCTTTGTCTTGCCACTTAGGTCGAGGTCCTGCATGAAGTCCTCGATCAGCCGATCCACAGCCAGGACCTCCCATCAGACTTGATAAGTTTGTAGCCCTCGAGCTCTTCCAGTTGCTTGGAGACAGCTTTGACCAGCTCGGACTCGCGCGGATCGATGCCCAGCGCCTCTAATAGCCTGTAGCTATCCACAGAACCGCGCTTCTTAAGGATCTCTATCAGTTCCCCGGAATAGGGCCTGACTCCCTTATAATCCTCTTCGAGGAATGGTTGGGCACGGTAACGCTTCAACTCGGACTCGTAGCGCTCCAAGACCATCTCCTTTTGCCTCAGATCGTCGCGAAGGGCCTTGTTTTCCGCCTTCAGGGTCTCCAGCTCTTTGGCCGCGCGCCGTGGTTGATGCTCCTCATCTTCGGCCAGCCTCCCCTCAATAATCGATATGCAGAACTTAGATAACGGGGTTTGGGCCTTTTCTGCCAGGGCATGCCAGCGTTCCTTATCGGCCTTGGAAGGCAGATAGAGCCAAACATATCGCGATCTATCTGGTTTTACCATATGTTCACCAGATATTGAAATGCATCTGAAGGTATATAAGCTTTACCTGTAAAATCAAGCGAATATCTCACCCTCGGCGCTAAAATTCCATCAATTTTTAATACGCTTTTCTTATTAATTTGCAGCTTGATTTACGATTTCTTCATTATTTCGCAGATTGGTGGCGATGCCTGTAATCGAGAAACAGTCTCTTGCTTTCTCGCCAGAAAGTGCATCCCCATACTTAACGGAAAAGTACTCATAGTATTAATTACACCATTAATAATGAGGTTTTAGGTGTGGAAGCATTTCTGGCAACCATAGTCGTCTTCTGGGGCCTGGCCTTCTGGATAATCTCCGGGCTCAAGGGCCTGGCTAGAAGCTGACGGCTCCTCGAAAAAACCGAAGGCTGTTGATGCGGGATGGAAATGCAAAAAATGCTCCGGCTCATATTGGATGATAAGATTGGAATGCTGCGCTATAGATTCGTATTCATTGCAGCAAGCATCTGCGGATGCATATTCTCCCACCGTTCGCAAGAAAAATTAATCCTCCTTCATGGGGCCGGGGGCATTCTGAATAGAAGGTGATTGCATGGAAGTATCAAAAGAAAATATGATGGACCCATTTAATTTGGGCATTTATGTCATCGAAGTCGGAATGGTCGCAGCAATCCTCTACGGAATGGTAGTGCTGGTTTCATTATTCAAGCCTATGACATGATCGCAAAAGAACCGATAGTTGGGTCGTCCAATCGCTTATCTCAATTTTTGAATGGCGAAAATGAGAGAATGTAGCGGAGCCAAAGATAAGCCCTCCTCGCCTCCGCTCTCATATTCGCCCATACTCAGCTTTTATGCTCGGTCCAGTCCC
>Ga0074195_1001998_pt1 | contig 25053 bp, 20 predicted proteins | sample EPASupsiteHSE623_FD_64525 | JGI IMG/M metagenome (GOLD analysis project Ga0074195, IMG submission 64525) | Bioremediated contaminated groundwater from EPA Superfund site, New Mexico - Sample HSE6-23 | ecosystem: Environmental > Aquatic > Deep subsurface > Groundwater > Contaminated ... | reverse complement strand
ATTTTCTTCAATTACTTTTTCTAAATCACTTTGTGCATTTTTTAAAGTTGTTGTATCAATACCTTCTTTTTTAATTATTTCATCAAGTTCATATTTTCTTCTTATTTTTCGCCCATCAATACCTAGAAGATTTGAGATAATTGTTTTGTATTCTATTTCATGAAGAGTTATGTGTTTATTTAATATAAAGGCATCATTTTGGTTTTCTTCATCTCTTAAAAAATATGTTATATATGTTCTAAATTTATTTATAGAATAATTAACTTTATTTTCAAAAAAAGATTTAGCTATACCCAGACTGCCTTTTATATTAAAATCTTTTTCATCTAAAAGCATAGATTTTTCTTTTGTGATTTTTAATTCGATATTTTTACCGTTAGTTACAGGTCTTTTAATCGTTATATATCTATTTACAGCAATTTGAAGTTCTATATAAAAAATATAATCTTTAAAATGCTCGTTCCCAAGAAAATGTTTATCACCTAACAAACAAAAATCTATTAGTTTAAAAAGACTACTTTTCCCCACACCATTTGTATCAGATAGGATAAAGTTTATACTGTTATCAAATTCTATGGTTTTAAAATTATCATTGTTTGAATACAATTTTGATATTTTCATTTAAAATTCCTTGTTTATTTTCTTGTTTATATTTGTAAATAAAAGTTACTTGCCCACTTTTCTTTTGTGTTAAGAGTCTAAAATGATAAAGTTACTTATCATTTATGGGATATTTTGGGAAAATGTAAAGTAACTTTATCATTTCTTCAAATCTATTTACAATTATCTTAATAAAAAACTTTTCTATTTTTAAGTAATTTATTTATAAAAAACTTTCATTAGAATAATTTTTATTTTTTTCAATATTTATAATCTCTTCACCAAATCCCCACAAATCTTTTAAATTAATTGTAAAAGTTTGATTAGTAATATTTACATTACTAACAGATAATATTCGTTGATAAGAATTCCATTCTTTACCAATATATGAGGGCAAACTTTCTTCATTCAATATTTTATTTTCAGATATACCTTTTTGTATTTTATGTATCAAATCTTTCAGATTACTTTCAATAACTTTTTTATAATCAATTTTATTTCCTGAAGGTAATTTTTCCATAATACTATATAATTTTCCGTATCTATTTTGTAAATCTTCATTTGATTGACATTCATTTATCATCCAATCAATTTCATTATTTAAACAATCTCTTTTTTTATTATCGTCAATGTTAAACTTACTTCCATCATAGATAGGAAAATAATTTTCCATTGCACCATCTTCTAAAACATAGATACTTATTTCTTCAAATGCTTTTATAATATTTTCTAATTGTCTTAATAATAAATCAATTTGAGAATCTTTTGATACTAAACTTTTTACTTCTTCATTATAATATTTGCAAAAAATCAATAAAGCATAACTCTCTTTTTTAGCTTTTTTATTATCATCAATATCAATTAAATCAATATATGATTTATATACAGAATCTTTATCTTTTAATTCTTCTTTTAATTTTGATAATGTTTTATTAAATTGTCCCCATAAATCTTGAAAATTACTTCCTATTCCCAATTGAACCAAAAATTGATTTATATCATCACTATCTTCTGCATTCACTCTTAATTGAGATGAGAAAAAATACTATCTAAATCATAAATAAAAAGTGACTTTTTACCAAGTAGTTTTGAAAGTAAATAATACGATGATAATTGTTCATTTCCACCTACATCAATAACTGTACTTCCACTTCCTTCTAAAGAGACACCTCTTTTTTCTTGAATAGCTTTTATAAATTGAGCATCAAATATTCCCTCAACAAAAATTGGAGTATTCGCGAAAAATAGTTGCTTATGATGTACATTTAGTTTGGGAATAATTTGTTTAATTTTCTCTTCATCAGTCGGTTCTAAATTTTCTATAAATGATGGTTTTTTAAAATTACTATGAAAACAAATAACTGATTTTAAATCATCTATTGTTTGAAAATCCAAAATAAAAGGTGAATGAGAAATAAGGTATATAATCTTTTTACCTTCATTTGGATTACCACTTACTTTTCTAATGTGTTCCAATAAAAAAGCTTGATATTGAGGATGAAGATTTAATTCTGGTTCATCTATAATTAAAACCTTATGAGAATCATCGTAAAGATGAGTTAATAAAACAAGTAACTCTTTTATCCCATGAGATTCTTTTTTAAGTTCATATTCTGTTGCTTGTTGAATATTATAAGTCATAGGAACTAACTTACCACTATCCCATTCAAGTCGAATATCTCGATGTAATACTTGAGACAAGATTGCTTCAATCTTTATCTTTAAATCAAGTTTTTCTTCAAGTAGAATAAAAGCATCAGCACCTGTATCCATTTTCTCTGCACCTTGCTTATATTGTGGGAATTTTTGTTTATTAAATCCATTATGAAAATTAGATTCACTTACTACATATCCATCAGCATGAGGCTTATTACTAAATCCAAAACCAGTTAATCTATCAGCAGAAAGAACTCTGCACTTTAAACCTCTTGAATTAAAAAAGTTTTTTAATTGTTCAGAAAACTGTGATTTTCCAGTACCATTTGCTCCAACTAGATAATTTATATATCCAATTTTTTGCATTTCAAAGTTTTCATTTTTCCACGGAATTTGTAAATTTAGTTTTAAATCTATTTCATACATAAATAATACTCTTTATAAAAAATTTGATTAATTATAGTAGAAAATTATTTTATTTTAAATTTTAATAACAATTTGTAATATTTATTTTTTGTAGTCGAGATACAACTACAATCATTAAAACTTCCTAATCAAATCCTCAAACACTTTTGTCAAACCCTCAACCTCTTTAACAGTTGTTCTCTCTCCAATACTATGAATAGTATCATTTATAACACCAAACTCGATAGCTTCGATTCCAAATGCTCCAAAATATCTAGCGTCACTTGTTCCCCCAGCTGTTGAGTGTTTTGTTGTTACTCCTAGAACTTCTTTGATTGAAGTTTCCATAGCTTTTACCACTTTTGATTCTTTGTTTGTTACAAATGGATATGAGCCTTGAGTTGTTCGTAAAGTGTAGTTTAAATGTCCGAAGATTTTTTCTATGTAGGCTTCTACGTCTTCTTTTTTTGTGTTTGTAGAGTTTCGTACATTAAACATCAAATCAAGTTTATTTGGTGTTACATTTGTTACTTGCATTCCAGCTCTGATGTCTGTGATTACTAGTTTACTTGGAGCAAAATATTCATCTCCATTGTCTAAATCATAACCTGCAATTTTTTCTAAAAGTGGAGCTATTTGATGAACTGGATTTATTCCTTTTTCGGGATATGCTGCGTGTCCTTGTTTCCCTTGGATTGTTAAATATCCATTTATACTTCCTCTTCGCCCTACTTTTATGGCATCACCAAACACAACTTCACAAGTTGGTTCTGCTACAACTGCGTAGTTTGGAATCATATTAATTTCTTTTAAATATTCAAGCATTTTGATAGTTCCGTAAGTTCCCTCGCCCTCTTCATCACTTGTCATTAAAATTGATAATGTTCCATCAAAGTTTTGGGCGTGTTTACAAGCATATAAAAAAGCAGCATCTCCACTTTTCATATCTTGGGCACCTCTTGCACTTATCACTCCATCAACAACTTCTGCTGCAAATGGGTCAACACTCCACCCCTCACCTACAGGAACTACATCTATGTGACCTGCAAAACAAAGATGCTGTGGATTTTCATTGAATTTTTTATAATAAAATCTATTTTTTACGCCTTCCATATCAACTTTTATACAAGTCCAAGTATCGCCTAAATACTCTTCTATAAAATCAAATGCTCCATCATCATTTGGAGTTATTGATTTGAATCTTAATAATTTTTGAAATAATTCTATAATAGTCATTTATATATCCTTTTAGTTAGGGGGAATTTTAGCTAACTTAACTTTATTTTGTTATAATAAAGAATACCTAAAAAAATTATTATAGGATTCTTATGCAAAATTTAAAAAAAGAAATTATAGATTCATTTATCCCAAAAGCAGTATTAGTTCCTCTTACTGAAGATGCAAAATCAACTATTACATTACTACATAACCGTAAAAAATTAATACCAATATCAACTTTTCCATTTAAAATAGGAAGAGAATCAAGAATGGGAGAGAGTGATAGAGGATTATTTGTAAAACTGAGAATATTATCAAATTATTCAAAACCAAATAATGATATTTATTTAATTGATAATAACGATACTTTAGAAATATCTAAAGAACATTTTGAAATTATAAATGATAAAGATGAATATTTAATAAAAGATAGAGAAAGTACTATGGGTACTAAACTAAATAATGTCGAAATTGGGAAAGAGCAAAGTAAATATACTCATATATTAAATGATGGAGATATAATCAAAATTGGTTCAAGTCATTCTAAATATGAATTCCAATTTTTAATACTAAATAGTGCCAACTAAAGGATTTTTTATGGAAAAAGTAAAAAAGTTTTTTTATGGATTCTGCTTATTAATTGCAATTTATGTGGCTGTTGGATTTTATGCTGTTCCAATTGTTTTAAAAGACCAATTAATAAAAAATCTAGATGAGAATCTTACACAAAAAACAGATATTGGCAAAGTAGAATTTAATCCACTTACTTTAAAAATGACAATTTATGACTTCAAGATATCAGATTCAAATAATATAACAACGGTTTCATTTAAAGAATTTTTAGTTGATTTTTCTTTTTTAAGATCAATTAAACAACAAAATATTAGATTCAAAGATATTATTTTAAAAGATGCTTTTGTAAATATTATTGAAGAAAAAGATGGAACTTTTAATGTTACAAAACTTGTAAAACCCTCTTTAAATGAAGAAACTAAAAAAGAGGAAGAAAAGAGTTCTTTAAATATTGATTTTTTTGTTTCAAAACTTCTTTTAGACAATGCAAATATAAAATACTCAAACCAAAATAAAATCCCTTATACTTTGGATTTAAAGAACATAAATTATACTTTATATGATGTTGGAACTTATAAAAATAGTTTATCTTCAAGTGATTTAAAACTGAAATTAAATGAACATACAAATATCTCGATTGGTGGAGCATTTAAGTTACAACCATTTAAGGCTTATGGGAAAGTTTCTATCGAAGATTTAAGATTAAAAGAGTTTCTTACCTATAAAAAAGATATATTAAATTTTGATTTAGATGAAAAATCAAATCTTAATTTAATTCTAAATTATAATCTTGATACTACAAATAATGTAGACTTAACACTAAGTACAGATAAATTTGAATTTAATAATATAAATCTAAAACAAAATAAAAATCCTTTGATTAATCTTGAAAAACTTGATATAAAAAATTTTACGTTTGATTTACAAAATCAAAATATAACTTTTGATGATATTGATTTAAAAACTTTAAAAGCAAATATGATTTTGGATAAAAATGGAATTAACTTTGCAAAAATCATAAATCAACCAGCAAAAGAAGAAGGAAAAGATAAAGAGTTAAAAGTTGAAGAAACAACAAAAACACAAGAAGAATCAAAACATTGGAATATAAATCTATCGAATATTAAACTTAATAATAGTGATTTTATTTTTAATGATAAAATAAATAATTCAATATCTTCAACTAAAGCTTTTAATGTAAATCTTGATAATTTGGGAATTATTGGTTCGGATATTGATTTAAATGGTTTAGTTTTAGAAAACCCAAATCTAAGTTATATTGATACAAATAATAAACTATCTATAAGCGCAAAAAACACAAATATAAATCTTGATAAATTATCATTTAAAAAAAGTGTTTTAGATATAAATTCTGTGGTTTTAAAAACTCCAAATTTGGACTTTAACGATGAAAAATCAAAAATAGAATTAAAAGCTAATGATATTCAACTTAGTGTGAATAAGTTAGTTAATAAAAAAGATGATTTATCTATTGATTCTATTAAACTTCTTGAAACAAATATTGATTTTTTAAATACTAGTGACAAAACAAAAATATTGGCTAAAAATTTAGATTTAGAAATCAAAAAAATATTAAATACAAAAGCTGGATTTAAAATAGAAAAAACAAATCTAAATAAACCAAATATTTCTATAGTTTTAGCTAAAAAAGATGTAATAAAAGAGAATGAAAAACCTGTTTTAAAAGAGCAAAAAGAAGTTGTTATTAATAAAAATTTAACTCCTTCTGAAACAAAAATTTATATTGGACCTATGAATATTTCAAATGGTATTTTCACTTTTGAAGATAAAAACTTACCTCTTCCTTTTAAAACAACTGTAACAAAACTACATGGAAAAATTTCAGAGTTTAAAAATACAAAATCAAGTACTACAAATCTTGAGGTTAAAGGTGTAGTTGATGAGTATGGAGTTGCAAAAATAACAGGAATTTTACATCCAAATAATATAAAATTATTAACTGATATAAATCTAATTTTTAAGAATATTGCTATAAAAAACTTCACACCATATTCTGGTAAATTTGTTGGAAGAGAAATCAAAGCTGGAAAATTAGATTTAGATTTAAAATACAATATTGAAGAATCAAATCTTGAAGCAAAAAACAATATTGTTATAACTCAATTAGAATTTGGAAAAAAAGTTGAAAGCCCTGATGCTGTCTCTTTACCTTTGGATATTGCAATATCTTTATTAAAAGATTCAAGAGGTGTAATAGATATAAATCTTCCTGTTTCAGGGAATGTAGACGACCCACAATTCGCCATTGGTTCTATTGTTTGGAAAGCTTTTGTAAATCTTATAACAAAAGCTGTAACTGCTCCTTTTTCACTTCTTGGAGCAATGTTTAACTTTAGTGAAGATGAAATAAAAAGTGTCAAATATGGTTTATTAGAAGATGAAATAGGACCTATTCAAAAAGAGACTTTAGATAAAATTTCTCAAATTTTAAAAGCAAGAAATGAAATAGCTATTGAATTAACAGCTTCTTATGACATAACTACAGAAGGTTATGCGCAACAAAAACAAAACTATTTAGCAAGAAAAGATGATGATAGAAATCTGAAACCAGAACAAATCGAAGCTCTGATTTTAAAAGAAAAAATAAAAATATCTAAACTAGAAGACATTGCAAAAAATAGAATAACAAATATTTCGAATTATCTTATAAAAGAAAAAGCTATCAATCCAGAACAAATTGTTATGACAAATAAAATTGAAAGCAACAGTTCATCAATAAATCTGGATATCTCTAAAAAATAGATAATTATTATTTTTAGTTATAATTAATAAATAAGCTTGACTTATTATTCTTTATTTGATAATATCGAAAAAATCAAATAAAGGATAACAAATGAATAAAATATTACCTCTTGTTATAATAGTTTTATTTAGTGTAATTTTTTATGCAATATTTAAAGAAGCTACAAAAAGTTCAAAAGTAAAAAGGTTAGAGTGTCAAGCAAAAACAACTACCTTTGAAAAGATTTTTGTAGAAAGCCCAATTAAAGAAGCCATTAACTCTATAATTTCAAATCAATATGAAATAAAATCAGATATTAAATATTCAGAATTTATGAAAAGTCATTTAATAGATATTTTAACAAAAGAGCAAAGTGACGAAAAATTAAAACGAGTTATTGAAAAATATATTGATAAAAATTTTACAGAAAATAAAGATGACAAAAAACTTCTAATAGATTATTATATCTATGAAAATGATAAAGAAGATAATGGTAAAAAAAATAAAGAAGCGAAAAGTTATGCTGGATATTTAATGTTTGAATTTAAATATGATAATAAATTAATTTACAAAATACAAACAGATTATATGAATCTTGATGCCACTGATTTAGAAGATAGAATGGATTGTGTGGTTAATTCATTTATTTCAATTAATAAAAAAGTATTGATGAAATAATTACAAATAAAACGATGGAAGAGTTTGTTAAATCATTAAAAACAAATATATAATAAGAGCTAAAGTTTTATAACTTTAGCTCCAAAACCACCACTACTTGGATGAGCATCTTCAAAACCTCTAACTTTTGGATGTTTTTTCAAATACTCTTTAACTGCAAAAGCTAATTTTCCAGTTCCAATTCCATGATAAACCAAAACTTCTTCAAACCCAGCAAGAAGTGCATCACTTAAGAATTTATCAAGATTTTCAAGTGCTTCTTCAGCTCTTTGTCCATGTAAATCAAGTTTTATGTTTCCAGTTTCTGGTTTTTCAATAGTTATAGTTGCTTTTTTTACAGGAATTTTTGGAGGTGGATTTCCACTTCTACTTAAATCAGCAAGAAGAACTTGAACTTTCATTCCCATATCGTTTTCAATAAAGGCTTTCGCACCTTTGATTGAAACAATTGTTCCTTTTGTATTTCTATATTTAACTCTATCCCCTGCTTTAAATTCAACAACTTCTTGAACTTTTTCAGTTTTGATTTCAACTGCCATTTTATGAGCAATATTTAAATGTTGATGAGATTCTCCAACAAGTTTAGCTTTTATAGCTTTTTTTGCTTCATCTCGGGCTTCGCTATACTCTTTGTGAAGTTTTGATTTTTCAGAATAAATATGTTCATCAAGTTTTTCTTTTTGGTCTTTTAGATTCCCTGTGATTCTTTGCATATCTGCAATCTCATCATCTAGTTTTGCTATTTTATGTTTATATTCTCTCTCAAGTGAACTACTTCGCTCAATTAGCTCATTTAACTTATCTTTATCATCTCCATAAACCTCTCTAGCTCGTTTTACAACACTTAAAGGAATTCCATATCTTGTTGCTGTTTCAAAGGCATAAGACCTACCAATTGTACCTTGTAAGAACTCATAGGTTGGTCTTTGATTCTCTTCATCGTAAAGTGCTGCAATTAATTCAACATTATCATTTGCAGCCATTAGTGCTGCAAGTCTTTTATGGTGAGTTGTGATAATTACTTTTATATCCCTTTGGATTAAATCTTCGATTATTACTTTGAACAAACTTGCTGCTTCATCTGAGTCAGTTCCAAGTTCAATTTCATCAACTCCAACAATTGCATTTTTGCTTCCAAAAAGTTTTGAAAACTCAACCATACGACCTGCAAATGTAGAAATATCATTTTTTACACTTTGAGGGTCATCTAAAACTGCATTTATTGATTTAAAGTTACTAACAACTGTATCATGGTGGGCTTTATATGGAAGTAGATATTTAGAAAGAAAAACAGCTGATAAAATAGATTTTAACATCATTGTTTTCCCCCCTGCATTTACTCCTGTTATCATAACAACTGATTTTGTAAAATCAATACTTATTGGTTTTGGATTATGTAAGGCTGGATGACAAAAATCTACAAGTCTATTAACTTCATTTTTTGAAGGAAGAATAAAGTTTTTATCCCCTATTTTTGCAAAAAATAGTCTTGCTTGATAGTGGTCAAACCTATCAAATTCTTTGTTTAAAAACTTTAAAAATAGAAGATTTTTTTCAAATAAAGATGAAATTTCTTTACAGATTTTAAATAAAATCTCTTCTTGTTTATTTCGTAAATCACTCTGTTTTTGTTTAAGTTCAGAAATACTATGAGGAACAACATAAAAAAATCCAGAATTAGAACGGTCAATTACAGAAGCATTTAACACATGATTAAATCCCCCACGAACTAATAAAGATTCTTCAGAGTTTATATAATGAACTTGAGAATCAACTAAATATGTTCTTACTTTTGTAGAGTTGATTATCTTATAAAGGCTTTGTTTGATTGTCTCTTTATTTTTTGAAATGGCATATTTTATGTTGTCAAAATCTTCATTTATTCCAGCTTTTAGGTTTGCTTTATCATCAAAATAATCTGAGATTTTTATAATATCTGTTGGAATAACGATTTTATCAAGCCATTCTGAGAGTTTTCCATCAAAATTAAATCTTTTTAAATATCTAAAATAATTTATCATTTTGATAAATTCAAAAATATCATCAATTTTTAAAATACCTTGTTTTTGAATATGCATCAAAGGTGTATCAAGATTTTCAATTTTATTTGGTGCTTTTATGTCAAATTTTGACAACTCATTTATAAGTTTAAAATGAAGGTTTATATCCCCTTCTAAAATTATAGATTTTTCTCTAGCCATAAGTTTTGAGAAACTCTCTATATAATCAATTAAGTCTAGTTTTTTTAGTATATTTTGCATGGCGGGATTATAGCCAAAAGGCTATAATATTTTTATGAAGATAGTTAAATAAAATATTGCCAATAAACTAAAGCAACAATTGTTACCATTAAAATAGCTAGAATATTTATGAAAAATCCAAATTTTGCCATCTCTTTTACTTTTACTGCCCCACTACTCATGGCTATGGCATTTGGTGGAGTTGCAATTGGAAGCATAAAAGCATAAGAGGCACAAATTGTTGCAACCATTAAAATCAAAGTCATATTTATATTAGCAACTTGTCCTAAAGAGTAAATAATAGGAAGTGCTATTGAAATAAGTGCTGTATTTGAGGTAATTTCTGTTGTAAATGTTATTAATGTAGCTATGATTAATATTAAAGCAATAACAGGTAAATCGGTTAAAGATAACATATAATTGGCTACAACTCCAGCTAATCCTGTTTTTGAAAATGCCATTGCAATTGCAAAACCAGCACCAAATAAAAAGATAATTTCATAAGGGATATTTTTTGCATCTTCCCACTCAATAAATCCAATTTTTGGAACAAACATCAAAAGCCCAAAACTTAATAATATTGCTGTTTCATTTAATCCTAAACCTGAATAATATGGCTCTATTTTCGAATTTACTAATAGAGTAACTACTAATCCTAATAAAATAAAAAGTAATCTTTTTTGATTAGGTAATAATTGCTCTGTCATTTCAACTTTATTATCAAGTTTTATGTCAGATAAACCAAGAGATAAAATATATGGAATTATAATTAACATAAGTAATGCTAAAGGTGCCACTAAAACTATCCATTCTATAAAAGCAATTGGTTCAAGTGAGTGTTGTTGCATAAATCCCAATAAAATAAGATTTGGAGGTGTTCCAATTGGAGTTATAATCCCACCAATACTACATCCATAGGCAATAGCAAGTGCAAGTCTAGCTTTTAATCTTAAATCATGTGTTAAAAAAACTGCTATTGGTATTAGAAGTAATGCTGTTGTTGAATTTGATAAAATAGAACTTAATAATCCTGCTGTTATTGCCAAAGAAAAAATCATTCCCCTTGGAGTATTTGGAAAAACTGTCAATAACTTATTTGAAATATATTTATGAAGATTTATTTTTTGAGTAGCAATTGCTATCATAAATCCACCCATAAATAAAAATATTGTTGTATTAGAATAATTAACAGTTACGTCTTTAATATCTAATATTCCAAATGAAGGAAATAAAATTATAGGCAATAAAGAAACAACTCCGATTGGTAAAGCTTCATTAGTCCATAATATTACAAGTAATGCTATTAAAGCAATTAAAATAGAATGTTGCGTACTAAAAGTAGTTGAAGCAACAAAAAAGAAAACTACAGAAATAACTAGTGAAATAATAATATTTTTCAAAATTGGCCTTTTATATTATTTTTTTGGTCTAAATGCTTTAATAACATCTTCATTACAAACTAAAAATGGTCCTTCCATTAAATCAATACAATATGGAATTGCTGGAAATACAGCATCTAAACACTCTTTGATTGATTTTGGTTTACCTGGAAGATTTACTATTAAAGAACTTCCTCTTAAACCTGCTGTTTGTCTTGAAAGAATTGCTGTTGGTACAAATTTCAAAGACTCAGCTCTCATTAACTCTCCAAATCCTGGCATCATTCTATCGCATACAGATTCTGTGGCTTCAGGTGTTACATCTCTTAAAGCTGGTCCTGTTCCACCAGTTGTTACCACTAAACAACACTTTTCATTGTCAACTAAATCTTTTAAAGTATCTTCTATAGTTTTTTGGTCATCTTCAATACATCTATAAACAGGTTCCCAAGATGAAGTTAAATAACTGTTTATTGTATCAATAATAGCTTTCCCTGATAAATCTGCATATTCACCACGACTTGCTCTATCTGAAGCTGTTACAATTCCAATTCTTGCTATTTTTTCACTCATAATAAATGTCCTTTCTCTTTTATATAATATACCGTTGCAAAGTTTTTAAAAAAATCTTTAGCTTTTGAAGCATCAATTATCTTATCAACTCCACCTAAATAAACTTCAATTTTAGTACCTTTATCTAAAAGTTTTTGAAGTTTTTCTTCACTCCAATTATAATTTAAAAGTTCTTCTAATTGCTCTATAGCTCCTAATTCAAAATATTTTGAAATATCAATTTGTAAAGGATAAATTACATTTGATAAAAAATTATTACAATAAGCATTTGCATCTTTTTTGAAATACATAAGTTGAGTTCTTTTAAATTTATCATCAAAAATTTGAAAAAAAGCAGGAGAAAAGAGTTGAAGTTTATCAACTCTTTTTTTTGTAGATAAAGCCTCTTCAAAAGCTTTTACCGCACCATAAGAAAATCCAGAAATTGTAAAATCATTATTTATAAGATAATCATTAAAAAGTTCTGATTCATTTTTAAAACAAAAACCAGAAAAATATCTCTTAAATGTCATCTTTTGTAATCACTTCATTTTTAATCATAATATCTTTTAGTCTATTTATCTCTTGAGAATTTTCTGATAATTCACTTCTTAAATCATTTTTGATATCTGAAAGTAATTCATCAACAGAATTTGCCATTTTATATTTATTTACAATTTCATTTGCTGTTTTATAAGCAGATTCTAAATCCTCATGATTTATTGCATATTTCTCTTTTTTTATAACTTCAACACCAATAAATCCAGCTAAATCTCTTCTTACATTTTCACATAATTCATTATAAGAAGGATATGTAGAATTAAGTTTTTGAACACTTTCATCAAATAAAGCAACTTTTGTTTTTGAAATAAATGCCTTTGAAGCTTGATAAATAGATAAAATCTCTTTTTGCTTATCATCAAGTATTTTTAACTGTTTTTTACCAAACTCTAATTTATTTTTTGCAATTAAAATATCATCATTATTTAATATTCTTTTATTATTTTTAATCATATTTAATAAAGCTTCATTTATCAAAGTTGCAAGAGTTGCTGAACTAAATCCAGCTGTTTCATTAACAAGTCTTTCAATATTTATTTCATGATTTTTACCAGTTAAATATAACTCTAAAATCTTTTTTCTGTCATTTATATTTGGCAAACCAACATGAACTCGTCTATCAAATCTTCCAGCTCTTAAAAGTGCATCATCTAAAACTTCTATTTTATTAGTTGCTGCAATTACAATAACTCCACTATCACCATCAAATCCATCCATTTGAGTAAGAAGTTCGTTTAAAGTTGATTCTCTTTCATCATTTGATTTTCCACTTCTTGCTTTTCCAACTGCATCAATTTCATCTATAAAAATAATTGCTGGTGCGCTTTGTTTTGCTTTTGCAAAAAGTTCTCTCACTTTTTTTGCACCCATTCCCACATAAATTTGAACAAAACTAGCTCCACTTTGATAAAAAAATGGAACATCAGCTTCACCAGCAACTGCTCTTGCAATTAATGTTTTTCCAACACCTGGAGGTCCAACTAATAAAACACCTTTTGGAAGTTTTACACCTTGTTCTAGATATTTTTTTGGATTATTTAAAAAATCAACAACCTCTTCAAGTTCCTCTTTTATCTCATTTATTCCTGCAACATCTTTAAATGTAATGTTTGAAGTAACTGCTTGAATGTTTGAGTTTAAATCCTCATTTGAAATTTTTGCTCTTGATTTTAAAAGTTCATTATCAAAGGCAGTTGTTTGTTTTTTATTTTTATTAAAAAAAGCTCTAACTTTTTCTTGTTTTAATTTTAAATATAAAGCTAAAAAAAGCAAGATAAATAAAAATCCAATCCCTATATAATAAGAATTCCCAGTAATATGTGAATTACTTTTATAAATAGTATATACAAACAAAATCAGCAATACAACTGCTGACATGGCCATTAATTTAAAGTTTTTCTCTAAATTCTTGTTGTTATTATTATTTGAATCTTGCAACATTTTTATCAGCCTTTACTTCATAATCATCTATAAAAACCCAATCTCCAACTAAATCTACAGGAGAATCAATTTCTATTTGATTAAAGAATTGATCAAATCCTATATATTTTCCATTTTTTTCTTGTTCAATTAAAACTTCTAATGTTTTGTTATTTGCTTTTCTAAAATCATAATTTTTTTGTTCAATAATTTTTGTTAACTCATTGTATCTAATTTTAGCGATATCACCTTTTATCTGAGGTTTCATCACAGCACTTGGTGTTCCATCTCTTTTTGAATAAGTAAAAGCATGAACATGAGTAAGTGGAAATCTATGAAGATTTTCCATAGCTTCACGCCATAACTCTTCAGTTTCACCAGGATGTCCAACTATAAAATCTGTTCCTAAAGCGTAACCATTTGAACTTAAAAACTCAAAAAGTTCTAAATCTGATAATACTTTATTTCTTCTATTCATTATTTGTAACATCTCTTTTGAAGTATGTTGAAGTGCAATATGAAGATGTTTTGCCATAAATGGCTCATTTATTAGCTCTTTAAACTCATCATCAATTTGAATAGGTTCAATACTTCCCATTCTAATTCGTCTAACACCTTTGATTAAAGACATTTTTTTAAGTAACTTTGCCAAAGAAGTATGTTGTTTTTTACCGTAAGAGCCAACATTTGTTCCAGTTAAAATAAACTCTCCAAAACCATTTGCTGCTAGTGTTGTAACTTGCTCTAGAATTTTATCTTCAGCATAACTTCTTGCATCACCTCTTACATAAGGAATAATACAATATGAACATCTAAAGTCACAACCCTCTTGGATTTTTATAAATGCTCTACTTTTTCCAACAAACTCTTCAACTATTGTTTCATCAATATGTGTTAAATCTCCTGCTTGAAAAAATCTGCTTTCATTTAATAAAAGCTCATTTATTTTCTCTTTTTCTGAGTGTCCAAAAAGTGAATCAACTTTATCTTCTTTAAAAAGTGCTTCACCTTTTGTCCAAACTCCACAACCAGTAAAAACTACCCTTGGGTCTTTTGGAAGTTTTTTTAAACCACTTATATAACCTCTGGCTGTACTATCAGCACTATTTGTAACTGTACATGAGTTTATTACAACTACATCAGCATCTTTTTCGTTTTGTGTTACTTCAAAATCTTTTAGATTACTCATCATAACTTGAGTATCAAATACATTTGTTCTACAACCAAAAGTTTTAAAATAAACTTTTGGTTTGTTTTGTGAAAAATTCATTAATATCTGTTTCCTAATTTATCTTTGTATAATTTCATCTTCCAAATCTTTTGGAACTCTTTTTGTTTTTGAAGCTGGACCATAAGCATTATCTGTTCTATTAATATTAATTTGTTGAGTAGGATAAGCAATATGAATATCATCTTCTTTCATAAAAGCATCCAAAATCTCTGGACTTATTGTACTTCTTAAAACTAATGCGGCATAAGAGTTTGTTAAATACCAAGAAGAGATAACTATTCCATGAGGCTCAACAAAAGTAAACACTCTTGGTTCAACTCCCGTTGCTCTTAACTGATATTTATTTCTCATTTTTGATAACTGTTTTCTTGTAATATCAGTATAACCTTTTGAATAGTGTTTCAAAATATCTCTAGCTATTTTTTGAGCTTTTTTGTGGTTTGAATCAAAAGTAATTGTAATATCAATTCCATCCCAAACTGTTCTTAAACCTGAATGTGTATAGTTCGAAATAAGCTCTGAAAAAATATAATTATTTGGAATAAAAAAGATTCTTCCACTTCTTCTATTTACCATATAAGAAGTCAAAGTAATATCTTCTCTAATCGTAATTTTAAATAAAGAAATATCCAAAACATCCCCAACAGTTTCAACATTTCCTTTATTAACTTTTATTCTATCTCCAACTTGAATTGAACCAGATGTTACAATAACCATCCAACCAAAAATAGACATAAACCAATCTTTTAGGGCAATGGCAATACCAGCAGATGCAAATCCTAAGATTGTTACAAGATATGAAACATTATCTATGTATGAAAATAAAATTACCATTACAATCAAAAATACTAAAGTAAAATTGATTATTTTATTTATCATGTAATAGTTTTCATTTTGTGAAAAATATCTTTTTAAAGCAAGTTTTACTAAAAAAGCTATTATTGATAAAATTATAATAATTATAAAAATAACAACCATTTTTTGAACTTGTTGAGATATTTGGTTTTTAATCTCTAAAATTACTTGTTCTATTTTTCTAGTATAAACCTCTTCAGTTGTAGTAACTATTTCTAAAACCATCTCAAAATCTTTTTTCTCTTTATCTAAAAAAGTAATTTTTTCTTTATATTCAGGTTTTTGATCTAAGTTAAATAACTCTAGATATAAAAGTAACTCTTCATCAAGTTTCGTAGTTAAATAATCAATATCAGACTCTAATGTTTTAAAAGTTTTTTTATTGTTCTCTAATTTTTTTATTTGAGATAAAGCATTTATTATTCCAAAAGGATTTGTTATATTTTCATATTTTTCAATCTCAGGAGGATTAATAAGTCCACCAATAGGAGAGCCTTTATATTCATCAATTAATTCTAACTCATTCTCTTTAACTCTAATTTTATTGTGCATTTGATAAGTTTGCTCATCTGAAATATTTGTTTTTCTTTTCAAATTTTCTTTTAAATCAGCCAATTCATTAGAAATTTTACTATAAGAGTTATAGTTTGAATATCTTTTTAATAAAATATTATCTTTTAATTCAACTTCTATTTTTGCAATACTCTCAAGTAAAACATTTATTCCTGCAATATCTTGCATATTTTGTTCTTTACTTTTTAAATCTTGAAGTTCTTGTTTCTTCTTTAATTCTAACTCTTTTTGAGCCTCTTCATATTTTTCAGTTATGATTTTCTGCTCAATTTGTTTAACTTCTGCTTTATCTTTTTTGTCAACTGTTGCTGATGCAGTTAATTCAACACCATTTTCAGCCCATAAGAAACAACTAATACATAATATAAATGCTAATTTTTTAATCAATTTAAAAACCTTTTAATATTTCAATAACATCATTTTTTGTAACTTCATTAGTAATTTTACAATCACCCAACCCAACTGGAAGAATAAATTTAATTTTATTATCCAATGACTTTTTATCCAAGAAAAAATGCTCATAAAAATCTTCCACATCTTTTATTTTATAAGTTGTTGGAATCTCATATTTTTCTAATAGATTTTTTACTCTTAACTCTTCATCTTTGCTCATAAGCCCTATTTTTACAGCCAAAGCATTGGCCATACACATACCAATTCCCACAGCTTCGCCATGTAAATATGTATCATAATTTGTCTCATTTTCAATTACATGCCCAAAAGTATGACCATAATTAAGTGCTGCTCTTATTCCTAACTCTTTTTCGTCTTGCGAAACTACATCTGCTTTTGTTTGCACTGATTTTGCAATTGCCACTCTAATATTTTTATCATCATTTAAATCATTTTCTTCTAACCACTCAAAAAAGTCTTTGTTAAAAGTAACTGCCATTTTTACAATCTCTGCAATTCCTGCACCAAACTCTCTTTTTGGTAGAGTTTTTAAGAAATTTGGGTCAATATGAACAGCAATTGGTTGATGAAATGCACCAACTAGATTTTTTCCAAATTTATTGTTAATCCCAGTTTTCCCACCAACACTTGCATCAACTTGAGAAAGTAAAGTTGTAGGAATTTGAACAAAATCAATACCTCTTTGATAAATTGAAGCTGCAAATCCAGTCATATCTCCAATAACACCACCACCAAAAGCGATAAGTAGTGATTTTCTATCAAGTCTATGAGTAAAACAGTGAGCTAACATATCTTCAATTGTTTGCATATGTTTGTACTCTTCACCGTCAGGAATTGTACAAATACTAAGTTCACGTGCCTTTAATTTTGTTTTTAAATACTCTAAATGAAATCCACTAACAGTTGGATTTGTAATAATCACAACTTTTCTATCAAAATATAGTTCGTTTAATTCATCTATAAAAATTTCATAAGAGTTATCATGGGGTAAAGTTATTTTAACAGTCATTTTTATCTATCCAAATATTTATTTAATAAGGTTTTTATATTAGCCAAAAAAAACTAAAAATAGATTAAAAAGTCCCTATTTATGAGTCAAAAAGTAATTAATACAACATTCTAATCTACTTTTAGATATAATTAATAAAAATTAAGATTAGAAGGAAACATTATTAAAACTTTTACATCAATGAACTTAGATGAAAAAATCATAAATGCTTTAAAAGATTTAGATTACAAAGAAGCAACGGAAATACAAAAAAAAGCTATTCCTATCGCTTTAAAAAAAAGAGATATTCTAGCAGCTGCACAAAGTGGAACAGGTAAAACTGCTGCTTTTTTATTACCAATATTAACAGAACTATTAGCAAATAAACAACCTAACAAACCAATTCTTAGAGCTTTAATTTTAGTTCCAACAAGAGAATTAGCAACTCAAATATCAAGAGCAGTTGATGACTTCTCAAAATATATGGAAGTAGAATCAATAGCTATGGTTGGTGGTGTTTCAACAAAAGACCAAGAGAAAAAAATAGTAAAAGGTCTTGATATTTTAGTGGCAACATCAGGAAGATTGATGGAACACTTAAAAAATGGAACTGTTGATTTATCAAGTGTTACAACAGTTGTAATTGACGAAGTTGATACTATGCTTGATATGGGATTTTTAGAAGATATTGAAAAAATTCTTCCAAGTGTTGGACCAAAAAGACAAATCATGATGTTCTCTGCAACTATGAATCAAAATGTTAAAAAACTTGCAAAAGAGTTTTTAACAGATCCAGTTGTAATTGAAGTTGCGCAACAAAGATCAGCTGTAAAAATCATTGACCAACAAATTGTTTTAGTTGATGAAGCAAATAAAGCAGCGGCATTATCGTATATCATTGGTTCAAAAAACTATTCTCAAGTTTTAGTTTTCGTAAATATGAAAATTGAAGCTGATACTTTAGTTGAACATTTAGAACTTGATGGACTTCCAGCTGGATGTATTCATGGGGATGTTAGACAAACTGCTCGTGCAAAAGTTATGAGAAAATTCAAATCAGGAGAAATCAGAGTTTTAGTTGCAACTGATATTGCTGCACGTGGAATTGATATAGAACTTTTACCAATAGTTGTAAATTATGCTCTACCTGAAACTGTAACTGATTATACGCATAGAATCGGAAGAACTGGACGAGCTGGAAATCCTGGAATTGCTTTGACACTTTTAAGTGTTAAGGATTATAAAATGATGATTGATATTGAAAAAGAGTTAATCATAAATATTCCAAGAACAGAAGTTGAAGGTTTTGAAGCAACAGAAAAAAAACCAAGACTATTTAAAGCAAGACCAAAAAAACTAAGTGTAAAAAAAGCTGAAGCTGGAAAAGTAGCTAAAAAAACAGGTTTTGCAAAAACAAATGCCCCTGAAAAAAAACCTGCTAAAAAGAAAAAAATTACTAAAAGAGATGATAATAGAAGTTTTGGGAAAAAATAAGAGAAGTTAAAACTTCTCTTTCCTACTTCATCCCCTCATAAATCTCTTTTATAGCATCCATAAAATACCTATGATGGTTTGGAGCCTTTGCTACTCTATAATCTTTTATTCCTAAATGTTGGGCAACTTCTGCATATTCCATATCTAGTTCATATTCAGTTTCAGAGTTATCAACTGTAAATGATATTGGATAGATTATTACTTTTGATTTTATCTCTTTTAATTTATCTTCCATATACGGTCGCAACCACTCCATTGGTCCTAGTCTTGACTGATATGCCACATGAATTTTTTTGAAAGCTATATTTTGTTCTTGAAGCTCTTTTTTTGCACATTCAACATTTGCTAAAATATGTTTTTGGTATAAATCACCTTTATCTATGATTTTTTTAGTTAAACCATGAGCTGAAAAAATAAGCTCAAAATCTTCTGAATCTTCGCCTTTTAAAGCCTCTTTTATTCTTTCAACTATTGCTTTATTGTAATGAATATTGTCGTAATAACTATCTATTGTTTTGATTTTTTTATCAAGATTGTATTTTTTTGCAACTTTTACAAACTCTTCAATTGATGATTTTGTTGTTGTGCTTGAATAGTGTGGATACATTGGAATTGCGTATATTTCATCATAATTTTTGAGTTTTGGCATAATATCACTTGCAAATGGTGGTGTGTATCTCATCTCATAAAAAACATCCGCATCAAGCTCTTTATTTAATCTTCGCATTAATCTTTTTGTGTGTCCAACAATAGGTGACATTCCACCTAATTTTTCATAATTTTTTTGTGATTCTTTTAATCTTTTTGAAATTATTATTTGTCCAATCATCGCTCTTATTGGCTGAGGAGCGCCTATAATATATTTATCATTAAACATATTTCTAAGAAATACTTTTACTTCACTTATATTATTTGGTCCACCCATGTTCATCAAAACAACTGCTCTTTTCAATTTTTACCCTTTTCTAAAATCTCTTTTGTGATTTTGTGTCTAAAGTCAAACATCTTTTGTAAATCTTTTTTTATAAATCCTTCAAGTAATTTTCCAAAAAATCCAAAAGGCATTTTAAAAGTGATTACATCTTTTAACTCACTCATATTTCCATGTTTTATAAATATATGTTTATGTTCCCAAAAAGCAAAGGGTGATTTTATAGCTAAATCTACCAGTAAATTTGGCTCATCAATTTTTTCTATTTTAACTTCCCAATTCATTGGTATAAAATATTTAGTACTTTTTATTTTCAATATTTGGGAAACTTGTGGTTTAAAATCTTTTGTTAATAATTCAACCCGAGTATCAGGAGGAGTAATAAATGTTAGATTATTTGTGTCTAAATGAAAATCAAAAAGAGATTTTACATCACAGTTAATATATGAACTTTTAATAAATGTTTGCATTTTTGTATCCTTGTACAAATATTTTATACAAGGATAATTTACAAAAATAAAAGTGGTTTTAGTAGGTGATTTTTGTCAGTTTATGGATTATTATAAACTTCTTCTTTCAATATATTCTCTAAAATCTTTTGCACCCTCTTTTGAACTTGTGATTATTTCACTAATTCCCTCAAATGAGATTTCAAGTTTTGATTGCTCTACACTTCTCATTGATTTGATTTTATCCACATTTACGATGTAAGATCTGTGAACTCTAAAGAAATTTTTGCCACTTAAAAGTGTCTCTAAATCCCCTATTTTTCTCCTTACATAAGCATCTGCATCTTTGATTCGTATGATTACTTCATCTAAATCTGCTTTGATGTAATAAATATCACTTATATCTATTAAATAAAGTTTATCGCCTCTTTTTCCTAATATTTTTTTTGATTGTTCGTCTGATGAATTTTTAAAATTTCTAACTTTTTCTAAAATATTTTTTATATCATTTGACTCAATTGGTTTTACTAAATATCCCATTCCACCGCTTTTATAAGCTTCAAGAGCAAACTCTGAATAAGCTGTTTGAAAAATAATAAAAGTTTTTGGCTCAAGTTGAATAATAGAATCAGCTAATTCAAGTCCTGTGATATTTGGCATAGAAATATCCAAAAAAACTGCATCAAATTTTGTTTTTGTTATCTCTTTTAGAGCTTCAATTGGATTATCAAAAGCTGTAATATCTTCAATTCCATTTTCGTTTAATAACCTTTTTAATCTGCTTAAAGCCAAACTTTCATCATCAACAATCATTACTTTCAATTTTTATCCTTTATTTTTATTATAAATAACATCTTATCATCCAAAATTTCAAACGATAAATTGCCTATTTTTTGAAGTTCCAATCTTTTTTGAAGATTTGATAAACCCGTTCCGAATTTTATTATATTAGCTATTTTGCCATCATTTTGTACTGTTATTTTGTCTTTTGAGAAGTTTATATTGATATTTAATACTTTTCCTAAGTATCCATGTTTTATGGCATTTTCTACTAAAAGTTGAATTGAAAACTTTGGTATTTTGATGTTTTTAAATTCACTAAAATTCTCTATATTTAAAACTATTTTTTCATCAAATCTCACATTTTCAATATTCACATAGGTTTTTACCATTGAAAGTTCTGTTTCAAGAGTTATTAAACTCTCTTTATTTATGGCATTTCGTAAAAATTTTGAGATTTCAATCACTGCATTTTCAGCTTTTTTTTGGTCAACATAAATCAACTCAGAAACTGAATTTAAAGCATTAAATAAAAAGTGAGGATTTAGCTCATTTTCCAAAGCTTTTAGTTTTGTCTCTAAAATTTGCGTTTTTATCTCTTCATTTTTGTATTTCATAGAGATAAATTGATGCAAAATCAATCCAACTAGAAAAGTCAAAAATCCAATAGTAATAGAAATGTAAATCCAAAATGGCGAAATAATGTCTAAAATCTTAAAATCACCAAAAGAAAAAAGAAGAAAAGAAAAGCTAAAACCCAAAAATCCAGATAAAAAAGAGAATATAAAACTAATCAAATACCAAAACTTTTTTTCTACCTTTGGAAGAATAAACTTATTTGAAACTGTAATCAAAAAAAATGCAAATAAAGAGATAAAAACAGCCGTACTTGTACTAAAAACAATCGTTGAAATATTTTGTAAATCATAACTTATAAAATAAAAACATAAAGATATAAAAAACCCAAAAAATGACCCAATTATGATGATGTAAAGCCAATCTTTTGGTGCTATTTTTAATTCAACTGTTTGCATTTAATTCCTTATTTAAAACCCCAACTCCAATAGCAACTCCTGGCCATCCTTGCCCTGCAAAAACTGTATCTCCTACATTGTACAAACCATCAAATGGAGTGTTGCAACTTGGAAGTTGGAAAATTGTTTTTGCTGTTATTGGTTTTCCCCCACAATTTGTTCTATTTATATATCTATAAAAAGTTTTTGAAGTGGCTGAAAATAGTGTTTTTATGTTTTCTTGTTTTATATTATCAAAATTATTCAAAAACTCTTTTATGATGAAATTTTGAGTGAACTCTTTTTTAGCTTCATATTCATCTTTTGTTAAACCTTCCCAAAATATAGCTTTTGAGTGGGTTGAAATAGTGATTGAATAACCATCTTTTGATAATTTTTCATCATTTATATCTGAAATAGAAATAAAAAATGAGTTTGAAATACAATTTGGAATATTTTGTTTTAAAATAATTTGATAGTGATGTAAAAGTTTCTCTTTTGAATCTAACTTCAAATAAACCACAAAAGCACTTTGGTCTGAAAATGAAAATTTATCGTAATATTTTTTTATATTTTCATCTAAAAATAGTTTTGAACTTTCAAAAATTGCCGAGTTTAATATCACTTGTGAAGTTAAATATTCATCTTTTGTGGAGATTAATCTATATTTATTTTGCTCTTTTTTTATTGAAATTATTTGTTCCTTATTTTGAACATTTACATCTTTTAATAAATCTTCTATTATTTGTCCCATTCCACCAATTGGGTAAAAAACCTTGTGAAATGGATAAGATAAGCCCAAACTCATGGCTAAAAGTGATAAATCTTTTGAGTCTGTTTGAAGAGTTATTAAAAGTTGTGCATTTATAAAAGCTTTGTACTCTTTTGAAATATTTGGCAAAATTTCATTTATATATCCATCTGCTGTTTTGAAAAGCATAAATCCAAACTCTTTTAGAAGTTCAGCTACAAACAAAGCTGTTTTAAAATATTCTTGAAAACCATATTTTGCAAAATATACTTTTTTTAGATTCCAAAATTTCTCATCTATTTCTTTGATTGTTTTCCAAAAAACTCTATTGTTTTTATGATAATAAACGCTATTTAATTGTGTCAAAAACTCTTCAAAATTTTGTATTCTATCTACGATTTTTTTATTTTGAATGGTTCTAATTGCTATTTTACTTTGGATAATATTTGGAATAACTCCCACTTCATCAAAAATATTTTTGATTGGATGATTATTTTCATAACCCACAAAAGTAGTAGCTCCTGCGTTGAAATAAGCTGCATTTCTTTTAAAAGTTGAAGCACAACCTCCCAAGTTTTTATCCTTTTCAAAAAGGATTAAATCTTTGTTTTTATTAAGTGCCGAGATTAAACTTCCACCTATTCCACTTCCAATAACTGCAATATCAAGATTTTTCATTGTTCGCTCTTTTGAACTCTTCAATAGCTCTTTTTCTTGAAAATTCTATGCTTACTATTTGTTTTGGATAATCTAAAAATAGGTTTGATTGAACACCATTTTCACTATGAATGAGTTTTGTATTTACATCTTTTAGTTCAGGAATTACTGATTTTATAAAAATAGCATCTTTATCAAATTTTGCCGATTGTAAATATGGATTAAATATCCTAAAATATGGAACTGAATCAGCTCCTGTACTTGCTGCCCATTGCCAAGAACCTACATTTGAACTTACCTCATAATCAAGAAGTTTTGAAGCAAAATATTGTTCCCCTTTTTTCCAATCAACTAATAAATTTTTTGTTAGATATGAAGAAACTATCATTCTTAAACGATTGTGCATTGTTCCAGTTTGGTTAAAATATCTCATAGTAGCATCGATTATTGGAACGCCTGTATTTCCATCACACCATTTTTGAAAAACTGTTTCATCTTCATTCCAGTTTACATCTATTTTATTTAGATTTTCAACTTCGCTTTTTGGAAAATGAAACAGAATATAATTGTAAAACTCTCTCCAAAAAAGCTCTCTTATAAAAAACTCTTTATTTTCAATTCGGGCTTTTAACTCTTTTATTTTATTAAAAACTTGTCGTGGAGAAATTAGTCCAAATCGTAAATGAACAGCTAAATTCGAAGTTGCATTTTTATCAAAAAAATCCCTATCAACTTTATAATTATCTATTTTTTGTCCAAAATCTTGAAGTAATTTATCTGCACTTTTTTGTAAAAATTGAGGCAAAGTTTGTTTTATAAATCCCAGGTTTTCAAGTGTTGGAATATAGTCAAAATCAGAAGAGATTAATTTT
>Ga0074195_1001997_pt1 | contig 25073 bp, 30 predicted proteins | sample EPASupsiteHSE623_FD_64525 | JGI IMG/M metagenome (GOLD analysis project Ga0074195, IMG submission 64525) | Bioremediated contaminated groundwater from EPA Superfund site, New Mexico - Sample HSE6-23 | ecosystem: Environmental > Aquatic > Deep subsurface > Groundwater > Contaminated ... | reverse complement strand
CGATGAGAACGTTGAGTCAAGAAAAGACCGTGATTCTCGAATCAGGTCCAAGTTGGCTTCGAATTAGGTTGTGTCAGGGTTGGGTAGACATTACTATCGCCCACAAAACCTTCGGTTCCATCATCATGAATTTCAAAAGTTTTCCAGAAGAATTGCTTTCTCTTTAAACGCCAATAGGCGTTTTTTATTCTTTGCTCGTGCTTCCTCTGCAAACAGCAGAAGGAGAAGGAGATGCGGGATTTCCATGTTTCACCCATTTGCCGCCTTCACAAATCCATGTATCTTCGGAACCTCCTATCAAAAAGCGGGCTGCAAGCAAACCCAATATCGCTAACACGATTATCACGAAAATCCAATAACTTTTCTTCATGAAATTATTATACCAATTTTTATTTTAATAAGAAATTCAATATGAAAAAACCTCTCGGTTAGGAGAAGTTATGTAAAAAACATGAGGGGTAGGAGGAGCGCATATCCACCAGGGCGTTAGCCAAAGCGGATTGTCTCTGAAAAAGTAGCGGAGGCTTTGAGCCAATTCCTTGGGACGTTTTCGCCTGAGAACTTCTTCGGCCGTATCTTGAAGACTTAGGGCTTGTTGGAGTCATTTGAATCGTCAGCCTGGTCGATGTTCAAGTTCGAGCACAAGGCGCGCAGCCGAGACTCGAAGGGAACACTGTACGCGGCTTCTGATAAAGAGCACCTCATCCTTATGGTCCAAGATATCCTGTATAGGAGAAGTTCTGTATCGGCGTACATCCTAGGAATTTTTGTCCGCTGAAATGAGGCTATAGGTCGCGACCCTTTTTCCAGTGCCAGTGGCTCACGGAGATTGCCGCACATAAGGCTTTCGCCGGCGGTTTACCCGCTGAGTTCCCGGGTTTGGCCTTCGCTTGACGCGACTGGCCTTCTTGGCTGCTGAAGGCCTCAAAACTCGCTACCCCCCATGTAGTTCAAAGGGCAATTTAGTAGTGACAGTTTATTATTAACATTATTTTTTGTCAATAGTTTAATTGCACTTTTGGGCAGTTAGATAATCTTGACTATTTTTATATTTTGTTTTAATATTTTATATCAGTTTTTGGCTGTTCCCTACCCAATTTAGGTTTAGGAGTGACGTCATGAGGACCCTGAAGTTTTTGTTCGCTCTGGCAGTCGTAGGTCTCACCTACGTCTCGTTCTGGTTTTCCAGTTACTGTTTCTCTCAGAGAGAAGAGCTCATGAAGTACGTTGGCAAGATCAACGACTTCTTGGGAAAGTACGAGGTTCCCTTCTATCTGCCCGAGGACCCTTGGAGGATCGCGTACTACACGAACCAAGTCGCCTGGGTCTTGTTGACCTTCATTGTGATTTCGCTGTGGTGGAACCGCAGAAAGGTCAGTAAAAAAAGCAAGCAGGATAAGACTTACAATGATCTTCTTCGAGACAAAGAAACTTTATTCATTAGGCTCGGCCAAGCTGAAAGCGAGAATAGAGAGGCAAAACGCAAACTGACCGACGCAACCGCAAGGAACGCTGAAATCGAAGCAGAACTTGGCACAAGCGTCGACGCGGTTATGATCGCCTCGTTCCGAGATACCACGGATAAGTTGAAGCAGGTTGAATTTGATCTGCAGAAAGCGCGAGTGGAAATCGACCGGCTCCGATCGGAAGCGGCTCAAGCCGAAACGAAAAGCACTTTGCTACGGCAAAACGAAGCCAACTTGCAGCAGCAGGTCAAAGAGCTTTCCTCCGCCAACGCGAGAATCCAGAAGTCCCTGGACGATACCGTTCAAGAACGCAATCAACTGGCCATTCAGAACGCAAAGTTCGGCGCTTCGCCGAGCAACCTGGATCTCACCGGGCTTCGGAAGGACTTGGACAAGACATTGGTCCAAATCAACAACGGCTTGAACACTTCCACGGCAAGCATCCAACAGGCGGCTACCAATCTTGGAAGCGCTACCGAAGTTGCAACGCTGAGACAGGAACTGGCTGATGCCAAGGTCCAGGTCGCGAGATTGAACAGTGGCTTAGGCCCTGACATCTCGAGAGAGATTGACAGGATCATAGGAATTCTGGACAGCATTTCTGGCAACTATAACGAGGCGGCCAAACTCATTAACGCCGGCTCGTACAACGCGGCAATTAAGCAACTCAATGCTTTCGCTCCGCAACTCAACAAAATGATCGAAGCGTTGAGAGCCCTGCGCAACAAGAACGTTAACCCTGGTTTGGAAGATGCCAAAACCGCGGCTCGCAAGGAAGGTGAGCTTTCCGCAAAGAATGAATCTTTGCAGCAGCAACTTTCCGACGAACGGTCTCGCAGCGACAAGCTCATGTCGATGGTGGACAGTCTAACCCAACGCCTGGACTCGCTAACTCGCCTCGAGGATTCCGCTTCTCAAATCGGAGAAGCAACTGAAGAAATCCAATCTCTGCAGGAAGCAATTGAGAGCTTAAGAAAGGAATTGGAGGAAGCCAATCGCTTGTTAGCTCAAGTGGAAGAAGATCAGCGAGTTAAACTTGATGAACAGCAAAAGGATTTGGGCACCAAGCTTGATCGCCTCGATAGCCGTATGGCAATGCTGGCTCAGCGCAATGGACATGCCCACCGCGGTTCTCGCGGCAGTGGACGTCGCTCCGAAGAAGTTGATCAGGGTTAAGTAAGACCCTTCAATAAATTTCTCCCCGAACTTAGTTCGGGGATTTTTAAATTTAAAAACCCCGGTTTTCAAACCAGGGGTATGTGAACTCCAACAGAATCTCGCACTGAACATCGGGTCATTCTTCCGAATCGCTTGAGTTTCCTTCTTGCGCTGGAACTTCCTCACCTGAAGAAGTCTCGCTAGACTTGGAACCATTTTTCCCAGGAGCCTTTGAGGAAGCATCTCTTTTTTGAGTTTTTTCAGGAGATGGGTCGAGATACCCTGCCCTAATGATAAAGAGCGACATGGGATCAGGGGTGATTCTTTCTTGGAAAGATGCTAATTTAGCCAACACAATACTGAGGAAAGTTGCTTTTAACGCTCGCGTTGGCAAACTTTCCATCAAGTGATTTGCCGCGTCCATTGCTCCAAAAATGGTTGGTTTGCCTAAGCGGATATATGATCCGAACTTTAGAACGGCTCGCTGCAGTTCCCCGCTATTCAAAACTGCCTTTATGTTTGCTCTTATCGGCTTAAAACCGACAAGCGGGCAATAAGGGGCAAGCTCATTTAAGAGTATGAGCATTATGGTCATCTGTTCTTTGCTATCCTTTTTTGCCCAAAGAGTCATAACGCTTTGAGAGATCTCAACTGGATCAAGTAAAGTTTTTTCAGCCATCTGAATTATAGGCAAAACGATTGGAATCAGGCCATGAACGCATTTTTCAGCGTCATCAGGAGTAAATCCTTTCACTGATTTGAGCTTTCGCCCCCCAACTTTCGACAAGCCGTATGACTCCAGAAGGTAGGCAAGTAATTTCGCCTGCTCTTTTTGGGGAGCGGCCATGATGGCTTTGTGAACGTGATAAACAATATCCGTTCTTAACGGATACTGGCTAGTGCAAATCTTCTTGATTTCCTGACAGCGATCAGCGAAGGTGATGACCGACATACTCTGAGCCTCCATCTACAATTTTTGAAGTTACTTTTCCTTGAGCAACGTGCCAAGGCGCGGTAACACTATAATGTAATTTAAATTGAGTCAATAATAAAAACCCCATTTATTCAATGGGGTAAGGTGGTTAAGAAGCAATGGGGATTCTTTCAAAAATCGCCTCTACACCGCTTTCATCAACCAAACGGGAATAATACAACTCTATCGTTAGCCCACATTTTTCCAAAAATTGACAAACCTGCGGTACTAATCTCAGGCCCTTGTGTTTAAAATCTGAAGCAATCGCGAACAAATCGCTTTTTGCCCAATGCTCCACTTTTCTTCCAAAGGTTGTGCGCAAACTGGGAACTTTGACCGACAGCCCTCGGTAGTAAGTACACTCTTGATGTCCGATCAAGATAAGCCTGCTTACAGTTGGGTAGATTTCCTGATTTGCCGTAACACGGCCAATCAAAAATCTGAAATCTCCAGGTAATTGATCAGGATGAGCAATCATGCCTGGTCCACCATCTGCAAGAATTGGCACATACTTCCCCACCGGCAAATCTAAACGCTCCTCAAGAAAGTCTCGAAAAGTAGTTTGAAAATGAGGATCGTTGCACATCACAACGATAGCTTCAGGATCTGGGTTAATGGTGACCGAAAAAACCCCACTTACTTTATTGACCCGCGCGATTGTGGCGTCCACCTCAACTCCTTTCGCACAAATATCAAAAAGTTTATTGTCCCAAGAATCCATCCAAGAAATTTGAAGGAACAATTTTTAAATTTAGAACATTTGAAAATGACGTCAAGGGATTTTATTTTGATTTAATATCTTATAATTTAAAGGTCGATTTTGGCGACCGTTTTTAAAACTCTTAAATTCTTATTTTTCTGTCCCCAAAAGCTAACCAAATACTTCTTCAAACGCTGCGAGGATTTTATTGTATTTGGTTACTTTTTCCATTCTCCTGCTTTCCTTCAAGAGAATTTTCATCTCTCCATCCAGCTGCGCATTTAACTCGTTGTTTTTGATCAAAGCATTAAACTCTCCCAATGTATAAAAGGAATTTTTTTTGAAATTTGCCGAACCCACAAATGATAATTTAGGAACTGAGCTTTTATAAGCAACCGCTGCCTTGGTGTGAACCATTTTTGGATGAAGATTTATTTCTATTGAATTATATTTTTCTATTAATCTGCAGGCACTTTTTATATTTGCGTGGTAATAAACATTGGCTTTTTGAGGCAAGATAAGTTCCACCCTCACATTTCTTTGTAAAGCGTTTTCGAGCACGTCTACTCCCTCGGAATCAATATAAGCCATCGACACTACATATTTATCAAAAGATTCATCAGCAAAAAAATCATAAAGAGCCGATCGGACTTCATACAACTTAAATCTCGGTTGATTGGTAACAAACTGAATTTCTTTCTGATTTAATCCCATGTAATGCTGAGATTGACCTTCGAGTTTTTCAAGAATCTCATCTACAACGCGATCATCTTTGACGTAAATAAGAAAATCCTTCCACTCTTTAAAACGATCACTAATATTTATTCCTCCAAAGAAAGCAGAAGAATTATTTTTCTTTTTAAAAATGAAATACTTTGAGTGATTGGGGAAACGATTGTGATTCAAGCAGACTTGATTGGGAAATTCCTTTGCGAGTTCTTTTATGGAAGGAAAAAAACTTTTTGTCTTTTCAATCAGCCTGGCAAAATTAGATGCATAAGAAAAATCTACAGCAATGTGAATTTTTACACCGCGTTTTGCCGCTCTTCGTAATTCCTCTAAAAACAAATCACTTGAAAAGCTCGGCTCCCAGATATAAAGGCAAATTATAATCTGGTCATCTTTAGCGGTTTCTTTTATTTCTTCTATTATTTTATTTATTGCCTGGTCGTAGTTTGAGATTAGACTTAACATCTGACGAACTAAATGGCTGAAGCTTCTGAGGTCCCTAACCTTAGAGTTATTTAATTAATTTCTTACATTCTATTACTAATATAACACAATTTATGCGTTTTTTTATCAATTACCAAAAGATTCTGGGAATGGTATTTTTTAATTGCGCTTAAGGTTAAAACAACTACAATTAAATGAGAAAATGATTTTCCCTCATTTGAACGTTATTGAATGGCTTTTAAGCTACAGATACGCCATTATATTTCCCCTTATGGTGGTGGAAGGACCAATAACAACGCTTGCCGCTGGTTTTTTATCATCCCTGGGATATCTGAAACTTATCCCTGTTTACTTAATAGTAGTCGCTGGTGATTTGGGAGGAGATACCATCTATTACGCTATCGGCAGATGGGGACGCCGACCACTAGAAAAATGGGGTAAGTACATAAAACTCACAAAAGAAAGAATCCAAAAACTTGAAAGTCTTTTTGAACAACATGGCGGTAAGACTTTAATCGCTGGCAAGCTTTCTCATGCAGTAGGTTCGGTTGTATTAATTACGGCTGGAATCGCAAAAATACCTTATAGAAAATTTATCTGGTTTAATCTTTTAGCAACCCTGCCAAAATCACTAGTTTTGGTCCTTATTGGTTATTATTTTGGAAACGCATATGTGAAATATCGGTCTTATGTAGATGTGCTGGGAGCATTGATTATTGGAGCATTCTTTGTTATAATATATTTCTTCTTGAAAGATGCTGGAAGGAAGCTTTCAAAGACTTAAATAACTTTCATGAAAATCGTTATAGCAGCGGATACATATTTTCCTCACATGAATGGAGCAGCAAACTTTGCTAGGCGCCTAGCTTATTATTTAAATAGAAATGGTCATCAAATTATTGTTATTGCTCCGTCGGAGACATCAAAGAATGAATGGCGAGAAGTTGATGGAATTCCCGTTTTTGGAGTGCGCTCCTTACCAGTAATCATCTACAAAGATTTTCGATGGTCTCCTCCCTTCTTAGCAAAAAATCAAATAGAACAAATCATGAAGAAGTTCTCACCCGACGTGGTTCATATTCAGAGTCATTTTTTTATTTGCTATACCGTATTTCGAATTGCTAAATCTCTAGGTTTTCCGGTTATTGGAACAAATCATTTTATGCCAGAAAATTTAACGCATTATTTGAAACTAAAAGGTGCTGCTGAAAAAATGTTTTCTAATCTGGGATGGAGATATTTTAAAACAGTTTTTGAAAAATTAGACGCCATAACCACTCCAACCAGAAGCGCCGCAAAGTTGCTTGAGGTTATAGGTCTTAATCGAGAGATTCTTCCTATTTCCTGCGGAATTGACTTGGAGATATTTAAACCAAGCAACAACGGAGATTACCTCAAAAAGAAGTATAATCTGCCACAGAAAAAAACTTTTCTTTACATAGGAAGAATTGATAAAGAAAAGAAGGTGGATGTATTAATTAGAGCTTTCAAGAAAGCCTTAGAAACCATAGACGCACATTTTGTGATAGCGGGAAAAGGCGCGGAAGTTGAAAAATTAAAAGAACTCACACAAGAACTCGGCTTAAAAAATAACATTACATTTACAGGTTTCGTTCCAGACAGAGACTTGCCAAACCTTTACCGCGTTGCTGATTGTTTTGTAATTGCCGGAATCGCCGAGTTGCAAAGCATTGTCACCATGGAAGCTATGGCATCCGGTTTGCCGGTAATTGCGGTAAACGAAATGGCCTTGCCGGAATTAGTTCATGATAAGGAAAATGGATTTCTTTTCGAAAACGGCAACGAGGAACAAATCGCAGATGATATGAAAAAAATGTTCACGAACGACGATTTAAGGAAAAGAATGTCGGAAAAAAGCTTGGATATTATCAAAGAACATGACATAAAAAAAGTATTGCCAATTTTTGAAAAGCTATATAAAGAAACTGCAAAAGTTAGAGTATGAGAAAAATTTTGGCCAGACATAAGGCCTTATGGAGTAAAAGTTTTTTCCAGGATGAACTAATGGAATCTATCCTATTTTTAGGAATGAGTTTATTTATAAATTATCATGCTGGAAAATTTGCTTTGTCTCACATGAGTAATTATGTGACAGATATTATTTTGGATAATGTTCCTGTTTATAATGTTGATTTAATTTTCGGGTTTGGAGCAATAGTGATGTGGATTTTTGTGGGTATCTTGCTTGTTCTGGATCCCAAAAAACTGCCCTTTGTGATAAAGGCAGTTGCTCTTTTAACAGCCATCCGGTCTTTATTTATTATGATGACTCACTTAGGCCCTTATCCAGAAAGATCGTTTTTATCAACAAATAACATTGTTCAAAAATTTACTTTTGGCGCTGACTACTTTTTTTCAGGACATACCGCTTTCCCTTATCTTTTCGCGCTTATTTTTTGGGAGAAGCCGTGGCTCAGAATTTTGTTTGTCTGTTCTTCAATAGTTTTCGCAGCGAGTGTGCTTCTGGGTCATCTTCATTATTCGATCGACGTCTTTGCCGCCTTTTTTATAACTTATAGCATTTACCATATTGCTCAGAAAATTTTCTCAAGGGATTTTCAATTATTTAATTCTAAAGAATAAAATAATTTTGAGTTGACTTATAATAGAATCAGCAGTTTAATCTAATGAGGTATTAAGGGAATGCTCGTTAGAAAACGACTGCATCCCAAACAAGGGCAGCCCACATAGAGGGTAAAAAAATGGAAAAAACAACCGATTCTTTTCTTCTTACTCAAGAGAAGCGAACAATTCTTATGTTGCAAGCATGCGAAGTCGTTAGGGACGTAGCAAGGCATGTTTTGGCAATGGGTGAAAAGCCGCAATCTATTTACAACACGCTTGAGGTCGCAAAACACCAATTCACAACTCTAGATGCGGAGGGCGCAAGTCAACTTCGGGCTTCTATAGAACACAGAATGCCCGAATTCCATGGAATGGTACTGGAAGAGTCAGAAATTCCTCGAGCTTTAGGAGCAGGAAGCGTCTGCTTCCCTCTCCTGATTGCTGATGCCGTTGAGGGATCGACAAATGCCAAAAGAGGGCTCAGTGCGTTAATACGCCGCCCCGTGTTGGCAGGATCTTCGGTCGCAATACTTGAGGCCGAAACCCTTGGTTCCATCGCTGCCAGTGCCTTCTTCGATTACTCTACTGGCAACGTATTCTCAAGTGTCAGGACAGGACAAGGAGAGTTTCTTTCTTTCTTTAACGGTCAGTTACTTCACCCAAGAACTCCGGAAATCCTGTCGATTCGCGGTGATTCACAACAATACGTGGTTGTCCCTGGCTATTCTCATGACAATGTTGAAGCCAGAGCAGAAATCGAACGCGTTCTTCTAGACGCAGGCTTCCGCACTACTGGCGGAACCAGATCATCAGCGCAGGACCTGCTTGATATTTTAGGTAGTCAGGTAGATGCCTACGTGGATTTACGATCCCACTTCCCTGGTAGCACGACCAGTCAAGACGAAGTACTCCATGTTTGGGACGTGGGAGGATTATTGCCAGTCTTGGAAGGACTGGGGTTCATCATAACTGACGCCAGAGGACAAGGATGGCAAAAATGTCGCCTTGGCGAAAAACTAGCCTTGGTTGTCTCACGACCAAACATCAGCCAAAGAGTCCTCGAGGCGGTAAATCGGTTATCTTTTCTTGAAGGGGACGAAGCCGGAGCGGAGACAATTCGGATGACTCATCCAGTCTAAGGAGAGAAATCATGAAGGGTATCGCTGTTATCTATACCGGCAATTTCTGTGGGTGCTGCGGAAGAATCCATCGTCATCTCCTGAGAGGTACCATCCCTCAGGACGAAAATGGTGGAGAGATCTTTCAAGTCAAAGTCGTTGACCGCTGCGAACAATGCGGAACGATCTTGGCAGAATCAAGTGTCATATGCTGGCCAATGCTTCATTTACAGGAACTCTTCGAGAGATACAACAACTCTCCCGGCTCTTCCTGGGAAGAGTTCAACTGCCAAATGAAAGAAGAACTCGCCAGGGCGGGCGGACAGTGGGTTGAAAGACTCTCAGCCTGAACACCGCTTTTACACAACGATTCCCGGGTTACCACCCGGGTTTTTAAATTTGATAAATAAATATAGATAATCTAGGATCGAAATGATATCAAGCATGTGCTTGAAAAGTTTAAGATGCTCTTTTGAAAGTCTGAGGTGAAAATCATGGACTCAATGGTTGAGATGGTTCGCGGAATGAGTTTACTACAAGCTTTGGACTATTGCGGAGGTTATTACGATTGTCCAAAAGATTCCAATGGAATTAGAATGGGACCCCTGGTGGGATACGCTGGTAAAGATCCAACCACGGGTAAAAACCTTGTAGGCGATGTCTATGCCAACTTCGCTAAGATGGAATGTTGGCCAAGAGTGATGGAACTCTTTGTTGGACGTCTTTGGTGCTCTTTGCATTACCTGCATTTACCTTTCCAACCTGAGGATATTGATGCGTTTTGCGGAGCTCCAATGGGCGGCCTTGCAGCAGCTAAATCCCTAGGCAGCATCGCTGACAAACGCTTCATTTATCCCGAGAAGAAGGTGACTAAGGTAGCTTCTGGAAGCGAACGAGGAGAGTCCGTTCTAATTTGGGATCGACATCAACCCCAAAGAGACGAGAAAGTTGTTTTGGTGGAAGATGTAACCAACAATTTTTCAACCACCGGCGAAATGATTGATCTTGTCTTGGATGAAGGAGCAGAAGTTCTTCTTATTCTTTCTTTGCTCAATCGTTCTCCAGCAGGTATCACTACCTTCGAATGGAGAGGAGTTCCTTATCCAGTCGTGAGCGCGCTGACCAAACCGATTCCCGAATACAAGCAAGAAGATCCGGAAGTGGCTTCAGACATCGCTGCTGGCAAAATCGTTTGGAAACCAAAATCGGACGCTGGTTGGGCCAGACTCGTGGCTGCTGTCAAAGCCTCCAGAATTTCCTAAAATCAGAACAAATGTTAACTCCGCCTAGAAGGCGGTTTTTAAAATAATCATTTTAAGGCTTTTTGACAAAAGCCTCTTGCCATTTCGAATTATTTTCCTTACACTTGATCCCGTAATTCATTCATTAGTTTCAAAAACATTCCTCCATTTTCTAACGATCGTTTGCGCGCAAATAATGCAATAAGGGCCCGAATGGTGCGCTTAATTGACGCCGAGGGTAAACAAGTTGGAATCATACCAGTAGCCGAAGCATTGCGACAGTCCAGGTTAGCTGGCTTAGATTTGGTTGAAGTTTCTCCTAAAGCACAACCTCCGGTTTGCCGAATTTTGGACTTCGGAAAATATCAGTACGAACAGGCAAAACGAGAAAAGGAACAGAAAAAAGGTAAAAAAAAATCCGATATTAAAGAAATAAAAATGGGCTTCAAAACGGGAGACCACGATCAGGAATTGAAGATAAATAAAACAGAAGAATTTCTTAAAGAAGGAGATAAAGTAAGAGTAGAGATTGTTTTGAGAGGCCGCGAAAAAGCCCACCGAGACTTAGCCAGACAAATTATTCAAGAATTCTTAAACAAAATTAAGATTCCTTTCCGTTTCGAAGAAACCTTATCCGGCGGTCCTAGTGGTTTTTCAGCGACACTGTTTCTAGATCAAAAGAAGGTCAACGAATCAAAGGAAAAAGAAAAGGACGAACCCTCTTCTGAAAACTCCAAAAGTTGAACAACGGAAATATTGACTAAAATAAGGTAATAGTTTAAGATAGTTAATTATGGTCAAACAAAAGACCCGTAAAGCCGCGGCCAAGCGTTTTAGCTTTAGCGCCAAAGGCAAAGTCATGAGACGCCGCACAATGCAGGATCATTTTAATGTTGGCCGCTCAAAAAAGACCCTCATGAGTCGAAGAAGAGACTCTTCTTTACATAGAACTGACACAAGAAGAATTGCTCGACTAATGCCCTTCCAAGCACCTCCATTGTTTTAATTTGAATCCATGCCAAGAGTTAAACGAGGAACAATTCACGCCAAAAGAAGAAGAAACATCCTTCGAAAAACGAAGGGATTCTTCCATAAGAGAAAAAGCCATTTAAGAGAAGCCAGACAAGCTTTAACAAAAGCTGGACAATATGCCTTTAGAGACAGAAGAAAGAAAAAGGCTGAATTTAGACAATTATGGAATGTGCAATTGTCCGCTGCTCTTAAATCCGAAGGAATCTCATACAGCCAATTTATTCACTTGGAGAAATTAAAGAAGGTAGCTTTAAATAGGAAAATGCTAGCTTCTCTTGCACAAAGCTACCCAGATTTATTTAAGAAGGTTGTAGCGGAAGTTAAAAGCAAATAAGTTAAGCTGGTTTCCTAAAGGAAATCTGAGAAACAAGTCCCATCAGAACTCCGATGGAGTCTATTAAAACATCTTTAATTATTCCTGATCTTCCAAAAACAAAAGTTTGGTGAATCTCGTCGGTTAAAGCGTAGCCGATTGAAAAAATAGCAGCACCAAAAAAGACATTCCAGGGTGATTCTACCCTTCTTCTCAATACCCTGAAGAATAAAAAGGTCAGTACTGCATATTCAAAACAGTGAGCAAGTTTCCTTAGAATAAAATCTTCTTTCAAACCTGAAGACAGGTTTGGCATACTTGAAAACCAGAAAATACCGACCATCCAAACAAGGAGAGCAATAACCTCCCAAGTCTTGAGAGGAATTTTACGCATTACAAAAGTTGAAATACTCTCGCCGAAAGATAGCCGGCATAAACCTGACTAACTATACTAACAGTCACAATGGATGCGACGGCGATAAGGAGTAATAACCAAAGTCTTTTCATAAAGTAAAAATATATCAATAATCTGATTTAGTTAAGAACCGGGTTCCATGAAAGATAGAAAAGGAAACCGGCTTGGTGCCTTTTTGCGATGGAATTTAACTCCACAAGAAGCACAAAATTCTTGAGATTCATCAATGGGCACATAACAATTTGGACAAGCTTTCATTGACGGCAGAACCTCAACACTGAATTTTCGACTAGATAATTTTGATTTCTTGTTAGAAATAGGAAACTTTAGACGTCGTCCGTTGAGCATGTGGTATTCAAACAAACGGTCGTCATTCCACCAAGTCCAAAAAATCATAATGGGAACAATTAACAAAATAACTGTGTAAAACGACATCTGTATAGATAAAAGAAAATCAAAGAATCCATGCATCAACCACGGCAATAAAAGCGCTTTAATCATGAATGATTTCCTTTCTATGGGATAAATTTCACCCATCGCTAGGTAATAACCCATTACTCCGCCGAAAGATAGATGTCCAACCGTAGAGATTAAGAATCTCAGAAAAAACACTACCACTAAAGTATTGAAATCGTAGCCTTTAAAAAGTTGGAGAAAATAAAGCGTGTTTTCCAAAAAAGCAAACCCTAACCCCATTGCTATTCCAAGCTGAACCCCGTCAATAATTTGATTAAGTTCAATGACCCTTCTAATCATGTAACCAGAAAGCAAAAACCTTACCCCTTCCTCAATTAAAGCAACAACAACAAAAGAAACACCCGCTGCGATAAGAATAGAGGTTATGCTTCCAAAAGAAATGTTTTCAGTAAAAAACATCTGCGAGGAGCTTGGGGATAGAAATTTCCAAAGAGAATAAATACTTTTTTCTAATACCACTGAAAAACCAACTGATACTAAGCCAATCGAAAAAAACTTCGCGATCCCAGAACCGGAAATAGTAGGCTGGCGTTCCCTAACATAATAAATCCACAGCAATACTACTGTTGGAAGTAAACTTAAAAGTCCAGCTATTATGGTAATAGCAATGGAATCAGGCAGTATACTTGGAGTCTCCATATTGGTGTTGTTTTAATTTTAGCATGGAGAGATGTTTAGCCACAGTCCAAAAAGATTTAACAAATTGCCGATTTGGAGTACCTTGTTCAAATGCTCACAAAGGAACAAATAACTGAACAACTTAAAAAAGTTAAGGATCCAGAACTGGGGTACGACATCGTAAATTTGGGGCTAATTTACGAAATCTCAAGCAACAATGGCGCGGTAGATATTCTTATGACTTTAACATCCCCCGCATGTCCAGCGGGCGACTTACTTAAAAATGAAATGAGCAAGCAACTTTTTAAACTACCTGAAGTTAAAAGTGTGAATATTCAGGTAACCTTTTCTCCACCCTGGAATACTGAAATGCTTTCAGAAGACCTGAAGAAAGAATTTTCTATTTTGGGTCTTATTTAATAACCGTTTATTGCCCTAAAAACCGAATTACCGATCTGGGAAGTATACGGCGAAAAGAAAAGGAAGGTAAAAACAGCCACAATAATAATAAGCAGAATTACCCAGAACCTTAGTGATGATTTTGGTTGCTCTGTTAAGTTAGACATTTTCCAGGTAATTTTACCAATACCGACCGTATTTAGTAAACCCAATAATAAATGAGTCCCCGTAGCTCAACTGGATAGAGCGTCGGCCTCCGGAGCCGAAGATTGCCGGTTCAAGTCCTGCCGGGGACACAAAAAGTTTTAATTATTACCTTGAGGTTCGATGGAAATTTTCCCAGAAGGAAAAGCTTCTTTAGGAACTCGATCAAGAACAAACGATTTGCCAAAGTTTTGTTTGTAAGGAATACGTTGAGAAAGAATCGGAATAAATGGCTTTGAAATTACAGATTCTTGTTCCCAGTAGGGTTCAATGTCTATGGTTACTTTAGTTTTTCCGTCAGCCAAATTCAAAGGAAAACTCAAACCCTTTGGCGCATTTTTCAGGAAATCTTCTCCCGGAACTTTCCATCCTGATTTTTCAGCAGAATAAGAACTTTTGCTATCTGAATTATTAACCTCTTTGAAAGTTCCGATTTGAAGATTTTTATCATTAATCGTGGTTATCCAACCACCATATACCCAACCTCCCGGCAATTTAGGAAGAGAAAGCCCAGCTGACGGATTTTTTCCGTTTGAAACATCTTTTGAAAACCAAATTCCAGAAACTCCCTTTGCGGAACCAACAGTTGGATTAGCCAACACAGCCTCCTGTTTTTCAGAGATTTCTTTAGTGGGAAAAGAAAGATCGCTTTGTGTTTCGTTTAAGACACCACTTAGAATTACTCTATCGCTTCTTTTTGTGGTTTGTTCTCTTCCCTTTTCAAGAGTCACCAGCATTTCCGATCCACTCATTGGCAGGTACATAGAGGTTATGGAAAATAACGGATCACCAGCCATATTAATTAAAGTTCCTCCCTCCATTACCATAAACGTTCCAACTATTTGCTCTCCTCCATTAAGATCTTTAGACCAAAGTTCATAGTGATTTTCGCCTGAAGGAGGAAGGTTTTTAAATTGCAAAACGTATTCGGCGGATTTATTAGACTCAAAAATACCGGCTGAATTTTTCTTAGTAGGAAGTTTCAGATAAACAAAAATAGCTAAAATAATCAACAGGGGAATTATTAAAATTCCCCAACCCCCCTTCGAAAAAACTTTAGCCATGACTTACCCCTTTCTTTTACCCCTTAATGCTTTCAATATATTAAACAAGGGTTTTAAAGGCAATAGGGGTATTTTATTGTTAGATTATCTTCCTCCAAATACCAATAGCTGTCCCGCTTGGTAGTATTTTCGCTAAATTTTTTAAAATATAATATTTCCTGTACAACGAAGCCAAAAAACCTTGATATTTTTTCCCATTCATATAGGAAATTTGTCTTTTGCCAATGGAAAGGAAAACATCTCTTCTTTTTACTATGTAAGAAATTGGGGTTCTTCTCTGAATTCTTCTCACAATGTTTTCTGCAACTATTTCTGCTTGATCTAATGCGGCAGAAATAACATCTGGCGCTAATTTGTGAGATTCGGGATCGTACGCGTATGTGCAATCGCCTACAGCAAATATCTTTGGATAATTCTTTAAGGACAAATCATTTTCCACAATCAGGCCCCCTTTAGGATTTACAGCCATGTCTGATTTCATCAAAATATCATGTGCTCTAACTCCTCCTGCAAATATAGGAGTAGCACAATTAAAGAATGCTCCGCCTTTATTTTCGAGCATACCCTTTCTTACGGAAATAATTTCGCAGTTATTGTTAATAATTATCTTGTTATTTTTTAATTCCTCATCAGCAGCCTTCCTCACATAACCTGGCAAATGATTTAATATTTCGCTCTTTGATTCATAGATTGAAATAGTAGGAATTCGAGGATTAACATGATTTGTCACTGCTAGTTTTTTGATAACAGAAATCAGTTTCCCGGCAATCTCAACTCCTGTTGCTCCTCCGCCAATAATCCCCACCGAAAACTCTTGACGCTGTTTTTCGAGAGAAGCAGCTTTATATTTCGCAAAGATTTCATTTAAGTGCCGATTGAGCCTAAGAGCTTCTCCTGCTGATTTTATGGAAAACAAAAATTCCGAACCGTTTAAACTATTATTTTGTGAACCTAAAGCAATTACTAAATATTCAGCTACATATTCGCTTCCATCATCAAAGAAAACCCTATTCTCTTTGGGATCGATCCTGGTGATCTTTTTCTTTACGAAGACAGTATTAGGATTATTAAAAATTTTTCCATACCAAGCTGGAGCTAAAGACTTACTTCCTTTAAAAGAAGTAGCTAAAGAATAAAGATTTTGCGGCGCTATGAAAAAATCTTTTTTATCAACTAAAACAATTTCAAGATCGCTGTGATTTGCTTTTGTAAGAAACTGAACCACGCCAAGACCAGCAAATCCTCCTCCAAGAATCATTATTTTTATTCTCCGCTCCACTATTCTATTTTAATCGCACCTGAGAAATTTTGACACTAAGAATTCAAAGGAGGAAAAACTTGCTTACCATCGTCATCGTATATGTAGATGGCCAAAGTCGGACATGCTTTCGCTGATTCCAGTATAGTCTCATCATTAGCGCCCTTTGGGTCTTTTACAACCGCTTTCATCTCATCATCCAACTCGTAAACATCAGGAGCGACCGCTACACACGCAGAGGCACCAATACATAATTCTCTTTTTACTTCAATTTTCATTTTCAGCTTCTTCTGGCTCAGTTACCCAATTCCAAACGGATTGCCAAACATGAACACCCATATACCAAATTGCATATGGAATTACCCAAATAAATACAGTTTTTTCTAAGATACCAGTTACGGTGTCTTCAACATCAAACATTTAAACTAAGCAAATTATGAATTATTTTCCTTTCTTGCTGATCTTACCAATACAGAAAGGACAGCTTCTATCCCCTCTTCTGAATAAAATTGACGAACCTAATACTATCAATACTATTGGCCAAATTATGCCCCAAGAAGTTTCATCTAATAAACCAGTATTTCTCATTAAGAAAAGTACACCGGCAAATATTAACGTTAGAGGAAGGATCATATGTTTATGTTAGAAATTATTAATGTTATAGCCCAAGAATAGCTCAAGATTTTCCCCTTGAAAAGCGATCCCGAAGGATCGTCCTCGAGCGCCGTCGAGGATCTGTTGAAAATCGGCTTCAAGTTTTTTGACTATTTTTTGTATCCAACAGTTCTATCAGTTTTAACAAAGTCCTTACGCCAAATCCTGATCCACCCGCCGGATTAACCGGATTGTTTTGTTGTTCCACGAAAGAAGGACCAGCAATATCAACGTGAATCCAAGGAGTTTTGCCTACAAACTCCTGCAAGAAAAGCGCGGCAGTAACAGCGCCACCCCATCTTTTGGTGGCAAGATTTCTTAAGTCGGCAATATTGCTTTTGACTTGAATTTTATAGTCTTCAACCAAGGGGAGTCTCCACATCTGTTCGCCTTCATTATCAGCGGATTTTATAAGCATCGAAGAAAAGTCATCATCATTAGAGAAAAGACCGGCTACATCTTCTCCTAAGGCAACCATACAAGCACCAGTTAACGTTGCTAAATCAATTAAATAATCTGGTTTACTTTTTTGTGCTTCCAGCAAGGCATCCGCCAATGTAAGTCTCCCTTCCGCATCAGTATTTTTGATCTCGATTGTTTTTCCGGACTGCGTTTTCACGATATCTCCGGGTTTCATAGCAGAACCCGAAGGCATATTTTCACAAAGAGCCATGTAACCATGCACTTTAACATTAAATTGCAATTTTGAGAGAGCCGAAAAAACTCCCAAAACCGCAGCGGCTCCTGCCATATCGACTTTCATTGTTTCCATGCCATCTCCCGGTTTGATGTTCAGTCCACCTGAATCAAACGTGACGCCTTTCCCGATTAAAGCAATTGTTGGCATATCTTTTGAATTTTCGACTGGTTGATAAACAAGATGGATAAAAACAGGTTCATGAACGGATCCTTGAGCAACACCCAAGAAAGCGCCCATCCCCCTAATTTCACATTCTTTCCGATCATAATGTTCTACTAAAATTTGCCCTTTAGATTCTCGACCAATTTCTCGCGCTTTTTCCAACAACGCCTGAGGAGTCGCGTGCGCTGCTGGCTCATTAACCAAATCACGAGCTAAAATCGTAGCTTTAGCAAATTCTTTACCAAATTTTATTCCTCGATTTACTTCAGCCGTCTCTTCTTTGTTTGTAAACACATCAACATTCTTTATAACCTTAAATTGTTTTATCTTTTCCTGACCTGACAAATATTTTGAAAAAGCATAACCGCCCAGTTCTACTCCTTCGACAACAGCCTGTCCCACTTCCTTGTTTTCCAGGACATCGGGAACAATAATTGAAATGTCTTGAATTGAATTTTGTTTTGCATATTGAACTCCGGCGGCTACTCCTCTTCTGAAAGAATCGAGCACCGGATTTTCTCCCAACCCAACCATAAATAAAGTCCGAGGAGACTTTTCTCTGGGATAAGAGATTACTTGGCATTCATTTTTTTCGCCAGAAGCTATCAGCCTGTCTAATGATTTTTGAATAGTCTTTTGGTCTTTTTTGTTAACTTCCAATTTTCCTTTCTGCCAAAATAAAATGCCGAATTCAGTATTTGGCAAAGCATCGCTTTTTGATTTGACAGTATAATTGGTGGCCATAAATAACAAAGTATAATAGCTTAAAATCAAAATAATTGCAAGGGTTTTTCTTTACAAATTAGATATAAAAAGAAAAACCCTCTGCATTTCTTGCAGAGGGCTCAAAAAGGTCAGACTATTCCCCTTACTAATCCATGTCTCGTCGCTGTAATTCAATCCGGTCCTTGTCGACCTCCAATAAGCGAAGGTCTTGCCCATCGGCGGCGACAAAGTACAACGCAAACAAGATTACTCCCACAAATCCGGGAATGCTTGGGAGGTAGTTGTTTATTCCTGTAGCGAGCAAAACAGCTTCCATTCCTTTGCTGCCATCAAGAGGAGGGATCGGCGCCAGGTTCAAAAAACCAAACATCAAGTTCCAAAAAATGAAGGCTCTGATCAACTTCGGCGGATTGATACCTCCGGTTGATAGAAGGAATTTACCCACCATGTTAACTTGGCGGCTAGTCACACAGCCAACGAGAAACGCAACGAAGCGAAGCGGAACTTTGAGCAGAGTAACGATGACCGTTTTTGCAAATTCCCCAGAGGACAGGTTTCCCTTTTTCCACCCAAGAAACTGCAAAAAGAAAATCACGGCCAAGGCGTTTAAGAAATTGTCTCTCACTCCCGCCATATGAACGATAATTTTGTCCCAAAATGTCCCTTGCTTGTCGAACATGAGTGCGGCTTCTTCAACAGGACGTACATATGACATCAATGGAAAAAGCCGAAAACTCAAAGTCAGCGAGGAGTCAGTTTCATACTGACAAAGAGGCGGACCTATGCCCAGTGAAAATTCTTTGACAGCGACTCCTCTCTTTTGTAACTCCCTCAGATGACCGTACTCGTGAATTGCGCACACAGACTCAAAGACCAGAAAAAACAGTAAGAAACTACGCATTTTTTTTAAGCGTTCCACGGGGTAACTCCCTTCGTTGGGGCCAGGTTTTCAAGGTTCAATCAAGAACGAATAATTATACTTTAATTCTCCCAAAAGTCAAGTGTGGGAGGTAAAACTCTTTAGGAGTATTTACTATTTTTTCTTTACTAGATTTACAGGATTTCCTTCGACAAAAGCTCTTATATTACAGGCATTTGTATCAAAAATTCTTTGAACCGCTTCAGAACTATTAAAAGCATTGTGAGGTGTAATGATTACGTCTTCACGAGCAATCAAAACGTGATTTCTTAAAACGGTAGTTATGTCTTCGTTCTTTGGTGTGCCTTTGTTTAACAATTCCGCTAATTCGTAAGTGTCGTTTTCCCCCTCAATAACATCCAAACCGGCACCTGATAAAATTTTCCTATCAAGAGCCATCAACAGTGCTTCGGTATCAACAAGAGCGCCTCGAGCAGTGTTAATAAGGATTGCTCCGATTTTAATGTCGTTAATATTATCTTTATTTATCAAATGATGAGTGGCCGGCAAATAGGGGACGTGAAGCGTTATCACGTCGCTCTGGCTTAACAGCTCGTTAACAGAATTAGCGTAAGTAAAATTTAATTCTTCAGCTAACTTTGGATCTCGTTTCACATCAAAAGCAATGACGTTCATCGAAAAACCATTCCCTATCCTAATTACGTGCTTGCCAATATTCCCCGTTCCAACAACTCCCAATGTCTTTCCCAATAAATCAAAACCCTGTAATCCATCTCTATCAAAGTCCATTCTTTCCGTTCGTTCGTAAGACTGAAAAATCTTTCTTGAGAGAGCCAGAATCAATGCAAAGGAATGTTCGGCAACAGTATTTTCTCCGTAAGTTGGGACGTTCGCTACTAACACATTTCTTTTTGCGCAAGCTTCTAAGTCGATGTGATCAAATCCCGTTGAACGAGTGCTAATAAATCTAAGATTAGGCATTTCTTCAATAACCTTTGCTGTAACTTTCGAATTCACGAACACCGAAAGAAGCTCGGCATCATGTGCCGCGTCCACTGTTTCCTCATTCAACTCATCCGGAAGAACTGTTAATCGGTAGTTGGGGAAAGCCGATTTTAATTTTTTTTGTTCTTCTGCTTCTGTTTCAAAATAAGCTAAATTCACTTTTTTATTTTTTACTTATTAATTTTATCACAAGCTTTTAATTTTTTTTATTATATCGGTTGTCGCAAGTCCGGGCTTCCTTTTAACCACATACGGCTTAGCACCGACTTCATCAACAGCTTTTTTCTCTACCCATTTATCAGGTTCACCATATTCTGAGCCATTCACGTGCACTTGAGGTTTAATGTCAAAAAGAATTTCTTTCCCAGCTTCGGGCTCATCAATAGGAATAATATAATCAACAAAATTAAGGGCTGCCAACATTGCCATTCGTTCATTTTCAGGAACGATCGGCCGTTCAGAACCCTTATATTGTTTAACAGAATTATCGGTATTCACGCCAACAAAAAGTACATCTCCTTGCTGTTTAGCTTCGGCCAAAATAAGAAGATGGCCAGGATGAAGCAAATCAAAAGACCCATTAACAGTAACCAAAGTTTTTCCTTCAGACTTTAATTTTTCTGCTAACTGTCTTCCTTCTTCTCTAGCAAGAATTTTACCTTTGCACCAAGGATATTGCTCGACTATTTGCATTTACATTGTCTTAATTTTTTGAGCTGCCTCTAACAAGGAGTTAACAACCAAAGTCGGCGCAGGAGTTGGAGGCATGCTCCAATACTCGCTCCTAATTAAGGCAGTTTTTGCTCCAAGGTTAACGCCAAATTGATGATCATCGACCTTATCACCAATTACCCAGGAATTTGCATAATCAATTGGACCAACAACTCCTTCTACTTGTTTTGCCATTCCCGTTTTTGGTTTTCGACAATCATGATCAATTGTATATTTAGGCACGGTTCCTTCGATGCTGTAAGGACAAAAAACCATAGTTCTAATGTGAACCCCTCTTTCGGCTAAAATTGTTCTTAAGTATGTATTTACTGACTGAACGTCTTGTTCTGTGAACCTGCCTCTGGCTACCCCGCTTTGGTTTGTTGTTATTGTTAATAAATAACCCGCACCCTCCAAAGTCCTTAAACCATCGACTGCTCCATCAATAAGTTCAACTTGCTCAATCCTATGGACAAACTTTTTATCCACATTTATAGTTCCGTCTCTATCTAAAAATATTATTTTTTTGGGTGTATCTGACATATGAGTCATTATGCCACAAACCAAGCCTTAACAGCCATAAGAAGCTTTTAGCTAATTTGTTCTTCAAAATATTCACTTAGCAAGTGAATTGCTAAAAGGTGTATTTCTTGAATTCGCGCCGTGGTATCAGAAGGAGACTCGATAGAAACGTCTGCTAATTCACGCAAACTCCCCTTCGATGATGTAAGAGCTATGATAGACATTCCTTTTTGCTTGGCTTTTTGTGCCGCTTTCAAAACATTTTTTGAATTTCCTGAAGTCGAAATACCAATCAAAATATCACCTGTCTTCCCTAAGGCTTCCACTTGTCTGGAAAAAACTTCTTCGTAGCCGTAATCATTACCAATGCAAGTTAAAGCCGCACTGTCGGAAGTAAGTGAAATTACAGGCAGGCTTTTTCGATTCTTCTTATAACGTCCAAGCATTTCGTCCGAAAAATGCTGGCTTTCTGCCGCACTTCCTCCGTTCCCACAAACCAAAACTTTTCCCCCGTTTTCAAAAGTCTTATTGACCAATTTGGCAGCCGCATCAATTTGGCCAATAAAATCATCACTCAATTTCTTGGTCACTTCACCCAACTCAGTTATCTCCCTTTTTATATCGGGGATAATCATGGATGAGTAATATCTCTGATATTTAAATAATCTTTCAGAGCCTCATGCCAATTTCTCAAAAGCGGTCTTTTTGTGTTTTTTAAAACTGACCAAAGCGGTCTTTTTGCTTTGTATGGATAACCTTCGGTTGAAGTCGGAATGACATTAACCTTCTTTTCTGATTGTTTAAATATTTCTTGCGCAAAATCAAACCAAGTGGTTGGGCTGCCATTTGTTAAATGGTAAATCCCGTAATCGGACTTTTCCCAAACCATCTTAAATATCGCCTGCGCTAAATCTTTTGTATAAGTGGGGCATCCATGCTGATCATTCACAACTTTTAATTCTCCTTTTTCACTCAATCTCAACATGGTATCAACAAAATGTTTTCCGTGAGGACCAAACAACCAAGCTGTTCGAACCAGCCAAAACCTATTCGTATTTTCTTGAAGCTTTTGTTCCCCCAAAAGCTTTGTGCGTCCATAAGCATTAAGCGGATTACCTGGCGTATCAGTTTCCAAATAGCCTTCCTGCTTTGTTCCGTCAAAAACATAGTCAGTAGAAAAATGAACAACCGGAATGTTCTTTTGCGCGCAAGATTTTGCAATAAAACCAACCGCGTCTCCATTAACCTTCGCCGCCAATTGTTCTTCGTCTTCCGCCTTTTCTACATCCGTATAAGCAGCGGCGTTTATAACAACATCCGGATCGACAATAGGAATATGCTCCATCACTTCCGCTTCATTGGTTATATCCAAATCATCCCTATCCCAGGTAATTACTTCTTCGGTCTCAAACGCTTTGGCTAAAGCTCTTCCAAGCATTCCTTTTGCTCCCAAAATTAATACGTGCATATCATTGGATGAAAAATAAATTAACGATCCTGATACTGTTTCTTGTAATACTCAAGGTAAGAACCGTCCTTAAGCGGTTTCCACCAAGATTCATTTTGTTTATACCAGTCTACGGTAATTTTTAAGCCTTCTTCAAAATTAACTTTCGGACTCCAACCAAGGGCAGCCGATTTATCGCTGTTCATTGAGTACCTTCTATCATGTCCCGCTCTATCTTTAACATATTCAATCATTTCATCTCCTTTTCCCATGGCACCAAGGATTTTTTTGGTAACTTCCAAATTTTGTTTTTCTTCTTTGCTTCCCAAATTATAAACTTCGCCGGGTTGGCCTTTTTCAAGAACCGTCAAAATTCCTTCGGCGTGGTCATCAACATAAAGCCAATCACGCACCTGCTTACCATCACCATAAACCGGAACTTTTTTCCCTTCGATTAAATTGGTAACAAAGAGAGGAATAATTTTTTCGGGATATTGATTGGGGCCATAGGTGTTTGAACCGCGCGTTATCATCGCGGGAATTCCGTAAGTTCGAAAAGCGGCACGAACTTGCATGTCTCCTCCCGCTTTCGATGCCGAATACGGACTGTTAGGAAGTAGTGGCGACTCTTCTGTCCAAGAACCTTCCGGAATAGTTCCATAAACCTCATCCGTGGAAACCTGTACGTATCTTTCAATTCCAAGTTCTCTTGATTTAGTCAGTAAAACATAAGTACCCATTACATCTGTTTCAATAAATTCCAAACCGCTCATAATGGAGCGATCAACATGAGTCTCGGCCGCAAAGTTCACTATGGCATTTATTTTATTTTCTTTAAGAGTTTGTTCAACTTTGAAAGCGTCAGCAATATCGCCCTTAACAAAAACTATGTCATTTTCGACCTCTTTAAGATTGGCTAAATTCCCCGCATACGTCATTTTGTCATAAACCACAATTTTCGAATCTGGACGTTTTGACCTCAATAAACGGACAAAAGCGGAGCCAATAAAACCAGCGCCTCCTGTAACTAATATATTCATAGTGTAAATATATCAGGCTTGGTGGAGTTTAGTGAATAGGGAGTAATTGGGCACTTTTGCTTGCGATTTTTTATTTTTTTTCGTGGGATATGAAAAACTCCCATGAGAAGTGCTCTCATGGGAGTAGATATAAGGAACAATAGTATCTCGTCATTACGAGACTTTAGCCGAAGCAGTCCCCTTTAAAATTATGAGATTGCTTCGCACCTTGGATAAATCCAAGGTTCTCGCAAAGACCTCTTTTAGGTAACAAGGGTCAGGATTTCTTCGCCTGAACGGCGGCGAAGAGGCAGTCGTCAAGCCAATCAGAGTCGGAATACCCCACGCCGAATTCTCGTATCATTTCGCAAGCGTCGAGGTACGGGGGACCGCGGCGGCCATCGATCTCGCAGGAGGAGCCGAGGAAAACGATTGGCTGCTTACATTGGACGTCTGGATACTTCTTCTCGAAGGCCAACGCGTGTTCAATACGCGCTGGTTCCAAGCCCATCTTGGTAAGTTCCGCGATCGCATCCTTGCTGCTGATATACCTGTTAAAGGGGACAAGGATGACTTCTTCCTTCACGACACCCTTGCCTGTGATAGAGAAGTTGGCCGCCGTAATTTTCTGATGAATGTGGTTACATCCGCATTCCGCGATCATCTGATCTAGCGTCTTGCTGTAGTCGATCGTGATCGGAAACTGGTCAGGAGAAGGCTTTCGAACCGCGGCGAAGCGAGAAGTATCAGACCAATGACGGTCGAAGTAATTCAGATCTAGCCCCCGCTTCGAGACCATCCTGGTGAGATATGGGACGAAGCATTCGCCACCGACTGAGCAATAGGAACCGAAGAAGACGATAAGAAACTCTCTCTGTTTGTCGGGATACTTCTTGCCGAAGGCCAGAGCGTGAACCAGTCCGGCGGGTTCCAAGCCCATCTTGGCGAGTTCCTCAATCGCGTCCTTGCTGCTGATGTACTTGTTGAAGTGGACGAGAATGACTTCCTCTTTGACGACGCCTTGGCCGGTGATCGGGAAGTTGGCGGAGGTG
>Ga0074195_1001996_pt1 | contig 25080 bp, 20 predicted proteins | sample EPASupsiteHSE623_FD_64525 | JGI IMG/M metagenome (GOLD analysis project Ga0074195, IMG submission 64525) | Bioremediated contaminated groundwater from EPA Superfund site, New Mexico - Sample HSE6-23 | ecosystem: Environmental > Aquatic > Deep subsurface > Groundwater > Contaminated ... | reverse complement strand
CGAGAGGGGTGTTGGTTGTTTGGGGGAGCGGAGGGCAGATAAGGAAAGAGGACGGCAGTGTACGGGAATGGCGGCCCATGCAACGGCTGGTCACGGTCCAAGATACCGGAAGCGGTCTGACCGGACCGGGGCGGATCGATCTCTTCTGGGGAACCGGGGAACAGGCGGGCCAGGAAGCGGGACAGATGAAGGAGGAGGGGACGGCTTGGCTCCTCCTCCTGAAAGAGAACGTGGAGAAATAATCGTGACAGGCAGGTGTGATCCGGGGCGACACAGGCGCAGGTTGCATCTTTCTCCTTGCACTTCGTAACACCGACCGCTCCTGCACGCTCCTCGTCAATGCATGATCACCCCAGCTTCTGCTCCACGCTCCGCACCTTGTCGGTCATGGTCTGGTCGCGGTCGGTCCGGGTACCGAGCTTGATGGTCGTGGTGATGCGTGGCGCGCCCATGGCGTGCACCCGCTCGTGGCAACGCTTGACCGCAGCCATGACCTCGTCCCACTCGCCCTCGATATTGGTGCCGTAGGCGTGCAGTTGGTTTTTCAACCCCGCCTCCTCCAACACCCGGTGGCATTCGGCCACATACTGGGAAACCGAAACACCCACTCCCAGCGGAACCAGACACAGATCCAAAATGACGTGCATACCTTCCTCCACAATTTAAAAATACAGGGAAAAGAGAACGCAACGCGCAAACGGTTGATTTCCCTTTGCCTCTCATCCTCGATTTCCACTATGCTACAGAGAGTGATCGAAGACAACCGGTAATTCAACCCTCGAGGTTGCCATGCGTATTCTTGTTCTCGAAGATTCCAAGCCCACTCAGCACCTATTGCGTTCCCGCTTGGAGAAGGAAGGTTGCGAGGTCGATGTTGCCGATAACGGCCACCAAGGGTTCAGGTTGGCCACCGCAAACGCCTACGACGCCATCCTCACCGACATTCAGATGCCGCACTGGGACGGTTTTAAATTCATCGAGGCCATCGGCGTGGTCAATCCGCACCTGCCGATCATGGTGGTGACCTCCACCCTGGACGACCGCGAGGTGTTGGATCGGTTGCACCAGCATGCCAATGTCCTGGGAGTGATGGCCAAGCCCTTCGATTTCGATGCCCTGTTCAAGCGATTGGCCGGCATTCCCCGGCAAAGCCACACCAGCGTCAACAAGAAGGCCAAGATCGTCTGCACCGTCGGCCCGGCAAGCAATAGCCCGGATGTGCTGGGAAAAATGATCCTGGCCGGAATGGATGTGGCCCGGCTCAACTTCTCCCACGGCAGTTACGAGGCCCACGCGGCGACCTTGACGGCGGTGCGCGAGGCGGAAAAAACCTGGGAAAAACCGATCGCCGTGCTCCAGGATCTCTGCGGTCCCAAGATCCGCACGGGTCCAATGCAGGGTGGCGCGGTGCAACTCCATGCCGGCGAGGTGCTGATCGTCCAGGCCGAACCGATCGAGGGCACGGCGGAGCGAATCTCGACCATCACTCCGGAGATACTCGCCGATCTGCGGGTGGGCGATCCGGTGCTGCTCGACGACGGCCTGCTGGAGTTGCGGGTACTCAAGGAGGGGAACCACGAGGTCCACTGCGAGGTGATCGTCGGCGGCACGCTCAAATCGAGCAAGGGCATCAACCTGCCCCAGACCGCCCTCTCCTTGCCGAGCATCACCGAGAAGGACTGGCAGGACCTCGACTGGGGGCTCAGCCACTCCATCGATTATGTCGCCCTCTCGTTTGTGCGCAGCGCCGAAGACATCTGGCGGATCAAGAAATACATTAAGGCCTCGGGCAAGCGCAATCTCAAGGTGGTGGCCAAGATCGAGAAGCCGGAGGCGGTACAGAACATTCGCGAAATCGTCGAAGTGGCCGACGCGATCATGATCGCCCGCGGCGACATGGGGGTGGAGTTGCCGGCGGCACGGGTACCGCGCATCCAGGAGCGGATCATCCAGTTATGCTGGGAGCTGAACACGCCGGTGATCACGGCCACCCAGATGCTCGACTCGATGACCACCAATGCCCGGCCGACCCGCGCCGAGGTCACCGATGTCAGCATGGCGATCAAGGAAGGCACCGACGCTGTGATGCTCTCCCAAGAAACCGCCACCGGCGTCGATCCGGTCAACGTGGTGCGCACCATGGCCTCGATCATCTGCGAGGAGGAACGGCATGCCCAGGAGAGCGCCGAGCATTTCCGCGAACTGGAGAAAGATGCCGCCGTCTACCCGGCCCTGTCGGTGGTGGCCAACCTCAGCGCCACCATCGCCACGCTGCTCCTCGATCCGGACGGCACCCTCTATCCGATTCTCTCCAAGTGGAGCCGCAAGGTGCCGATCCTGCTGGTGACCAAATCGCTGCACGTCGCCCGCCACGCGGGCCTCTACAACAACATCTTTCCCTTGATCATCAAGGAGGAGTTGGACCGGGCCGAGATGGTCCTGCGCTCCATCGCCGTGGCCCGGGAGTGGGGGTACATCCACGCCGGCGCGAGCATCGCCGTGGTCGAGGGGCCGCGGATCACCCGCCGCGGCGTCCGCCAGATGGCCTCGGTGCAGGTAATCCGGGTAGAGAAGGAGTAGGGTCCCCATCCGTCCCCCGGCACCGGCCTCTCCAAATATGACGCCGCCGGATCGTAACCGATCCGGCGGCGTCGTGTTTTGCAGCTTGTCTTGTCCGCTACTGTCAGTTTCCCTACCGGTTTTCGGAAGGAGATCGTTTTTTCTTATTTTGCGGCAGGCTCGGCCTTCTTCTCGGGCGCGGGTGCCTGTTCCGGAGCCTTGCCCTGTTCAGGGGCAGGAGCCTTATCGGGCGCCTTGGCCGCCTGGCCGGTCAAGAGCGGCTTGAGCTGTTGCCCGATCTGCTGGATATAGCCCTTGTTCCAGGCAAAGCCGAGAGCGGTGAGCAGCACCAGGAGAAAGACCCAACGTTTCCAGGGGGTCTTTTTCTCGGCAAAGGGATCTATCAACGACCGTTCCGCGCCCTTGGGCAGTTCGGCCAGCTTGGTTAGGGTCGAACCAAAGGGGATATTGATGCTCGCCTTGGTGTTGACCGCCCAGCCGTTGGCATCCAGAATCGGGCCAAGATTGCGTTGGCGAAGTTTGAGAAAGGCGATCAGCATCGACGGCCCGGAGATGGCGAGAATAATGCCGCCAATGGCCAGGGGCATTTCCCACAGGGGCAGCCCCATGAAACCGCCGACAATCGTGGCGATGGCCGTGCCAATAGCTCCCAGGGCCAGGCCGATGGCGGCAAAGATACCGGCGAACTTGCCGACATCGAAGGGGGCGGCGGGTGGCGCACCGGTGGCTGCCTTGGCACCTACCCCGGCGATCCCGGCACCTGCGCTGCTGTCAACCGCCTTGACCTTGGCGGCGGCAAATTTTTCGATCTGCTCGCCGACCATCCGGGCGATACGTTTATACGGTGCCCAGAAGGCCTGGGACACACTGATCGGATGATCAATGATCTTGACGACGGTGGCATCCCAGTCGTTGCCCTTGCAATCGTAAAAGACACCGTTGCGGCCGACCATCAGGTTGTCGGCATCGCCACCGGTGAAGGCGGCGGCTATCAACATGCGCTCTTCGCTGTTGCGCCGTTTGCAGTCGCAGTAGGCGAGGTAGGTCCGGCTGAGGTTGGCCAGCGGACTGTGGCCCTCGACACTTTCCACCCGGACACACAACTCGCAGGCCCGGCCGTCGATGAACAGAGTACCGGCCTGAAAGATGGCCTTGGGGCCCTGAGCGTAAAAATCACGGAATGCGACGAAGTTGTTGAGCAGTCGATAGAGATCGCGATTGTAATGAACCAATCGCACCACCTTGTCGATGGTCTCGACCTGATCGGCCAGTTGTAGATCCTGGTCGACGAGCTGTTCCAGCCGTTCCCGGCCGGATCCGTCCAGGATGGCCTGAATCCGCTCCAGCCCCAGGGCCTCGACCTCGGCGCCGGTCTTGCCTGCCTGCCAGACCTCGAAGGCGGCCAAGGTGGCCTTGATCCGGCGCCACTGCCCCACATCCAGCGACTCCACCGCACCAAATAACGGGGTTACCACCAACTCCGTGAACTGCGCCACGGCATCGGCCCAGGCCGGGTTGATCCCCTCCTTGAGGGGCAAGGAGCGCCCGGCCTCGATATGGGCCAAGGGAAAGCGTTCCACCTCGGTTGTCGCCGAGGCCAGATCCTGGCCGGCAAGGGCTTCATAGGTGGCAATGGACGGATTCAACGGCTCTTCCGCCTTGGGATCGAAGGCCGCCAGCCCGCACCGGGTGAAATAATCGTCGATCTTGTTTTTCAGGAGGGAATAGACCGAGGCTGCGGCAACGGTACCTTCGCCAAAGGGCAGTATCACCGGATCGCTCTTGGCCTGCGCCCACCACTGGGCATGGAGCTCGGCTGCCTTGAAAAACGCCGCGATCCGTTCCTTGGAAACGCCGGGCATACCACTGCGATCCTCGTCGCTGCCCATGCAGGCAATGATGTCCTCGATCAACTTGCCGGTTTCTTCGTCGCTCGCCGCATGCACCGGAACAATGCCATCGCCGTTGAAGGCAGACTCGTGCAGGAGCGAGACGGTATCGGCAACATCGGCTACGGTCACGCTCGCGGCCTCGGGTTTGCCGCGGTAGGCCAGCAGTTGCCGGGCCGAGGCGAGCAGTTGCTGCCCTTCGGAATGGCTGTCGTCGATGCTCGCCAAGGGGAGTTCGGAAGAACCGGCCAAGAGGGTGTCCAGGTTCTTGAGGACCGAACAGGTCCAGTCGACCGCAGCCAGCACCTCTTGAACGCGCACCCGTCCGTCGTTGTCACTGTCGAGCATGGCCAGGGTTTGGGCGTCGAATTCCAGGCCGTTGACCGGGCAACTGAGCGCGGCCCACAGCTTCTGATCGAGCTCTCCCAGATGCTGGATATCCTCGGCGGTTTCCAGCCGCACCTGATCGAAACCGCCAAGGCGGCAAAACCGCCAGCGATGCGCTGCGTTGCCACTACGTTCCATGAAGGGCCTCCTTACGCTGAAAGACATGTTCAAAAACAAGCCATTTCTGCAGAGTTACCGGATACGAGCGGGAATAGCTATCAAATTTCAGGCAAATTTTTGCGAGAGGAGTGGGGCGTTCCGATGAAGCCCTTGTCACACAAGGTTTCTTGCGCGCAGGAACTTCATCGGGCGTGGCGATCGCCCAAGGGGCAAATGGGACTCCGGGTTACTGACAGCGCAGCATGGCCATTTGCATGACCAGCGGCGTTTCGAAACGGGTAGTGGCCTTGCCCCACTCGCCATAGCCAAGGGGAACCCAATGCCCCTGTTTTTCCCAGAAACTGAAACCGAACTTCCAACCTCCACACTGATCGGCGCAGAGGTATTCGTTTTTCGGTCCGTAGTAGAGGAACTGCAACCCTTCGTCGTCCGCACCCTGCCGCGTCTGACCGACAAGCACCTGATCGGCGCCTCGTTTTCCTGCCTCGGCAAGCACGCTGGCCTCGATGTCCTTGCCGGTCACATTGGCCGGAAACAACGCTAGCGATTCGGCAAAGACCCGGCAAGACCTGCCGACCTGGGCCGGTTGAAAAGCGATGGCTATTTTACTGGTCGCCGGATACATTGGCCCGCTGTACACGGTCAGGTCGTCGCCGCCCAGGCCGACAAACTTTGTTACACTCTTCTGGACGCCACAACCGGCAACAGCCGCCAGGACGATCACCATCAGAACAAGCTGAACACTTTTTACCATATTTCCACTCCGTTTCAAGGTAGGTGCCATCGTCCGGCAAGGGGGCGTTTTCCTTCACTCCCTTGCCGAAACGGATTCTTTTGCAAGAAAAACAGGACATCAGGAAGAATGCAAGGAGAAAAACAACAGCGCATCCAGGCCGATCTGCTGCTGCTGCTGGTTGCCCTCATCTGGGGTTTCGGGTTTGTCGCCCAGCGAGTCGGCATGGAGCACATCGGTCCCTACGCCTTCAACGGTATCCGCTTTTTGCTCGGCGGGCTCTGTCTCGTTCCCCTTGCCCTGGGCCGAAACACGGTCGCCCTGGTGGACAAGAGTCGACGCATTCCGCTGTCCAAGGCCGGCGTGCTCGCCGGCATCGTCCTGTTCATTGCCGCCACCCTCCAGCAGGTCGGCCTACAATACACCACGGCGGGCAAGGCCGGCTTCATCACCGGACTCTACGTGGTGCTGGTGCCGATGATCGGCCTCGCCCTGCACCAGCGCACCAATACCGGAACCTGGATCGGCGCGGTGGCCGCCGCCGCCGGCTTGTATCTGCTAAGCGTGACCGAGGCATTTCGGATCGCGCCGGGCGACCTGCTGGAGTTGATCGGAGCCGTTTTCTGGGCCGGGCATGTCCTGGTGCTCGCCTATTTCTCGCCGCGGACCGCGCCGGTGCGATTGGCCATGGTCCAGTTCTTCGTCTGCGGAGTGCTGAGCCTGCTTGTCGCCTTTGCCCTGGAAACCATCACCCTGCAGGCGATCGTCGAGGCCACGGTGCCGATCCTCTACGGCGGCGTCTGCTCGGTGGGTGCCGGCTACACCCTCCAGGTGGTGGTGCAGCGCAAGGCCCACCCCTCGCATGCGGCCATTCTGCTCAGCCTGGAATCGCCCTTTGCCGCACTCGGCGGCTGGCTACTTCTCGACGAGACCCTCTCCGGCCGGGCGCTCTTGGGCTGCACCCTGATGCTCGCCGGCATGCTCGTCTCCCAGCTGTGGCCGATGATGGCAAGGCAGCACAACAAGCATTGAAAGTGTTCGCCTGCGGTTTTGCCGTCCCTCTCGCCGACGTTCGGCCATACGAGAAAAATTGCCGGATGAGCAGGTTGCGGGTAAGATGGCGCTGGGCTCCCCCGCAGGGCGCCCTCCTCAAACACGAAAAGACATGCCAGAGATGACCGGCGCTGAGCCGGAATGATTGCAGGAACGTAATCGACAAACAGCCGGAGTGAACAGATGGCCAACGAACCGAACAAGATCATCTACTCGATGATCAAAGTCAGCAAGAAGTACAATCAGAAGCAGATATTAAAAGATATTTCCCTGTCCTATTTTTACGGGGCCAAGATCGGTGTCTTGGGTCTCAACGGCTCGGGAAAAAGTACGCTTTTGCGCATCCTCGCCGGCATCGACAAGGAGTTTGATGGCAAGACCATCCTCTCCGAGGGCTTCACCATCGACTACCTGCCGCAGGAACCGATGCTCGATGCAGACAAGACCGTGCGGGAGATCGTCGAGGAGGGGGCCCAGGCCACGGTGGATCTCTTGAACGAGTTCAATGCCATCAATGAGAAGTTTGCCGAACCCATGGACGACGATGCCATGCAGGCCCTGATCGACCGCCAGGCGGTGGTACAGGACAAGCTCGACGCCATCGACGCCTGGAATCTGGACTCCCGCCTGGAGATGGCCATGGACGCCCTGCGTTGTCCGCCGGCCGACATGCAGTGCGGGGTGCTCTCCGGCGGCGAGAAGCGCCGCGTGGCCCTGTGCCGCATCCTGCTAAAGAATCCGGACATCCTCCTGCTCGACGAGCCCACCAACCACCTGGACGCCGAATCGGTCTCCTGGTTGGAGCAGCATCTGCAAAAATATCCGGGCACGGTCATCGCGGTGACCCACGACCGCTACTTCCTCGACAACGTCGCCGGCTGGATTTTGGAGCTCGATCGCGGCCAGGGCATCCCCTGGAAGGGTAACTATTCCTCCTGGCTGGAGCAGAAACAGAAGCGGCTGGCCGTGGAGGAGAAAAAGGAGACCGAACGCCAACGGACGCTCGCGCGCGAGTTGGAGTGGATTCGCATGAGTCCCAAGGGGCGCCGTTCCAAGTCCAAGGCCCGCATCACCGCCTACGAGAACCTCTTGAATCAGCAGGGTGAGAAGGCCGCCGGCGACCTGGAGATCTACATCCCACCGGGACCGCGCCTGGGCAAGCTGGTGATCGAGACCGAGGGCCTCTGCAAGGGCTACGAAGGCAAGCTCTTGGTGGATAACTTGAGTTTTTCTCTGCCACCAGGCGGTATTGTTGGTATCGTCGGCCCAAACGGCGCGGGCAAGACCACGCTTTTTCGCATGATCACCGGCCAGGAACAGCCCGATAGCGGCACCATCCGCATCGGCGAGACCGTCAAGCTGGCCTATGTCGACCAGTCGCGCGATTCGCTCAAGCCAAACGACACCATTTTCCAGGCAATCAGCGAGGGCCAGGAGACCATCTGGCTCGGCACCCGCGAGGTCAACGCCCGCGCCTATGTAGCCAAGTTCAACTTCACCGGCAGCGACCAGCAGCAGAAGGTGAGCGAGATCTCCGGCGGCCAGCGCAACCGGGTGCATCTCGCGCGGATGTTGAAAGAAGGCGGCAACGTGCTGCTCCTGGACGAGCCGACCAACGACCTCGATGTCAACACCATGCGCGCCCTTGAGGAGGCCCTGGAAAACTTCGCCGGCTGCGCCGTGGTCATCAGCCACGACCGTTGGTTTCTCGATCGCATTGCCACCCATATCATGGCCTTTGAAGGCAACTCCGAGGTGGTCTGGTTCGAGGGGAACTACTCCGACTACGAGCAGGATTTCAAGAAGCGCAAAGGCGCCGATGCCGACCAGCCGCACCGCATCCGCTACCGCCAACTGACGCGAGAATAGACAGAGCCGGCAGATAGCGAAGCAAGCGGCAAAGGTGGTGTCAGGACCCCCCTGCCGGTTACGCACGACCCGAATCTAGTCAGCCGGACATAACTCTGGATCGTCTACGGAGGGCTGTTGGTCGCGGCCACTGCCCTCCTTGGCGCGGAGGCCTTGCCATCAAAGGATTTATCAAAAAAATCAGATAGTTTTTGACTTTCCCTCAGGTTTTCCCTACAACGAAACAAAGTCACTCGCAACCAGCTTCGGGTGCAAGCCATCCGGCACAAGCCGAGACCGGCACAGCTCGGGCAAGCGAATCGCCCCCTGTGTCCAACGAGGAAATCCATGGAAAGCATCGATGTGGTTTTGACGGGCCATCTGCTGGCAGGAACCGACTTCGCGACCGCGGTCGAGCAATTTATCGCTTTGACCAAGCTTGACCGCAGCAAGGTTGAGCACCTGTTGCAATCCGGCGCTCCGACGGTTGTCAAACGAAACGTCAGTCCCGAGGTCGGCGAACGCTACCGGGCCGCCTTCACCGCCATCGGCGTCGAGGTGGTGCTGCAACCTTCCGGGGCGGCTCCTATGGACAGTGCCGTTTCCCAGCCATCGACAAAACCCGCGGATGCCCCCGCCCCGCAACCGCCTCCATCCGAGTCCCCCCCCGCCCCACCCGCCTCCGATGACGGACCGACTCCACCCATGCCAAGAGCGGTGCCGGGAAACCGCGAGCTGGTAAACGATGCGCCCGCTGCGGCAACGGAGGGCGCATCCGCCCGCCACAGGGCATGTCCGCCACCCGACAAGAGCGGCCTGAAATCGCGCAAGGTCCCGGCGTCACACGGGTGGCTGTGGATAAAGGAAGCGGCAGACCTGTATATGGACGAACAGGTGCTCTGGATAAGCATGCCCCTTTTTCTGGCCGTCCTCATGAGCCTGATATCCCTGATCCCCATCGTGGGCAGCCTGTGTTCGGTGTTGACTGGGCCGGTTTTTGCCGGTGGCCTCATGCTCGCCGCGCACGGCCAGAAACAGGGGGAGGGGCTGCACTTTATGTCGCTTTTCCAGGGGTTTCGCCACAACCGCAACCAGCTTCTCCTGCTCGGCACTCTGCAATTGCTCATGGCCGTGGGTGTTGGCGTGGTTGCCGGCTTTGGTGCGGTCATGGTGGTTCGTCTCAACGGTCCGATGCAGGCCGCCTCCCTGTTGGCCGATCACCCGCTCCTGAGCCTCTTCCTGGGACTTGCCGCGCTCACGCTTGCCATGGCGGCGAGCATGGCATTCTGGTTCACGCCGTGCCTGGTGGCGATAGACGATACAACCGCCTGGGCAAGCTTCGGCATCAGCTTTCGCTCCACCCTGCGCAACTGGTCGGCCTTTTTCGTCTTCGCCCTGGTGGCGTTTGTGGCGGTGCTGGTCGCCGGGGTGGCGTTGGTTCTCGCGGCGATGTTGCTCCAGTTCGCCCTGGCCCTCAACATGCCCCAGGTGCTGCTGCAAATTGCCATCCTTGTGCTGCTCAGCCCGATCATCGCCCTGTTCACCTTGACAACCTACACCGCCTATCGGGACATTTTTCTCTCCCAGTCGTGAACGGCTAGCGCGCGCCTGCCCAGCAGGGCGGTGCGAGCGGCGGGGTGCGCCATGCCGTCTTTTCCCGAAGACGCTCCCACGGTCGCGCTTCTCCAAGGCAGTCCTGGGATCGCCGCATTTTGTTGTGGCGCAGCACCCTGCCGGTGCTTATAACTCTGCCCATGAAACGTGTGAACGGAGAAAAAACAGGCCACAGCGTGGTTCTTTTGCGCGCTCTGGGCGTTGTCGATGGCGAGGATACATGAAGAGCACTTCCCAACCATCGGAACGTTCCCTGCTGGTCGAGCGCCACACGTTCACCTTCGCCGAACCACCGGACGAAATGGTGCTGGACTGCGGCGCCCGACTTGGTCCGATCACCCTTGCCTACGAGACTCTGGGCGAACTCAACGCCGAGCGGACCAATGCCATCCTCATTCTCCACGCCTTTTCCGGCGATTCCCATGTGGCCGGTTATCTGCACGAAGACGACGAAAGGCCCGGCTGGTGGGACAACATGGTCGGCCCCGGCAAGCCGGTGGACACCAACCGCTACTTCGTCGTCTGCTCCAACATCCTCGGCGGCTGCTCCGGCTCCACCGGGCCCTCGTCGATAAATCCCGCCACCGTCAAGCCCTACGGCCTCGGTTTTCCCATGGTGACCATCAAGGACATGGTCCGTGCGCAGAAACACCTGATCGACCACCTTGGCATCGGCAAGCTGATGTCGCTGATCGGCGGTTCGGTGGGCGGCATGCAGGTGCTGCGCTGGTGCGCCGATTATCCCGAAATGGTCGGCTCGGCCATCCCGCTCGCCACCACCACCCGCCACTCGGCCCAGGCCATCGCCTTCAACGAGGTGGCCCGCCAGGCGATCATGGCCGATCCGGAATGGAACAACGGCGATTACTACGGCGGCCCCGGCCCGGCGCACGGTCTCGCGGTAGCGCGAATGATCGGCCATGTCACCTATCTTTCGGATTCGGCGATGCGCGAGAAGTTCGGCCGTCGCCTGCACCGCAGCGCACTCTCCTTCGACTTTACCGGCGATTTCCAGGTGGAGAGCTACCTCCACCACCAGGGCAAGAAATTCGTCAACCGCTTCGACGCCAACTCGCTCCTCTACATCACCAAGGCCGCCGACTACTTCGACCTGGAACGCGGCGGCGGCAACCTGCTGGTCAACGAAACGCTTGCCGATGTCCCCTTCCTCGTGGTCTCCTTCACTTCGGACTGGCTCTACCCCACCTATCAATCCCGCGATATCGTCTCGGCGCTCAAAAAAAACGGCAGCGACGTCAGTTTCTGCGAAATCGAAGCGCAGTGGGGCCACGACGCCTTTCTCCTGCCGAACAAACGGCTGGACGGTTTGATCAGCGGTTTTCTCGACCGGGTGTACCATGAATGCTGTCTATAATCTGGAACTGGGCACGATGCGCTTCGACCTCCAGGTCATCGCCTCCTGGATCGAACCGGGGTCCAGGGTACTCGACCTGGGCTGCGGCAACGGTGATCTGCTGGATTATCTGAAGAAGCATAAACAGGTAGTGGGCACAGGCATCGAGTTTTCCGAAGAAAAGGCAGCTCGCTGCATCGAACGCGGCCTCACCGTACTCCAGGGCGATTTCCGCCAGGAGGTCCGCGACTACCCGGAAGGGCGTTTCGACGTGGTGGTGCTCAGCCAGACTTTGCAGCAAATCAGCGATCCCAAGGAGTTGCTCATCGACCTGCTGTGGATCGGCAAACGGGTGATCGTCAGTTTCCCCAATTTTGCCCACTGGTCGGCGCGTATGCAGATCCTGTTCACCGGCATGGCGCCGATCACCGACCAACTCCCCTACGAGTGGTACAACACCCCGAACATCCGGGTCATATCCATCAAGGATTTCCAGCGCTTTCTCCGGCTCTTCGGGGTGCGGATCGTGCGCGAGGTGGCGATCAACACCCATCACCACGATTACAAGGGCAATATTGTCCGCTTCTGGAAAAACCTCCGCGCCACCTACGGCATCATGATGCTGGAGCGGGTGACGTGAACCGAATGCATCCAAGCGAGTTGATTATGGGAAGAGAAGAAGTGCTGTCCGGCAGTTGCAAAACAGAAACCATCCATGCCGACCGGGTGCGCAATCCGATCCCCGAGACAGTGGCCGCGCTGGCCGATGGCTTTAAGAGCGGCCGATGGGCCAGTCATATCGAGCCAGTGCCTATCCCCTCCAAGAATGAGGTGATCGATCTGATCGATCAGGCGCAGCGCATCCTCTTCCCCGGTTTCTTCTCCCCGGTGATCCTGCGGCCGGAAAACCTGGACTACCACCTGGGCCAACAGCTCAGCCTGTTGTACGAGAACCTTGCCAGCCAGATCAGCTCGGCCATCCGCCACGACTGCTTCCGTCACGACCAGGCCTGCACCCTGTGCAACGAGCGCAGCTACGAGATCGCCGCCGCCCTGATCGAGAGCCTGCCGGACATCCGCAACCAGCTGGAAACCGATATCGAGGCCACCCTGACCGGCGATCCAGCGGCCGCCAACTCGGACGAGGTCATCTTCAGCTATCCCGGCCTGTTCGCCACGATGATCTACCGCCTGGCCCACCGCCTGCACCAACTGGAGGTGCCGCTCATTCCCCGGATCATGAGCGAGCACGCCTACCACCGCACCGCCATCGACATCAACCCCGAGGCCACCATCGGCTCCCATTTCTTCATCGATCACGGTTCCGGCGTGGTGGTCGGCGCCACCACCACCATCGGCGACCGGGTGCGCCTCTACCAGGGTGTCACCCTGGGCGCGCTGAGCCTGCCCAAAGATGCGGGGGAGCGGCTGCGCAACGTCAAGCGCCATCCCACCATTGAGGACGATGTCATCATCTACGCCAACGCCACGATCCTCGGCGGCGAGACCGTGGTCGGGGCCCGGTCGATCATCGGCGGCAACGTCTGGCTGACCGAATCGGTCGGACCGGACACCCGCGTGCTGCTGGAACCGCCCAAACTGGTCTATTTCGGCCGGGAGGAGGGAGGAAAAAAATGAAGACTTCCGTCTGCACCGATTTTTCGAAAGCAATAGGCTCAACCCCGTTGGTCCGCCTGCAACGCTTGACCGCCGCGGTCGAACTGCTGGCCAAGGTGGAATCGATGAACCCGCTGGGCAGCGTCAAGGACCGGGTGGCGGTGGCCATGATCGACGATGCCGAACAGCGTGGCATCCTTCAACCCGGCGGCACCATTGTCGAGCCGACCAGCGGCAACACCGGCATCGGCCTGGCCTTTGTCTGCGCCAGCCGGGGCTATAAGCTGATCCTCACCATGCCGGAAAGCATGAGCATCGAGCGGCGCAAACTGCTGATTCATTTAGGCGCGGAATTGGTGCTGACGCCAGCGGCGGAGGGGATGAAGGGGGCTATTGCCAGGGCGCGGGAGATCCGGCAGCAGACAGCGGGTTCCTGGATGCCGGATCAGTTCGCCAACCCGGCCAACCCCGCCATGCACCGACGCACCACCGGCCCGGAAATCTGGGAGCAATGCGAGGGACTGATCGACGCCTTTGTCGCCGGGGTCGGCACCGGCGGCACCATCAGCGGCGCGGGCGGCTTTCTTAAAGAACAAAACCCGGCCCTGCATGTCGTGGCTGTCGAGCCTTCGGCATCGCCGGTGCTCTCCGGCGGTACGCCCGGACCGCATAAAATCCAAGGGATCGGCGCGGGGTTCGTGCCGAGCAACTTCGACCGGTCGGTGATCGACGAGATTATGACCGTGGACAACGAGGAGGCCATGGCCCAGGCCCGAGCCTTGGCCCGGACCGAGGGCATCCTCTGCGGCATCTCCTGCGGTGCGGCCCTGGCCGGGGCCTTGCGGCTGGCCGAGCGCCCCGCTTATCACGGCAAACGAATCGTGGTCGTCCTGCCCGACACCGGAGAACGATATTTGAGCACAGAGTTGATGGGTTGACGGGTTGGTTAGAGTGTAATTCTTTATACGGAAACTTATCGGTCTCCTGCAAAAGAAGTCAGATAATACAGCGTTTATGGATGTTCAAAAAAGAGTGAAACGATTTTTCTTGTCATTTCGAGCGATAGCGAGAATTCTCGTCACCTACCACGGGTGATTTTATCCTTTGGTCAAAATGCACATTAAAAAGACGTTCTTTTTACAAAAAGGCTCAATCGAAAGAGCTATAGACGCGGCTGCAAAGTGGTCCCAAGTTCCCGAAGGATCAACTAAACAGCCACATGCCATCCTCCAAAATTTTTATCGGCTCATTCACAAGGCGTCATTGAAATGAAACTAGAAAGAAATGAATCAGGAAGGATAATTTGCCCAAATCCAATGCCAACCGACGCAGAAACAATCTTAAAACTTATGGATGAGGCTTCAAAATATGCGGAAACTGGCCAAGGTGTAACGTCTGCTACATTCGATCATGCCATGAGAGTATTCAACCAATTAAATGCGCATTATAAAATTGCTATTTCAAAAGAAATAGCAGATGCCCACAAAGGACTTAGAGACGCTACAATAGGACTAAAGATTTCAACTTGGTGGCTTGCTGCAATTACAATAATACTCGGATTTGTGGAGGTATATAAAATATTGATCCATGCTTCTTGATAAAAATAAAAGCAGTTAGCCCGGATGGAGCCTAAGCGTAATCCGGGCTACAACGAACAAACGCATACTCTATAGAAGAAGACCATGGGAAAAATCATCTCACTGAACATCAGTCGGAAAAAGGGCGTCAACAAAGAACCGGTGGAGTCCATCGAACTCAAGGTCGACCATGGCATGGTTGGCGATGCCCACGCCGGCGACTGGCACCGCCAGGTGAGCCTGCTGGCCGAGGAGTCCATCGACTTCATGCGAGCCAAGGGGTTGGAGCTGGACCCCGGCGCCTTTGCCGAGAACATCACCACCCTGGGCCTCGACTTGGCTAAGCTGCCCATCGGCACCCGGCTCGGCAATGGCCAGGTAGTGTTGGAGGTCACCCAGATCGGCAAAAAATGCCATCACGGCTGTGCCATCTTCAAGCAGGTCGGCGACTGCATCATGCCGCGCGAGGGCATCTTCGCCAAGGTGATCGTGCCCGGCACCCTTCGCCGGGGCGACAGCCTCGATATCTTGTCGTGAGCGACACCACCACCTGCAAGCGCTGCGGCACCTGCTGCCGCCAGGGTGGCCCGGCACTGCACGGACCCGATCTGGAGCTGATCCGTTCGGGGGCACTGCATCTCGACGACCTGATCACGGTGCGTCGGGGCGAGTTAGCCTTCCAGCCGTTGGCCGAGCGTCCCGAACCTGTCACCCACGAATTTCTCAAGCTCAGGGGACAGAACGGTTCCTGGTGTTGCGCCTTTTACGACGAAACCTCGAAGGGATGCCTACGTTACGCCCACCGCCCCATGGCCTGTGGCCTCCTCGATTGCACGGACACCGGGCCACTGCTGGCCATAGCCGGACAGGACCTCCTCACCCGCTTCGATTGCCTGTCCACGGACGATCCAATGGTTCCCCTGATCAAGGAGCATGAACACACCTGTCCTTGCCCGGATTTGGCGGCAATCGGTGGTGACCTGCACCAAGTTGACACCGCCGCCCTGCTGGCCGATCTTGAGGCCGCGGTGGCCCGCGATCTCGCCTTCCGCACTCGGGTCACAGCCGCCCATGGACTCTCCCTCGGCCAGGAACTCTTCGCCTTAGGCCGGCCGCTCTTTCAACTGCTGCTTCCCTTTGGCATACAGGCGTTCAACACGCCGGCGGGCATCCGGCTCAAACTCGCACCCCGCTGAACGCAAGCCGCCCGCACCGGCAGCAATCCATTGACTGCACGGACAAAAGCATTTAGAGTGCCGCCACTTTCGCCCCCATTCCCTTCAATCTCCCGAGGCCCGACCATGAGTGATTTCGACGTCAAAGCCCTGCTATTCGCCTTCGACCAGCTGGGCGACACCTATCTGCGCGAGGAGGTCGAGCAGGCCCTGGAGCACCGGGAGGAAATGACGCCCCACCTGATCAAAATCATCGAGAGCGTGGCCGAAAACCCGCTGATCTACTCCCTGGAGCAGCGCAACGCCCATGTCTACGCCGCCGCCCTGCTCTCCCATTTCGGCGAGCCCGCGGCCCATCTGCCGCTCATCCGCGCCTTTTTGATTCCCGAAGAACAGTTGGTGGACATCTGGGGCGATATGACCACCGAAACCCTGCCCACTTTCCTCTACCGGACCAGCAACGGCTCCCTGGAGGCGATCGAGGAACTGGTCGCCAACCGCGAGGCGGATCAGTATGTGCGCTGTGCGGCCATGGAGGCCCTGTCCTACCTCGTCGCCTTCCACCCCTTTCACCGCGACGAAGTGGTCCGTTTTCTCCAGAGCCTGTTCACCGGCGATGAGGCCGCCCGCGACTCCTATTTCTGGGGCAACTTGGCGGCCACCCTCTGCGACCTCCATCCGGAGGAGTCGATGGCCATTCTTCGCCAGGCCCACGAGGCCAGCCTTATCCACAAGGGGTTCATCTCCCTGGAGAATATCGAAGAGGCCAACAAAAAAAGCCGGGAAGAGGCGATGGCCGCGCTCCAGACCTGGGTGAACGCCCGGATGCCAGCCGATATCCACGCCTACATTTCCTGGTTTGCCGAATTTCACCAAGACGAGCTGGAACAGCAGCCTGCTCCCAAACCCAAACCAGCTCCTAAGAAAAAAAAGCACCCAGCCAAACACAAGACCTCGAAAAAAACCGATAAAAAATCTTCGAAATAGAGCTACCGAACGGGCATACCAGCAGCCAGCGGCACTCTCCTCCACTTTCCAAGCGGCTATTGCCACCTCGCCCAACTCCACACATTTTGTGTGGAATGTCCGTTGAAAAAACGAGAAATAAGTCCTACATTGTAGGCATCAGAGAAATATAACTTTCGACAAGAACCGGTAAGGGTGACAACAGCCCGTTAACTGGTTCGGTCTCTGACTCAACCTGAGTTTTTATTCGCCGTAAGCGCGATGACTATATAAGTGTCATTGGCAAGAAATGGAAATTGGACACCGCAAGCGGAGCTTGGGGAGGTGACCCATGAAACGGCAAAATGAGATGGTGGAGTCGTTTGTGAACGCCCACCGCACCTTTATCACCAATTTGGAACATTCTATTCGGCTGCTTAAAGAGGATATTGATGAGACAGCCGAAATGGGACGGATGTGTACCGACGAATGGTGCCTGGCTGTTGAACACAACCTGGATGAATTGACCAAGGTGGTGTATTCGATTAGTGAGCCGAGGTGGTTAACTGTGGAGGATTCGAAACGGGTCAGCACGTTACGCAGAAGCATTCATGACCTGTACGCCAAATATCGGAGCATGCCGCGTGAGGTTGCCTGTTGCTAACAGAGCCAGTTGAGGTGGATCGCTGCCTTACACGTCATCCCCGAAAATGAAAAACCGCCATGTCAAACATGGCGGTTTATTTTTCCAAGAAGGAGAGATAACCACTCATAATGTTGTTCCTTTTGTTCCTTGGCGCACGGCGCTGCGGAATAAGACCTCTGCCGGCCTCTTTCTTTCCTTGCGGCCCTGTTCGCCCTGCGGCTGAACGCTACAACGAGGAGGCGGAGAAGGTGTCGCAACTGGCCAGCTGGCCTGCTTGATACCCGCGCTGGAACCAGCGGATTCGTTGCGCCGAGGAGCCATGAGTAAAACTGTCCGGAGTCACGTAGCCGCGCTGCCGCTGCTGGAGCCGGTCGTCGCCGATTTGGCTGGCGGCGTTGAGCGCTTCCTCAATGTCACCCGGTTCCACAACGTTTCGCGCCCTATCGGCATGATGTGCCCAGATGCCAGCCAGGCAATCCGCCTGTAATTCCATCATCACCGACAGCTTGTTGGCCTCCGTCGGAGAAAGCTGACGCCGCACCTGTTGCACCTTGTCACTGATTCCCAGAAGATTCTGGACATGATGGCCGACCTCGTGGGCGATCACATAGGCCTGGGCAAAGTCGCCGGGGGCATTGAGCTTCTTTTTGAGATCGCGATAAAAGGAGAGATCGATATACACCTTGCTATCGGCCGGACAATAGAAGGGACCCATGGCGGCCTGGGCGAAGCCGCAGGCAGAGTTGACCGCGTCACTGAACAGCACCAGGGTTGGTTCCTGGTAACCGCGTCCGCTGGCGCGAAAGATCTGGTGCCAGGTGTCCTCGGTATCGGCCAGGACCACGGCGACAAAATCGGCAAGCCGCTGCTCCTCGGGGGTTTGCTGTACCGGCACCCTGGCGGGACTGGTCTGCACCTGCTGGACATCGCCAACTATATTGAGGATGAGGGCGGGATCAATGCCGAAATACATCCCGACCAAGGCCAGGAGCAGCACTCCGATACCGCCTCTTTTGACGGGACCGCTCAACCGGCTTCCCCGCCGATCTTCCACATTCTCCGATCGTCGTCCATCTTCCCAGCGCATATTTTTCTCCCATTGCTAGGGTTGGCACACTTTTCCCTGTTCTTACCGCTACGGGTGGTCCACTGCTTCGGGTCGCCATGCCGGCGTCCGACGCTTTCGAACGAGGCTCGGGGTGGCGGGCTTGATGGAAGCGAACGCCCTGTTTAAGGCTTCAAGACGATGCGCAGACTGCCGTCACGCACCTCGATCGTTTCGACACCGTTGGCGAAGCTGTTCCAGAAACCGGGATCGGTGCCGAACTCCTGGATGAGATCGATGTTCTTGAGGCTGCCGATCCAGGCATTGGGCAGCGGCACGCCCATCACCGAGATGCCCCGGAGGATGACCACCGGCCGGCTATTCCGGAACGCGAGTTCGGCCCCGGCCTTGACCTTGAGGATTTTGCCGCCCATGATCGGAAAATCGGGGTCGACGGGGATCAGCAGTTTGACGCTGACCAGGTCGCTTGCAAAATCGACCACCATGCGGCTGGCCAGGTCGGGATTTTGCCCGATCATGCCGTTGATCTCCCGTTCGCTCAGGAGGATCTCGCGGGAAGCCCCCTCCTCGCTGTAGGGCTCGGGTTTCAAATCCTCAGGCGTGGGCTGCTCCCGTGGCCGTTCCTGCTGGCCGCGTGGCATCTGGCCGCCGATCCGCTCGAACCGCTCCAGTTTGCGCTCCAGCCGCTGTTCCTCGGCCTTGCTCAGAACCACCGGCTCGAAGGGACTGGGAAACAGCCAGCTCCTGATGATGAGCAACGTTCCGCCCATGGTGAGCAGCATGGCCGCCACGACAATGCCCACAACCTTGGCGGTGGAGAGCCCCTTGGATGGTCTTGGTGGGGGGGGCGGTTGAGGTGTCGGTTGTCCGTTGAGTTCCAGTTGTGTTGCCATTGACCTCGCCTCCAGGCGCGTGTTTCTCTTCTCTATACGCGAGGCGACGCCTCCTGTCAAACCCCCGGCCCGGACCGAACGATAAAATACCAGCAAACACACAACAAAACAAAACGATAGGCCAAAATTGCACAATTCCCTTGCACCGCCTGTCAATCTCCTGTAAGTGCATCGAACTTTCCCTTGCACCGATACCCAAATCCATGGAATTTTAAAAGCAATGAACGGATATCTCCTTTTTATCCTGAGCGTTCTGCTCCTTGGCTACCTGATCGATCTGGCGGTGGCCCTGCTCAACCTCCGCTCGCTCAACCCCGAACTGCCGGCGGAGTTTGTCGGTGTTTACGACGGCGGGCAGTATGCCCGGAGCCAGGAATACACTCGGGTAAACACCCGCTTCGGTCTCGTCCAGTCGACGATCAGCCTGGCGGCGACCCTTGTTTTCATTCTCGCGGGCGGCTTCAACCTGATCGACACCGTGGCGCGCGGCTTCGGACTGGCCCCGATCCTCACCGGGCTGGTGTTCACCGGCATACTGGCGCTGCTTGCCAGCCTGCTCAACCTACCCTTTTCCGTATACCAGACCTTTGTCATCGAAGAGCGGTTCGGCTTCAACAAGACGACCGTTGCCACTTTCCTCCTCGACCTGCTCAAAGGAATGCTGCTGGCCGTGCTGCTCGGCGGGCCACTGCTGGCCGCCATCCTCTGGTTTTTCGAGACCAGCGGCCAGTGGGCTTGGTTGTACTGCTGGAGCGCAGCCGTGGCCTTCATCCTGGTGGTCCAGTTCCTCGCCCCGGTGGTGATCATGCCGTTGTTCAACAAGTTCACGCCCCTGGCCGACGGCGAACTGAAAGAGGCCATCACCGGCTACGCGCTCGCCCAGCGCTTCGCCCTCCAGGGGATCTACACCATGGACGGATCCAAGCGCTCCACCCGGGCCAACGCCTTTTTCACCGGGTTTGGCCGCTTCCGCCGCATCGTCTTTTTCGACACCCTGATGGAAAAACTCGCCACCAGCGAGATCGTCGCCGTGCTCGCCCATGAAATGGGCCACTACAAACTGAAGCACATTCCGGTGACGATGGCGCTCTCCATCCTCCAGATGGGGCTCCTGTTCTTCATCCTCTCCCTCTTTCTGGGGAATGCGGGGCTGGCCGCCGCCTTTGGCATGGAGCACATGTCGATCTACGCCTCCCTGGTTTTCTTCGGCTTTCTCTATGCCCCGATCTCGACCATCCTAGCCATCGGCTTCAACGCCTTTTCCCGGCGCAACGAATACCAGGCCGACCGCTTTGCCGCTGAAACCCTGGGTGTAGCTAGCGGCGGCGAGGCCCTGATCAACGGGCTCAAGCGACTGAGCGTCAGCAACCTGAGCAACCTCACCCCCCATCCGCTGCATGTTTTCTTGAACTACAGCCACCCTCCGATCCTTGCCCGGATCGAGGTGCTGCGACGACTCGGCAGCCAAGCGGCAGGGAGCTGAACGATGGAACCGTTAGACAGCCGCCTGCATGCTGCCTGGCTCAGCCAGTTGACGCGGGAATTCCACGACATCTGCTACCAATACGGCGTCCGCCTTCGTCTGCCGGTGCTCGCCATCGATGGCGGCAGCAAGCAGATGGGCTGTTGGTCGGCCTCGGACCGGCGCCTCAGTTTAAGTGAAGTCCTGATTCGTCGGCATCCCTGGAGCGTGACTCTCCAGGTGCTCAAGCACGAGATGGCCCATCAGATGTGCAGCGAACTCCACGGCCAGGACGACGCCGGGCATGGACCGCTCTTTCGTGCATGCTGCGGGCGGCTCGGACTCGATCCTTCCTTCCAGCGGGCGAGCGGCGATTTGGCGGAGGGTCTCGCCGTCATGGACACCGCTTCGACCGCCACCGAGCAGGGACGGCAGATCATCGCCAAAATCCGCAAGCTGCTGGCGCTCGGCGGCTCGGACAACGAGCACGAGGCGGCGCTCGCCGTGCAGCGAGCCCGGGACCTCCTGGACCGCCACCGGCTCGACTTCGCAGGTCTGGCCGAAGACCAAGAACTGATCCACCGGACGATCGATACCAGCGGTCGGACCTTGCCGGTGCACCGCAAAACCATCTGCGCCATCCTGGAAACCAATTTCGAGGTACGGGTCATCTGCGCCTCGCTCTATGACCCGTTGGCGGACTGCTCCTCCAAAACCATCGAGCTGTTGGGTCGCGAGGAGGATGTGGCCATCGCCGAACACTGCTATCACTTTCTTGAGAACCGGTTGCAAACCCTCTGGGAACACAACCGGCACGCCTATGCCGGCAATAGCCGCATCGCCAGGAAAAGCTACTTCCTCGGCCTCTTGGCCGGTTTTCGCCAAACCCTGGAACGTGGACTGCAACCGGCACAACAGCCATCCCGGCATCCGGCTCCGGCATCGAACCTGCCGGAAATCCGGCGGCAACAGCGTTTGGAGGCCTTCGTCGCCACCCGTTTTCCCAGGCTGCGGCGGATGCGAGGGCAGTCCAGTCGCATGGACCGCGCCGCCTACCACGAGGCGATGGCCGCCGGCAGGGAAATCGTCCTGCAACGGCCGGTGGCCAGCGGCGGCGATAGCGCCCCCCGACTGCTGCCCTGAGCGTGACCGCCCACCGAGCGAACATGAGGTTTGTGTTAGGGCGCTGCGCCCTTCTTGACGCAGCACATCGTCGTTGATATTACACAGGGGAAACCCGAAGTTTTTTTGAGGAGAGAAACCGGTGCACTACACCATGGAACGCTGGAACATCAACAAATCGACCGATCTTTACGGCGTCACCGAATGGGGCGGCGGCTACTTCTTCATCGCCGACAACGGCGACATGATGGTCATGCCCGAACCCGGCGCGATCGAGCGGGCGGTGAGCATCGCCGAAGTCTCGAAAGGCATCCGTGAGCGCGGCTTCGACATGCCGGTGCTGTTGCGTATCGAGAACATCTTGGACGCCCAGATCACCAGCCTCAACGAGACCTTCCGCACCGCCATGGAGGAACTCGGTTACAAGGGCACCTTCATGGGGGCGTATCCGATCAAGGTCAACCAGCAGCAGCAGGTGGTGGAGAAGATTGCCCAGTTCGGCTCGCGCTACCATCATGGCCTGGAGGCCGGCTCCAAGGCCGAGCTGATCGCGGCCATGGGCATGATGCGCGACAAGAAGGCGGTGCTCATCTGCAACGGCTACAAGGACGAGGAGTTCATCGATCTCGGCCTCTACGCCACCAAGATCGGTTTCACCTGCATCCTGGTGGTGGAGATGCCCGACGAACTGCCGCTGATCATCGAGCGCTCCAAGGCGCTGAACGCCAAACCCATCCTCGGCATTCGCATCAAGCTCTCGGCCCAGGCCGGCGGCCATTGGTCGGAGTCCGGCGGCGAGCGTTCGATCTTCGGCCTCAACACCAGCCAAATCATCCAGGCGGTGGACCTGCTAGCCAGCGCCGGCATGCTCGATTGCCTCAAGCTGGTCCACTATCACCTCGGCTCGCAGATCTCAAACATCCGCGAGATCCGCACCGCGGTCAACGAGGCCTGCCGGGTCTACGCCGGCCTGATCAAGGAAGGGGCTCAGGTGGAGTATCTCGACCTCGGCGGTGGCCTGGCAGTGGACTACGACGGCTCGCAATCCAACTACCTCTCCAGCCGCAACTACACCCTCAAGGAGTACTGCACCGACATTATCGAGGCGGTGATGACCTCGCTGGAAGACGAGCAGATCCCGCATCCGGTGATCGTTACCGAATCGGGCCGGGCCCTGGTGGCCTATTATTCGATCCTGCTGTTCAACATTCTCGACGTTACCCAGTTCCACACCGAGCCCCTGCCCGAGACCCTGCCCGAGGATTGCCCGCCGCAGCTCGAATACATGCATCAGGCGCTTAAGGACCTGACCATCCGCAACATCCAGGAGGTGCTCAACGACGTCATCTTCTACCGCGACGAGACCCGGCGGATGTTTCATACCGGCAAGATCAGCCTGCGCGAACGCTCGCTCGCCGAACAGCTGTTCTGGACCACGATCAACGAGATCAATCGGCTCGCCAAGGAACTCAAGAACCCCAGCGCCGAACTCACCGACCTCGACCGGGTACTGAGCGATTTTTATTACTGCAACTTCAGCGTGTTCCAGAGCCTGCCGGACAGCTGGGCCATCGGCCAGTTGTTCCCGATCATGCCCATCCATCGCCTCGACGAGGAACCGACCCGCAAGGCTATCCTGGCCGACATCACCTGCGACTGCGACGGCAAGATCGACCAGTTCATCGACAAGCGCGGCGTCAAGCGCTTCCTGCCGCTGCACGAGTTGAAGCCCTACGAGGAGTACATCTTGGGGGCCTTCCTGGTCGGCGCCTATCAGGAAACCCTGGGCGACCTGCACAATCTGCTCGGCGACACCAACGTCGTCACCATCCGCATCCAGGACAAGGGCGAGTTCGAATTCGTCAGCGAGCAGGAGGGCGACACCGTGGCCGAGGTGCTCTCCTACGTCCAGTACGACCCCAAGCGGCTCTTTGTCCGCTTCCGCGAAACCGCCGAGCAGGCAGTCCGTTCCGGCCGAATCAGCGCCCAGGAACGCCGCGAGATCGTCGAGGCCTATGAGGCAGGGTTGCGGGGGTATACGTATTTTGAGAGGTGAGAGGTTGATTAGAGGCTGTTAAGCTGTTAGGAAAAACGCCTGCATCCCGGTAGGTTGGGCTGAGCACAGCGATGCCCAACAATGATTGACATCATACAACTGTTGGGCTTCACGAGACAGCCGTTCACCCTCAACCTACGGACTGATTGTCCGATAAAATTGCTTATATGCAAATACACCTTTGGCGGCACTCTGGTCATTTCGGTCGTTGGAGAAGACTTGATGTAATGCTTGATGGCAAACGCATTGCACGAATAGAAAACAACGAGACCATTGTCCTGTCTTTACCTGAGCTGGAGGGAAAAATCCAAGTCGTGATGGACAGCTGCTCAACAAGCCCAATCTTTAACGTTCTACCTGACTCAGACGGGTTAACTTTGGAATGCGGCAATCCAGATTGGGTGCTTTTTGATATTATAGGGCTAACATATTTACCTTATTTTAGAAATCGTACATTTTTCCTGCGTGAGGTTCACGGTAATGTATAATACCTACTTCACCTGCCGTACATGCTTCGCATGCCAATTAGGATGGTTCTCCCACACTCCAGCGTGGGGCCTCCTCACGACGCTCTGGCGTCTCATCAGCCTCGTAGGTTGGGGTGAGGAACGAACCCCAACGCCCAACATCATAATGTGTCGACAATAGAGCATCATCATGCAGTACCGACGGGCCAGAACCCCTGGGGGCACCTATTTTTTCACCGTGAATCTAATGGATCGAAATTGGGACCTGCTCGTTCAACATATTGCGGTGCTGCGCACGGTTGTGCACAAGGTCATGGTCGCTCATCCGTTTCACATTGACGCCATGGTTGTTTTACCCGATCATCTCCATGCTGTCTGGACGCTGCCGAAAAACGATGCGGAATTTTCCACCCGCTGGGGATTGATCAAAGCTGGGTTTTCCCGTTGTCTCCCGGCTGATGAACATCGCCATGCGA
>Ga0074195_1001994_pt1 | contig 25088 bp, 25 predicted proteins | sample EPASupsiteHSE623_FD_64525 | JGI IMG/M metagenome (GOLD analysis project Ga0074195, IMG submission 64525) | Bioremediated contaminated groundwater from EPA Superfund site, New Mexico - Sample HSE6-23 | ecosystem: Environmental > Aquatic > Deep subsurface > Groundwater > Contaminated ... | reverse complement strand
TCCCAGCTGCTTTGGGGCCATCGCCGATCAAGACATCCCGCTGTTGACCCAATGCCTTGAAGAAGCCTGGCACACCGACAATCGAGCGCTGATCGGCCATGTCAACAGCATGCTCAAGCGTCACCGCGAGCAGATGGTCGAAACCTGGATCGATCCGCCCAACCATCTCTCCAGCCTGCCCGAAACACAATGGCTCCAGCCGGGTGTCTTCACCGTCGGTTTTGCGCGAAGATTTTCCACCTACAAACGCGCCGATCTTATTTTCGACGACATCGGCCGTCTCGCCGATATTCTGCTTGCTAACAACTGGCCGGTCAATTTCCTTTTCGCCGGCAAGGCTCATCCCGCGGATGAGCCGGGAAAATCGGTGCTCAAGCTTATCCTCGACAACCAGGAGGAATTGTATACCCGCAGCAAGGGCCTGGGAAAACTGGTGTTCATCCCTGGATACGATATGCGGGTGGCCAAACTGATGGTCAGTGGCGTGCACGCCTGGCTCAACAGCCCCAAACGCCCCCTTGAGGCCAGCGGCACCAGCGGCATGAAAGCTGCCATGAACGGAGTCCCCAACATCAGCATCATGGACGGCTGGTGGGTGGAAGGATATCATGGGGGACAAACAGGCTGGAAATTCGGGTACGAAGGTCCGGTTGCAGAGGCCGACCTGAGCGAGGCCCCCGATGCCCTGCTCTACACCGAGGATGCCGCCGCTTTTTATACTCTTCTCCCTTCCATTCTCCAGATGTTTTACGAGCGCCCCGAATCATATCTAGCCCGGGCGCTGAACAACCTGCGGCTCAACCTCCCGATCTTCAACACCCATAGGATGGCGGCAGAGTACATAGCACAATACGACCTGCGACTGCCGCCGGAGTTGGAAGACACGGTCAACCGCTTCCGCCGGTTGTATCAAAGTGAAGAGGATGCCAAGGATTAAACGCTCTGCCATCCCATTCTTCGTCAGGAATATTCAACCGCAGAGCGAAAGGGACTTTTCCTCTACAAAATCAGTGCTTATCACTTTGAGGTACAGTATAAGAACCTTAGTTTCCCTTTGACCCAGCCAGCAATCCTGAACAGGGCAAAAGGGTTATGCAGGGCATTGGCCGCAGACCTGTGAAGCGATTCTCCTCACCGCCGACCAGATCGGCAGATAAGATAAAACGGGCGAGCAGCAGCGCATTCTTTATCAGCATGTGCACCTGACAGCGACCGCCACAGACAAACCGACAACCTGACTGACGTTCTAGACCACCCAAGGAGATCCCATGGCCCGCCACATCAACCCGAGCAATTCCACCAATAAAACCATAGACGCCATTGACCGGAAACGGGACCGGGAGCGGCAATTCATGTTGAAAAAATGTCGGGAAATGGCGCCGGAACTGGCGGTGGCCTTGGTGCAACGCCTCTTGGATCTGCATATCATTGAGACCAATTCCGTTCATGCCATTCAGGAAGTAATGGCCAAACAACTGCAACAGTTGGGCGACATGGAAGAATTCGACATGCAATTCAAGATCGCCCCGATCAGAAACCTGACCCCCGACCCCAACGTCGTCAGTCTGTATCTGACGCAATATATCGTTGAAGACCTGATTGATCACTCCAATATCCAGGATGTCTTCGGTGATGACCTGGAAATCTACCGGGCGGTGGATTCGGTGTTCTCCAAAATCCGCCCGCGCTGATTATGCCGCCTCATGCCGGGTCCCCACCCCTCAACGCTTCCTGCCCTGCTTTTTGCCACCAGCACGGGAAAAATCCTCGACTACAGCGGCCTCGCCATGGCCGGAAGCGCTGCTGGCCGATTTTATAAACCGCAACCGGACGATCTAATCGAACTGCCTGCCGGGAGCGAGCTGTTCGCCCTGCCGGGACGTCACCCTGTCGGCATCGAACCGGAATCCGGCGAGCCGGCCCTGCTCGACACCAACCCCTACCATCCTGGCGAGTCCATCCAGGCCGTTGCCGCCTTCATGGCTCCAGCCCATACCGCCATCTACACCGCTGCGTATCAGACCCACGAAGCAAACGCACCCCTGTTGCCGCTTTTTGCGTACACGGCCGTCGGCTGGGCCGACGGCAAATTCTGGGTGGCCGGTTTCCGCAGCGATGCCGACAACCGGCAGGATGCCGATCAATTCAATCCGCGACTCCTGGAACAGCGCACCCGCAAACACCTGCGCCGCCACGGCGGCAACCGGCTAATCCAGCACCTCGGCACATGCTGTCTCACTTATGGCTGCCCGGCTGCCCGCAACTACTTCCTTGGCCGCTGGGAAGCGCCCCTGCCCTGTTCTCCCACCTGCAACGCCGCCTGCGCCGGCTGCATCTCCCTGCAACCCTCGGGATGCTGCCCCTCGACGCAGGACCGGATCACCTTTGTCCCCACAGAAAAGGAAATCGCCGAGGTAGCGGTTGCCCATCTTGAAACCGCTCCTCGCCCCGTGGTCAGTTTTGGTCAAGGCTGCGAAGGTGAGCCGCTGCTGCAGGCGGGGCTCATCGAAAAAAGCATCCGGCTGATCCGTTCACGCACCAACCAGGGTACGATCAATCTCAACACTAACGGCAGCCTGCCCGAGGCGGTGGAACGTCTGGCCCAGGCCGGTTTGGACTCGATCCGCATTTCCATGAACAGCGCCCAGCCGGAAAAGCACCGCCTCTACTACCGGCCCAAAGGATTTTCCCTGTCAGACGTCTGCCGTTCGATCGCGGTCATGAAGCACCACGGCCGCCATGTCTCCCTCAACTATTTCATCCTGCCTGGCTGTACCGACGACCCGGCGGAATTCACCGCCCTCTCCGCGCTGATTGCAGAATATCATCCTGATTTCATTCAGTTGCGCAACCTGAACATGGATCCGGAATACTATCTGCGGGTAACCGAACACCGGGCGGATGGTCCGCCGCTGGGAATCAAGAACTGGTTACGGCAGCTTAAACAACAATTTCCCGCCCTGGGCTTCGGCTACTACAATCCGCCCCTGCGCCCGTAGCGGTAAAGGGTGAACACATGCCCGCGCCGCTTGCCGGATCGTTTGCCGCAAAAAAGGCGGCCGCTTGTTGCCACGCCTCTTCAAGAGAGCCGCTGGCCTGGACCTTGGCCGCCAGGTGATGGCCGAAGAAATAATTTTTGGCAAAATAATGCGTGAATTCCTTGAGCCGCCCCAGCCGCCGGTCAGGCTGAAACCGTTGGACCAAGGCGCTTGCAAACTCTTGATACATTCGCGGCAGGCAAATGTCCGGTTCGGGGAGCGCCGCTCCATAGACCTCCCGGGCAATGGTGGCGAAAATCCACGGCGTTCGTGCCGCCGCCCGGCCAATCATCAGGCCATCGGCCCCACTTTCCTCAAGGCAGCGCATGGCGCTGGCTGCCGAGTCGATGGAACCGTTGGCGACCACCGGAATATCCACCCACTGCTTCACCTTGGCGATCCATGTCCAGCGCGGCCGCCGGGCAAAAGGCTCCGCCCGCAGACGGGCGTGGACCGTCAGCATCTCGACCCCCTCTCCGGCCAGCATCCGGCAAAAATTCCGCAACTTTTCCTCATCAAGGGATTCGCCAAGCCGAATTTTGGCCGTGAGCGGCAAACAGGTCTCTTTCCGGGCACTGGCGACAATGCGACGGACCCGCTCCGGGTCTTCCATCAAACTGCTGCCTCCCCCCGCTCTCCGGACCAGTGGAGCGGGACAGCCGAGATTCAAATCAACAGCGTCGGCCTCAAGGCGATGCAGGGCCTCGAAAATCCGCGGAATGTTTTTTTCGCCGCTCAACAGAAGTTGATACGACAGGGGATATTCCTGTGGAGTTCTCACCAGGTAGGGTGAATGGTCCGCCCGTTCCACCGGCAGACGTGCGGCCGCTAGCATTTCCGTGCTGAGCAGTCCAACCCCCCCAAAGTGGAGAATCGTTGTCCGCAGGGCCGAATGGGTTAAACCTGCCATCGGTGCCAGCAGCAGAGGCGGCCATATTTCGTTGGCTCCTAGGCGCATTCGCCCCTGCCCGCACAGTCCCGACGTGATATTTGCAACTTCTGCCTTGACATAAAACTCTTGAACATGGTAATTTTTAATAATTATTATTTATCAATCGCTTCATTATCCCTGATAGAGTACAGAATGAATGCGCCTACTTCCATGACCAGGCTGACAACACAACGACAGATCATTCTCGAGGAATTGTCAAAGGTAAGGACACATCCGACCGCCAGCGAATTGTACGACATGGTCCGGAAACGGTTACCGCGCATCGGCCTGGGCACAGTGTACCGGAATTTGGAACTGATGGCGGAGAGCGGCATGATCCTCAAAATTGAGGTCGGCGGCACCCAGAAACGCTTCGACGCCACCACCGATGACCATTACCACATCCGCTGCTCGGCCTGCGGCAAGGTCGACGATATTGATGTCCCGGTGATCAAGGAGCTTGCCACCCAGGCAGCGAACACCTCCTCCTACCTTATCCTTGGTCATCATGTCGAATTCACCGGGGTCTGCAACGCCTGCCAAAAACAACAGCGTCCTCTTCCGCTCCACTGACGGCCAAACGGTTTTCGCTCGCCCCAAACACCAAGAGCGGCCCTCCCCAAGGAGGACCGCTCTTTTTTTGTCCTAAAAACGGGGCTTCAGGAGAATACAACCCGGCAAAAACGGCGCTTGCCGACCTTGAGCAACACCGCACCCTTGGCGGGAATGACCGCATTGATATCTTCCACCTTCTCCCCATCTATCGAAACCGCATGTTGCTGCATCATGCGGCGGCCATCCGATGTCGATTTGACCAAGCCCGCCTCCAGCAGGAGCTTTGGCACCCAGATTTCAGCCTCTGTGTCAACGATCTGCACCTCCTCGATTTCATCCGGTATCTCGTGCCGGGCAAAAACCTGTTCAAAGGCGCGCTCCGCGTCCTCGGCGGCCGCCTGGCTGTGAAATCGGGCCACCATTTCCTTGGCCAGCCGGACCTTGGCCGCCTTGGGATGAATCTGGCCGGCGGCAATCTGCTCCTTCAAGGCGCCGATTTCCGTTAGGGAAAGGTCGCTGAGCAATTCATAATAACGGAACATGAGTTCATCGCTGATTGACATGATCTTGCCGAAAATGCTGTCCGGCGGCTCGGAAATGCCGATGTAATTGCCCAGCGACTTACTCATCTTGTTGACGCCATCCAACCCTTCCAGCAGCGGCATGGTCAGCACCACCTGCGGTTCCTGGCCCCTGCTGCGCTGCAAGTCACGCCCCATCAGCAGATTGAACAATTGATCGGTACCGCCCAGTTCGACATCGGCCTTCAGGGCCACCGAGTCGTACCCCTGAATCAGGGGGTAGAGAAATTCGTGAATCGAAATCGGACGGTTCGACTCAAACCGCTTTTTGAAATCGTCCCGTTCCAGCATGCGGGCAACGGTCAACTCCGAAGCCAGACGGATCATGTCATAGGAGGTCAATTGCCCCAGCCAAGTCGAGTTAAAGACAACGGTGGTCTTTTCCGGATCAAGAATCTTAAACACCTGCTCCTTGTAGGTCTCGGCATTGCGTTTGACATCCTCGGGGGTCAAGGGCGGCCGGGTATCGGACTTGCCGGTGGGATCGCCGATCAAGCCGGTAAAATCGCCGATCAGAAAGTGGACATTGTGCCCAAGGATCTGAAAATGGCGGAGCTTCTGAATAAGCACCGTGTGCCCGAGGTGGAGATCCGGGGCGGTCGGGTCAAACCCGGCCTTGATGGTCAACGGCACCCCCGTCTCCACCGAGCGGGTGAGCTTCTTGACAAGATCCTCCCGCGAATGAAAATCCACGGCTCCCCGTTCGATCAGGGCTATCTGTTCTGCTACCGACTTCATCATCCCCCCCTACTTGGCGTATTCCACTGCTCTGGTTTCACGGATGACCGTCACCCGGATCTGGCCGGGATAGGTCAATTGTTCTTCAATGGCCTTGGCGATGTCGCGGCTGAGCAGGGTGGTCTCCTCGTCGCGGATCTTCTGGCTGTCCACTATGATGCGCAGATCGCGGCCGGCCTGGATGGCGTAGGATTTCTCCACTCCGTTAAAACCATTGGCAATATTTTCAAGATCCTCCAGACGCTTGACATAACTCTGCAGCATCTCCTTCCTCGCCCCAGGACGAGCCCCGGAAAGGGCATCCGCCGACTGCACCAGCACGTCGAGCACGCTCTTGGGCGGCTGATCCTCGTGATGGGCGCCGATGGCGTAGATAATATCCTCGGCCTCGCCATATTTACGGGCAAGATCACGGCCGATGATGGCATGCGAGCCTTCCACCTCGTGATCCACCGCCTTGCCGATGTCATGGAGCAGGCCGGCACGTTTGGCCTTTTTGACATCCAGACCGAGTTCGGCCGCCATCACCCCGCAGAGGAAGGCCACCTCCAGGGAATGCTGCAGGATGTTCTGGCCATAACTGGTGCGATATTTCAGCCGGCCTATCAGGTTGATCAACTCGACATGCATGCCATGGGCGCCGACATCAAAGGTGGCGCGCTCGCCTGACTCGCGGATGCCGATCTCCAACTCCTCGGCGACCTTCTGCACGACCTCCTCGATCCGCGCCGGATGGATGCGCCCGTCGGAGATGAGCTGCTCCAGCGCCAGCCGGGCTACCTCGCGCCGGATGGGGTTGAATCCGGACAGAATAACCGCCTCAGGGGTGTCGTCGATGATAATGTCAATACCGGTTGCAGCCTCGATCGCCCTGATGTTCCGGCCTTCCCTGCCGATTATCCGCCCTTTCATCTCCTCGTTGGGCAGGGGCACCATGGATACGGTCTTGTCGGCCACATAGTCGCCGGCGTACCGGGCGATGGCCAGGGCCAGGATATTCTTCCCCTTGCGGTCCGCCTCCATTTTCATCTCGTTTTCGATCCGTGACAACCGCTTGGCGCAGTCCATTCGCGCTTCGCTCTCAATGGACTGCATGAGCTGATGCTTGGCCTCTTCCCTATCGATACCGGCAATCTGCTCCAGCTTGTACCGCTGCTCGTCGACCAGGGCATCCAGGTGCTGTTTCTTCTCAACAACCTCGGTTTCAAGGCCCTCAAGATTGTCTTCCCGGTATTTCAGACTCGCCTGCTTTTCTTCGAGAATCTGGAATTCCCGTTGAATCTCATCAAACTTGCGATTCAAGCGGCGCTGATCCTCCTTAATCTCCAATCGGCTGGCCTTCAGTTCGCGATCAGCCTCCTGTTTGATCAAAAAGGCCTCTTCCTTGGCCTGCAACAGGGCTTCCTTTTTAATCTGTTCGGCTTCACTGATGGAATTCTCAATGATCTGCCGCCCCTGCAGCGCAATATTTTTCTGGTTGCCCTCCACCAGTTTTTTACGGAGCAGAACGCCTATGACCACACCGGCCACAAGATTGGCTATCGCCAAAAGTAACGTTGTTGCATCAAGTCCCATAACCAACCACCTACCCATCTCTATATAAATAATGAACCGACCGCGCTACGCGATGACCCGATGCGTGCGGATGGCCGGCATGAAGAAAGGAGATACAAACTGTGGAAGCGTGGCGGCAAAGGCCGTGACGAACGGAAACGCCGATGAATATCAGCGACAAGAAGTGACCGGCGCTTTCAGGACAGGCTCAAGCCATCCCGATGGTCTTCAGCACTGAAGAAATGCAAGAAACAATGTTTGCGCACCAGATGCACCGGCAAGCATTGCTCTTGATAACAGCCCGTGTGGAGGATTACTCATCTATAGTAACCTGATCGCATCAGAGTTCTCTTTCTATCACTGGACCAGCACTGTCCGTTCGTACCCACGCAACCATCCTCTTTCTACATTGAAAATGGCATCTATAAAAAGGCGGTTTGACCCGCCGGCAAAAAAAGCCCCCGCGCTGCCGTGTCAACGAAATGATTAAACCTAATTGAATTAGGTGGGCAGTGCCCCCGCTGGACAGCTGGAATTCAATGAAGATTTCCATGATCCAGCTCTAGGGCTGCCCTTTTATTGCGAGTTGGCTCAATACTTCGCTGATCACCAACAGAGCAGGGGGTGCGTTAATTTCGTATTCTATTTTTATTACTATAACAAAACTCTCTTCCTAGCCAAACGAGAATCTGCAAAAAATTAGTCCAAACTTGCAGAGACTTTTTCGATCAGATGACCAACGAGAGATTCCTGCGCCTCACGAAGTTCCTTATATTCGCGATGCAATTGGACATATCGTGCCGCCATGCGCAAACAACCAAGAACCAACACCTTACTGGATGGCACCGAGCTCCGGCTGAGCTTCTCATTGCTTTCCAGTTCTTGACGCAGCAAGGCGATAACCGACTCCACCTCTTCCTCAGAGGCATTACTGTAAAAGGTGAACTCCTGCCCAAACAGTTGAAAATGTACAAGACGATCCTGCATCAGCGTCAGCAATCAGTCTTAGTTGCTCTTGCCTTCAGAATCATCATTGAAAAGCGACCCCTGAATGCTGTTGTAGGAACCGCTTTTTTCAACCGGAGACATTCCCTGCTCGGTTTCCCACTGTTCGATGCGGTCAAGTAATCCCGTGACTCTGTTGCCGACCTCAGTCCGCTCGGTACTCAGTTGAAAAACGTTGTTTTTCAGTTCTCCGCATTCAGCATCACGTTCCCGCAAGGTCTCCTGCAGGGCATGATACTCTGTCTTCAGCTGGTTGTATTTGCTCAACAGTTTGTCGACGAACTCTTCGAGGCGAGTCAATTCCGCATTATTTTCCATGACGATTCCTTTAATATTTTAAGTTGCCGAAAAGGCTAACAAACTCTAACCTTTCGAAATTATGACAGAACTCAACGGGGTATAACTATACAAATCGAGCCTCCTGAACGCAAGGACTTTACTCGGAGCAGGAAAGAGAACCTCCTTTTTTCCGGGCAGGCCTTACATCCGGGTGTATTCCCAAGCAACGGGCCGCCCGTTTTCGTAGGGCATATAGCCGTGAAAGAGGCGCGGGTCGGCCTCAAACACCAATGGCAGAAAATATCGGTCGCCCTCCCACATGGGCAAGGTGTCAAGGGTGGCGATCGGATGCCAGGCGAGCTCACCTTCCTCGTTGCATTTTTTCAGCGCACCCGAAAAAGCGGTGATCAAAAAAACAAATCCGAGCCAATTTTCACCCTCAGGCCCAAACCCTGTCCAATTAATCGTCCCCCGCAACTGCAACCGGGTACACTCGACACCGGCCTCCTCGCGGATCTCTCTTTTCATACAGGCAAGAACGTCCTCGGCCGCCCGCATCTTGCCGCCCAACCCGTTATATTTCCCGAAATGCTGATCCGACTCCCGTGCATTCCGGTGCACCAGCAGGGTATGCAGTCCATCAGGAGAAACAATGTAGCCTAGTGTGCCAACAATGGGAGTGTACATATTCATCAACCTACCTGCATTCAAGAAGTGATCATGGAAACCCAGCCCCTGTATCTTTTATCGCCGGGCTGTAAAGAATATGATATAATTTAAACAGATTGCTATTTTACCAGATATTTCACCCTCTTCTCCGCCAGCGGGATCTGTAGTTACCATGATTTCTCTCCAATCGGAACGCAAAGCAACTCCGCTCCTCTTTTTTCCTGTTTTCTTTATCTGCTGGTCTTTGGTGCTGGGCATCACCCCAACCGCATCTCTGGCTGCGGATACTTTTCCCCTCTATCCATGCCTCAAAGCAAACGTCAAATTCTGGGAGGATGTCTACAGCCGCTATTCCACGCGCCAGGGTGTTGTCCATGACATGGAGGATCTCCGCCGGGTGTATGCGGTCATCGACCTCGTCGATTGGGAGGCACCGGATGCGGCAAAAATCAACAGCGAGCGCATCAAGGCGGCAAAAGACCGGATCGACGGCATCCTCGCCAGCCTCGGTTCCGGCACACCGCCCCGCACCGCCGAGGAACGCCGCATTGGCGGACTTTTCCCATCCCAGCGCCAGGCCAGCTATCAGGAGGCGCGGGACAATATCCGTCTGCAAATTGGCCAAAGCGACCGTTTTTATGAAGGATTGATCCGTTCCGGCAAATATCTGCCGCAATTCAGACAGATTTTTCTTTCCCAAGGCCTTCCCGCCGAACTGGCCTATTTGCCTCACGTGGAATCCTCCTTCAATCCCAAAGCCTACAGCAAGGCTGGCGCCGCCGGTCTCTGGCAGTTCACCCGGTCCACAGGAAAAGAGTACTTGACCATCAACCAACAGGTGGATGAGCGCTACGACCCCTACATTGCCACCCAGGCTGCCGCCCAACTGCTCAAGGGCAACTACGAACAGTTGCAAAGCTGGCCGCTGGCCCTCACCGCGTACAACCATGGCCGGGCCGGGATGATGCGGGCTGCACGGGAGATGGGCAATTATGAGAACATTTTCAAATTCTATAACAAGGGATCATTCAAATTCGCTTCCCGCAATTTCTATTCGGAATTCCTTGCCGCCATGCGGGTTGCCATGCGCATGGGAAGCAATCCGAAAATTCCCTTCGAGCGGCCGGAGGCAACGGTCACCGTTCAACTCAAGGAAGATATGCCCATAAGCCGCCTGCGCTCCTCTTTCCGTATCTCCTCCGATCATTTCGCCCGGCTCAACCCTGCATTGTTGCCGCCCGTTCTTGAGGGCGAGAAGGCTGTCCCGCAGGGGTATCTGGTGCGCCTGCCCTCGGCCCAACAGGGAAAGGCCCGTTTCGTGCGATAACCCGGAAAGCAGCAACGCCGGCTTTAATTTGACCAGCTTCCGAAGCAAAACTGCGCCATCGGAACTTCTCCCCCAGAAACGACTTCGCTCATCAAAACGACACCATGGATATCTCTCAAACCATCGCCGACATGAAAAAACGCTCCGATTTCAAGGAGAAAGTGGGCATGATCCTCATCCACAACGGCACGGTACGCAACTGGTCACGCAACGGCCACCAGCAGGTGACGGCTTTAGAAACACTTGCCGATCCCGACAAGATCGCACGCCTTCGCCAAGAATATCTTGAATGGCCAGGCATTTATGACATAATAATTGAGGCGCGTTCCGGCCGTTTCGTCCCCGGCGACGATCTGCTGTTCATCATTGTTGCCGGAGATATACGGGAAAACATTAAACCGGTACTGGCCGAACTGCTTGATCGCGTCAAAGCCGAGGCCATCAGGAAAAAAGAGATCATGGGGTAAGACCGTTCCACCCGCGTCTGCCTCCGGCCATCCCAGCCCAAGGAACCATTGCATGACTTCAGCCGAAACCCTTATCGAAAAATTTAAGAAAATCAGGACACTTCCTCATCTTGTCGCCCGGCTTGTCCAATTAGTCAACGATGAGGAATCGACCCTGCAGGATTTCGAAGAGGTGATCCGGCTGGACCCTGCCCTTGTCGCCCGCTTACTGACCCTGGTGAACAGCTCCTATTTTGGCCTGACCCGGAAGGTCGATTCCATCTCCCGGGCCGTTGCGTTGCTGGGCATGAAAAATCTCCACAATATCGCGGTGACTGACGCCATCCAAGGCTTACTCCGGAGCCACTTCAGATCCACCGAATTTTCCCCGCAGCGCTTATGGCTGCACAGCGCCGCCTCCGGCATCTGCTGCAAGATGATCGCAGAACGTATTTTCTCGATCAACGGCGACGATGCCTATCTCTGCGGCATCCTCCACGATATCGGATTAATCGTTGCCATGGAAGCCGATCAGGAAAGATTCCTCCAACTCATCGAACGATTGATGCCTGGCGGCCCCTCCATTGTGGAACTGGAACGGCAACTGTTTCATACCGATCACTGCGAGGTAGGCTACATCCTGGCCAGGGATTGGCAAATCCCCGATTCGATAGCCGAGGCTATTCGCGATCACCATCAGGACGACGACGGAGCCATTGCCCCCCATTCCCCCACCGGCATCCTCCAGATGAGTGAGTACATTATCCAGCAACTCCATTTTCCCGCCATCAAGGACGGACTGGTCGCGAGCCTCGCCCCCTCCCTAGCCATGCATATTCAAGACAACGTGGAAGAATACAAGGTCCTGGCGGAAGATCTTCCGGAAGAGCTCGAACAAACAAAAAAAATGTACGGCGGCTAAAGGCGCGCTCATGACCCTGACTCCCCTGTTTGCTGATCTTGTCGATCCGATAGGAGAATTGACTGCTCTTTGCACCCATCTGGAGCAAGAAACCGAAGAACTCTTCTTTTTCTGCCTCGATCATTCCGGCCACCATGTGGCATCCGACGGCTTTCCCCTGGAAGCCAGCCAAGCTATCGCCGCCATCGAAAAAAACGAGAAAAGGTCCTCGGAACTCGTCTTCTCCATCCAGGACCGGATATTCTTTTTGTTGGCTGTCCCCGATCTTCAAGGATACCTTCTGGCAACTCCGAGCTACGCCGGCCAAAGCGAAGACACCGCTCACTGGGTAGCGACCATCATCCGCCTTGCGGTCCGCCTCTTTCTCGCCCATCGGGAAACAACCGAAACGGTCAACCGGCTTCGGATCCAGAAGAAGCAATACGACCGGAAATCAGCGGTCCTGGAAAAGAAATTCCAGGATATCATGGCAGAGAACGAACAGAATTACAGAAAAATACAAGACCAGCAACTCAATTACTCCAACACACTGCAAGCGGAGATTAAAAAGCAGACCGCGGAATTGCGAACCGCTAAAAAGGCGGCAGAGGCTGCCAATATCGCCAAGAGCGAATTTCTGGCCTCCATGAGTCATGAGATTCGCACCCCGATGAACGGCATCATCGGCTTCACCGACATGCTCCTGGAAACAGGGCTCGACAGCGAGCAGGAAGAATTCGCCCAGACCATCAACCGCAGCGCCGACGCCCTGCTCTCCCTCATCAACGATATCCTCGATTTCTCCAAGGTCGAAGCAGGAAAGCTCGACCTCGAATGCATCAGTTTCGATCCTGAAATAACCGCCCAGGATGTGTGCGATCTGATTCGGCCCAAGCTGGTCTCCCGGCAGATTGAGGTCTTGTGCCGGATCGACGACGCCCTTCCGGCCAATGTCATGGGTGATCCGGGAAGATTCCGCCAGGTTTTGGTCAACCTGATGGGGAATTCGGCAAAGTTCACCAAGCAAGGCGAGCTGGAACTGGCGCTCATGGTTGACGAGGAATCCGAGACAACCATTACCCTGCACGCCACGATCCGCGACACCGGCATCGGTATTCCCGACGACAAATTGGAATCGATCTTCGAGGCCTTCCGCCAGGCCGATGGCTCAATTACCAGGGAATATGGTGGCACAGGGTTGGGCCTTTCCATCTGCCGCAAAATTGCCGGCCTGATGGGCGGCCATGTCTGGGTGGAAAGTCAGCTCGGCATGGGGAGCATATTTCACTTCACCGCCAGGCTGCGAAAAGCTCCGCAACAGCGGATGAAGACCTTCAGCACGGTCAGCCTGGCCGGTAAACGGGTGTTGATCGTTGATGACAATTCCACAAACCTGAGCATTCTCAAACATATACTCCAGAGCGCCAAGCTGGAGGTCACGGCCGTCGCGGACAGCAGCAGCGTCCGCTCGATTTTGCAGCAGGCCATTGATGAGCGCCGCCTGTTCGACCTCATCATTCTCGACATCCAGATGCCGGCGCCGGACGGATACGCGCTGGCGCACATGATTCGCCACGAACTCCCCGAGACAGCCGCCATCCCCTTGCTGGCCTACACCTCGACCACGGACCGGAACGCCCAACGCTGTAAGCTTGCCGGTTTTGACGCCTTTCTCACCAAACCGGCCCGGCGGGGAATTCTCTTCAAGACCATTGAAAAACTCCAAGGTACCGGCGTCCCCCCGGAGACCGGACTGGCGCCCAAGGAAGCGTTCATTACCCAGTATAGTGTCCGTGAGGACATCAAACAATCGGTCCGCATCCTCCTGGCTGAAGACAACCCCGTCAATCAGAAGCTGGCCGTGTTGATCCTCACCAAGGCTGGCTACCAGGTCGAGGTGGTCAACAACGGCTGCAAGGCGGTTGATGCGTACTCCGGACACCCGGAAAATTTCGATCTCATTCTCATGGATATCCAGATGCCCGAGATGGATGGGCTCGCCGCGACCAGAGAACTCAGGACCCAAGGATTTACCGCCATCCCCATCATCGCCATGACGGCCAACGCCATGAAAGGCGACCGCGAGATCTGCCTGGAGGCGGGCATGAACGATTACATCACCAAACCGGTCAAACGGGAAATCATCTTTGAAATCATTGAGAAATGGCTCCATCGCGATCTAGGGAGATAACCGGGGCTGAAGAAACCGGCGCGATGCTTTCATCGGTGGCGCCTCCGGATCCTCCCTCCCCCGGCAGGATCCGGCGAGTGCATCGGTGGGCATTTTCCGTGACGCCTCCGGAGAATTTCGGTGTTCATCTCCTCCGCATCGGATTGCGCATCCTGCTGATCATGTGGGCCGAATTTTCGCGGACGCACCTGGCGATCAGGGCCTCCGCCCTCACCTATGCCATCCTCCTTTCCCTGGTCCCCATTCTGGCGCTCAGCACGTCCATCCTCAAGGGACTCGGCAATGACGAGCAACTGAAGGCAGCAGCCATACGCTTTATCGATCAGTTGGAAGCACCGGTTCTTGCGCCGCGACCTCTTGCGCTCCCGGAGGGGCAGCCCCCCACGCCAGCCACACCCGGCCAGCCCGAGCCATCCCAGCCGCCCGGGGTTTCGGCAACCGCGCACCTTCACCGCGCCATCGATATCATCTTTCAGTATGTCGACCGCACCAACTTCGCGGCTCTTGGCATTGTCGGTGTCCTGGGTCTGATTGCCGTTGTCCTGCTCGTCCTCTCCTCGATTGAAGAAGCGATGAACGTCATCTGGCATACGCGGAAAGGCCGGTCCTTTTTACGGAAAATAATAGATTACATGGCCCTGCTGATTCTGTTGCCGCTTTCCCTCAATGTCGCCTTGGCGGCGGAAGCCATTCTCGCCAGTGATAAAATCATGGGCCATTTGGCAATGCTCTTGCCTTCACCTTGGATGGCGCCGTTCTGCATCAAATTGGCACCGTTCGTCTTTATTGTCATCACCCTGATGACCATGTACCTGTTTTTTCCCCATGTGAAGGTGAAAACATCCGCAGCCCTGGCCGGGGCAGTCTTTGCCTCCATTTTCTGGTTCATCTTCCAGAAACTGTATATCGTGCTTCAGGTGGGGCTGGCCAATTACAATGCCATCTATGGCTCCTTCGCCTCCATTCCTCTTTTCCTCATTTGGCTGCAAATCGGCTGGACGTTCATCCTGCTTGGCGCTTCCCTGGCCTATGCCATCCAGCACCACCGGCACTACCATTTTTCCAGCGGGTCGCTTTCGCCCCAACATCAGCTTCGGATCGCCTTTGACGTCCTCCAGGTCGTCTACCACAATTTCGCCCAACGGCTCCCCACCACGCTGCCCCTGCTGTGTGAACAGCTGCCGCAAACCCGATGTGCGGATATCAGGATGACGGTGGCCCGCCTCATCAATGGACGTCTGCTCCACAGCAGCCATGATTGGGACAAAGGCATGCTCGTCCCGGTGACCACGGCGGACAGGCTGGCTGCCGGCGAGGTGGTCCGTTTGATCCTCGCCGGCCAGCCCCACCCTTCATTCGGCGGACACCTTGCCGCCCAGGCGGTCGATGCGGCGGCAGACGCCCTGAACGCACCGTTTCTCAATCAGAGCCTCATAGCGAACGATCATAAAACAACCACTGCCCCAGACCATCCATCGCCCTCTCAGCAGCAATAACCTCCTCATCGTTGTCACCGGCGGGCATGACACCGCCACGGGAGACCAGCCAGGGTATTATCGTGCCCACATGGCCCTGACCTTGACGGCGCAGCTTTCTTCCCATGTCGTCGTCAACGCCAAACATAAGCAGGAAATCAAGGATCTGTGCGATGTCAGCGCCATTCAGACCTGTCCCAAGGTCAGGGATTCGTTTTCCCTGCCGATCGAGAAATTCAAAGCAGACTGCTGAATCCGCAGGTTCATGCTGGCCCCCGCCTTCGTCCATTCAGCCCAGCCTGGCCATGTCCCTGGTAACTTTGTGTCCACTTTTTCTGTACCAGGTCACCTGCGAAATACATCTCATTCGGCCCACACAGAAACCTGTGGAGACTCTGAGGCACTGGTCAATTGGCATACGTTCGATGGCGATGTATTGCACCGCGCCTATTGACCTTTCCCAATATTGCTTTATTTTTTTTGTATTCTTTCCGATTCATCCTATCCAATGGAGGTTCCCATGGCTAAAGAGACTAAAAAAAATGTGTGTCCTACCTGTATGGGAAAGAAGATTATCGATGGCGTATGTGAAACCAGTGGTGAATGGAAGGGAAAAAACGATGACGGGCAAGTTTGTACCCCTGACAAAAAATGCCCGACTTGTAAGGGGAAAGGGTATGTAGAAGGGTGATCTCCTTCCCTGATACCGGATGAAACCGCCTGCACCCGGCACCCCCACTTTCCCCTTTTACAAATAAAAAAAAAGCCCCTCGGCGATTATTTTTCCGCCGGGGGGCACCGTTCCATTATTATTTGGAAAGTATTGGATTACAGGAGTTTGTTCGCCTCCATGTGCAATACTAGATCCAGCATGCGGTTGGAGTACCCCCATTCATTATCGTACCAGCTCATGATCTTCACCGAGGTGCCCAACACCTTGGTACAGAGGCCGTCAACGATCGACGAGTGAGGATCGCCCTGAAAATCGATCGAAACCAGGGGCTCTTCGGTATATCCCAGGTAGCGGTTGGCGGCAGCAGCGAGCGCCTTGTTGACCTCCGGGACCGTCGTTTCCCGCTCGACCTCGATCACCACATCGACCAGTGAAACATCCGGGGTCGGCACCCGAACCGCCAGACCGTCAAACTTGTTTTTCAACTCTGGGATGACCAGGGCAACGGCGGCGGCGGCACCGGTCTTGGTCGGCACCATCGACATGGCGGCAGCCCGTGCCCGGCGAAGATCGGAGTGAGGAAAGTCAAGCAACCGCTGATCACCGGTATAGGAATGCACTGTGGTCATCAGGCCGCGCTTGATGCCAAAATTATCCAAAATAACCTGCGCCACCGGCGCGAGACAGTTGGTCGTGCAGGATGCATTCGACACCACATGATGGATGGTGGGATCATATTCGTCCTCGTTGACGCCCATGACAATGGTTTTGACCTCGCCCTTGGCGGGCGCCGAGATGATGACCTTGGCCGCACCGGCGTCAATATGTGCCTTGGCAGACTCCATGTCGCAGAACAGCCCCGTGCATTCAAGCACGTATTCAGCGCCGAGGCTCGCCCAGGGAATCTCGTTGGGTTTGCGATGACTGGTGATGGGAATAGTTTTCCCGTCGATGACAATGCTGTTTTCTCCGACAACGACCTGTTGGTCAGAACGCCCCATGATGGAATCATATTTGACCAGATGGGCGATGGTTTTCACATCGGTGAGATCGTTGATCCCGACAATCTCAATGTCGGTAAAGGCGGAATCCTTGCCGAGTGCCCTGAAAATATTTCTGCCAATCCTGCCGAATCCGTTTATACCCACTCGTATCGCCATAGCGTACCACTCCTTATAAAAAAGTTACGGATAATGGACCCGTTTCACCATCATAACGCATCGAGCTTGAAAAAGTATCGAGCTCCATCATGTTGCGCAAGGCTTCAGGATCTGCTGATGCCACCGTCCCCCGAAAAAACTTCCGCCTGCCACGAGCGCCGCGCCGCGCCTCTTCATCCCGCCGCCTTGCTGCCCCGGGCTGGCATTTCCATTGCGAGCCGGTACAGATGCAAATAACCCTCCAAAACTTTCTCCCAGGTGTGGTTGCGCAGAATCCGGTCAACGGCGGCCATTTGCATCGACCGGAGTATATGGGGATGATGCCGGTACAACCGCAATGCCTCCGCAATAACGCCGGTCAGACCAGCTGATGCGTTCTCGCTGTAGGAAAAGCCTGTCTCCCCGTTGATCACCTTGACGAGCCCGCCCACCCGGTGCACAATCGGCACATTCCCAAACAGCTGGGCAATGTAATCGGTCAGACCACATGGTTCGTAACGCGATGGAATCACAAAAAAATCTCCACCAGCGTACACGTTATTGGCCAACAGGGGATCGTATCCCTTGAGAAAACAAACCCTGCCGTAGCCCGGATCGGACATGACCAGCTGCTCGAGTTCCTGCTCGAATTCGGAGGTTCCTGAGCCCAAAAAAAGAAATTGAACAGACGGCTCCCGCGGCAATAATTCGCGCAGGGCCTGGATTAAAATATCCACCCCTTTTTGCGTGGTCAACCGGCCAATAAAAGTGCACAGCGGCCTGTCCGGCGAGGCGTCCAGAACGCCATGCTGCTGTACCTGCTCCCACGGTCCACGCGCGGCAATTGTTGCCAGCAGGGCGCGTTTGCACTGCTTTTTCCCTTCCAATTGGCCCCGGAAAACATTGTATCCCGCCGTCAACCCAAGGGGCTCGGGAAAACGGGGATCGAAGGATCCGGGATCAATGCCGTTGGTAATGCCGGCTAGGGTAATGCCTCTTTCCAACAGGGCATGTCCCAACCCGCCGGTGCGGATATCCTCCGGTGTCTGTTGCAACTCCCGGCCATACTGCTCGCTGACCGTATTGAGGATTGCGTAGTCCGAGGCGGCCATGAAGGGATCGAAACTGCCGTTCAGCCGCCCTCTCATGATGACCCGGTTCGGGAGGCCGGTCACTGCCTGGGCAAAGATGAGATCACCGACCTCCTGATGATACCCCAGGCCCGCGTTGTGGATGGTGACCACCGCCCCGGTCCGGCGGAAATAATGCCGGTAGCCGCTGAGTTCACGCATCATCGCCGGCAGAGTGGCGGCATGGCCGTCGTGGCAGTGGATAACATCGGGGTGCTCGCCGAGAAGGATCATCAGATCCAACGCGGCCTTCTGCAGCAGGATATTCATGGCGAAATAGTCGAAATGCCCGCCACCCTTGCGCTGCCAGGCGACCTCCTGTTCATCCTCCTCGGTGTAGGTGTACACCCCCCGTTTGGTGACGAAACGATCCGCCTCCACCAAAAAAATCGTGACCCCGTTTATGACTTTCTGCCAGATGGCGACCGGTTCCCGCCGCTCCTCGGCGGCATAGTACATGTCCACTTCAAAGAGGCTGTCATAGCGGCGGCCACCGATGCGACCGCTCAGCGTACCGACTGAGGCGGGCGAAAAGCCGAGGCGGGCGGGAGCCATGAAGCCATAGCGCGGCAAGATAACCCGAACCGAACAATTGCCGTGCGCGGCCAGCGTTTCCGCCAATTGACGGCAGACATCCTTGACCCCACCCGCCCCAGCCAATTTATCGTACTCCCGGGTGACCATCCACACCAGGCGAACTTCGTTATTTTCGTTCTCTGCTCCAGCTTCCACGTCCATGCTTTTTCCTTTGGTTGCGCGGGAGCACGATGCATCCTGCCACCCCAGCCGCCTTCCTATCCGATGATCGCGCGCTCAATTTCTTCAGCCAGCAGTTCCGGTGTCTTGCCGGCGGTGACAAGCCGCATGTCCGAACCGGCCGCGTACAACGGCCTTCGTCTCGCCAACAGTTCCTCGATCTCATCCTGAATGGATTGGCCGGTGAGCGAGGGCCGTTGGCGCACGGAATTGGGATCCCCGTGCAACCGCCCTTTGATGGTGGCAATGTCAGCATCCAGCCAGACAACAAAGCCCCATCGCTTCAGTTCCTGCCATTCTTGCCGGTGCTCGATCGCTCCGCCGCCGGTTGCCAAAACGGTTTGCTGCATCGTGGTCAGTTCCCGGAGCAACTGCCCTTCGGCCTGCCGGAAAAATGCCCATCCATGCCGGGCAACAACATCTACGATAGGGCTCCCCAGCCTGTCGCACAAGAGGGCGTCCATATCAAGAAAGGTCCACTGCAGCCGAGCGGCGAGGATCCGGCCCACCGAGGTCTTGCCCGTGGCGCGAAATCCGGTCAAAATGATATTGCGGGTCTGAATGTTCATAGACGTGCTCTTACCATAAAGGAAAGGGGACCGGCTCTTCAAGGAGAAAGCGGCTCGTGTATTTTTTTCTTTTCTTTTTAAGAAGCTATCCTTACTGTTCATCAATGGAAAACTCATGAACAGTCCCTGGTCGACCGCATGGAATACAAAGACTACTACAAAATTCTGGGTGTTGCTCGCGATGCCACCCAAGACCAGATCAAGCAGGCTTATCGCAAGGTTGCGCGCAAATTTCACCCCGACGTCAGCAAGGAATCCGATGCCGAAGCCAAATTCAAGGATGCCGGTGAAGCGTACGAAGTCCTGAAAGACCCGGAAAAAAGGGCTGCCTACGATAAATTCGGCGCCAACTGGCGGGAGGGGCAGCCTTTCGAGCCGCCTCCCAATTGGGATGCCGGTTTCGAGTTCCGAGGGGCGGGATATACCGGTGGCGACTCCGGCGGGTTCAGCGATTTTTTTGAATCCTTGTTCGGCCATGGCCATGGCCATGCGGAAGGAAGGCAACGGGCGCATGTCTTCCGGATGAAGGGTGAAGACCAGCACGCCAAGATCGTTATCCCCCTGGCCGATGCGTATGGAGGCGCCCGCCAAACCATCACCCTGACCCGTCCCACGGTCGATCCCGATGGTCATGTCACGACCAGTCCCCACGTGCTGCATGTCGTCATCCCCAAGGGTATCATCGAGGGCCAGCGGATCCGCCTTGAGGGCCAGGGGCTTCCCGGCTACGGCGGCAGTCCGGCCGGCGACCTGTATCTGGAGATCGCCTTTCAGGAGGATCGGCTCTTCCATGCCGAGAAACGGGACATCCATTTGACCCTGCCGATCACCCCGTGGGAGGCAGCCCTGGGCGCCACCCTTACCGTGCCGACCCTGGGTGGCAACGTGCAGGTGAAAATTCCCCCCGGATCACAGGGCGGCAAGAAACTCCGCTTGAAAGGCAAAGGCTTGTGCTCGGCCAGCCATCGCGGCGACCAGATCGTCACCCTGCAGATCGTCGTTCCCGAGGCAAAAACCGAGGAACAACGCCGCCTGTACCGGGCCATGGCGGAACAGATGCCACTCAATCCGCGTGCCGGGCTGGAGAGATAAGCGATGACCGGACAACAAGAAATCCATTGCCACGAAGGCGTGATTCTCAACGAGGAAATCCGCTGCACCCTCGCCGATCTTTGCCGGATGTGCGGCGTCCCTGCCGAGGTCATCCATGAGATGATCGAAGAGGGGATTATTGTCCCTGAGGGTATGTCCTCACGGGAATGGCGTTTCACCTCGATCTCGATCAAGCGGGTGCAGACCACCATCAGGCTCCAGCGAGATCTCCGGGTCAACCTGCCCGGCTGTGCCCTGGCGCTTGATCTGCTCGACGAGTTGGAAGCACTGCGCCACCTCGCCCGCCGCCGTTGAGTAAGCGGAACGCGTTTCCCCCTCCCCTGGCGCCGTGAACCCGCTCCTTGCCTTCTTCAGCCAGCCGCAGTTCACCACTTTCCTCCTCGGAAGCGCCGCCGGGGCACTGCTGGCCGCCCTCTTCTTTTTCATTGCCTTCAACCGCTCGCACCGGCGGCAATGGGCCCTTTCCCTGCGCCTGGAGCGATTGCAGGAGCAATCCCGTTCCCACGACGCCGAGATCGAGAGACTGCGCACGGAACGCAATGAGCTGGCCAAGGAATGCCGGCGGCTCGACACCGAAAATGCCTCGCTGCAGACTGTCTGCGCCGCCTTGCAGCAACAGATCCAGGAACGCAACACCCTCCTGGCCGAGACCCGCAAACAGATCGAACAGGACTTTCACCTGCTGGCCGGAAAAATCATCAACGAAAGGGGGGAGCTGCTCACCAGTCAGCACGCCTCCGCCCTCACCCTGCTGTTGCGGCCGTTCCACGATCAGTTGCTGGAGTTCAAAAAAAAGGTGGAAGAGGTGTATGAGAGCGATGCCCGTGACCGGGTTTCGATCATCAAGGAAATCGAGCACCTCAAACAACTCAACCGCCAGGTCAGCGCCGATGCCGCCAACCTGACCGAGGCCCTGCGCGGCGGCAACAAACTTCAGGGACAGTGGGGCGAGATGATCCTGGCCCGGCTGCTCGAAGCCTCGGGTCTGCGCAACGGGACGGAATTTGCCCTGCAAGTCAGCCTTAAGGCCGATGACGGCTCGACGTTGCAACCCGACGCCCTGGTCTATCTGCCCGAGAACAGAACCGTGATCATCGACGCCAAGGTCTCGCTCAAGGCCTTTACCGAGGCGCACAACGCCCCAAGCGAGGGGCAGAGGCAGCAACAGATCAAGCTGCACCTCGAGTCGATCAGGCGGCAGATCAATCTGCTTGCCGGCAAACAATATCAGCAACTGACCGGGTTCGGCTCCCTGGACTTCGTTTTGCTCTTTCTCCCGATCGAGGGCGCCTTTCAGCTCGCGGTGGAGCAGGAGCCGGAGATCCTGATCAACGCCATGCAACGAAAGGTCATCCTCGCCAGCCCCTCGACCCTGCTGGCCATCCTGCGGACAGTGCATCATCTCTGGCGCCTGGACGAGCAAAACCGCAACAGTTTAGCCATTGCCAAACAAGCGGGGAATCTTTATGATAAATTTGTCGGTTTTGTCGAGGCCTTCGAGGAAATCGGCCTCCGCCTCAACCAAACGCAACAGGCCTGGCACACGGCGCGAAACCGGTTGAGCACTGGCCAGGGCAATCTGATCGCCCGGACCGAAGCCTTGAAAAACTTGGGGGTGCAATCGAGCAAGCAACTGCCGGATTCCCTCAAAACCTCAACTTCCGTTGCTGGAGAACCGTCATGAAACATCTTAGCGTCGTTGCCCTCCTTTTTCTCCTGCTGCTGTCCTCGTGCGCCACCAAGGGCCAGACCGGCGCGGTGGGCGGCGCCGCGGCCGGCGCCCTCGTCGGCCAGGCGATCGGCCATAATACCGGAGCGACCTTGATCGGCGCGGCGGTGGGCGGTCTGCTTGGATATATCGTCGGCAACGAGATGGACAAGTACGACCGCGAGCAGTTGAACCACGCTTATGAACGGGGCATTTCCAACCAGCGTTCTTCCTGGGTGAACCCCGACAGCGGCAACCAATATGCGGTCACCCCACAAGCGGCTTATCAGAACCCCAACACCCGCCAGGTCTGCCGGCGGGCGGAAATCGAGGCCGTGATCGACGGGAAGCCGCAGCGGACTTACAGCACGGCCTGCCGTGACGAATACGGCGCCTGGCAGTTGCAGTAATCGAAGCCGCCGGGGAAAACGATGCCCAGTGGCGAACTCTCCGTAACCACCGGCAAACGGCTGGAAATGATCGATCTGACCGACCGGTTGCAACACATTGTGTCTGCCAGCGGCATCGGTGAGGGGATTGCCTACCTTTACAACCCCCACACCACGGCGGGATTGATCATCAACGAGGGGGCTGATCCGGATGTCCAGCGGGACATTCTCGGCGCACTGGACCGGATCATTCCCGCCGATTACCCGTACCGCCACGGCGAGGGCAACTCGCCTGCCCATCTCATGACCGCCGTGACCGGCTCGTCGGTCACGGTGTTCGTCCGCCAGGAGCGTCTGCAGCTCGGCACCTGGCAACGCATTTTTTTCTGCGAATTCGATGGACCTCGCACCCGCCAAGTCTGGTGGAAAATTCTCGCCGGATAAACATCCGCCGACGGAGCCCCTATGTTCTTTGGATTGAATCGCGCCACGGACGAACAATCGCTGATCGCCTTTTTGCGCCAATTCGGCGATGAACGCCTCACCCGCGCCCTTGTCCCCCGCATGAGCGAGGAAGAAATCCATCAGGTGGTCGACCTGCTGACTCAGATGATGCGCAACCACTTGAGCAGCGACGAATACCACCGCCTCTTCCTCGGCGAAGAGCATCACCACCACTGATCGCCCACAATCCTCAACGTTTCTCGATCGATATTCTCCATGTACGCATTGACCAACCTGCGCCAATTCCTCGACCTGCTCCAGGCCAACAACCAGTTGCTCACCATCGACACCCCGGTTGACCCTTGCCTTGAAATCGCGGAAATCCATCGACGGGTGATCGCCAAGGGAGGACCAGCCCTCCTGTTCACCCGGGTCAAGGACTCGAAATTTCCGGTGGTGACCAACCTGTTCGGCACCCATCAGCGGCTGGAGATGGCCTTTGGCCGCCGGCCGCTCGATTTTGTCCAGGGGTTGGTCCATCTGGTGGAACGCGCGATGCCGCCGTCACTACAGACGCTGTGGGATGCGCGCGGCCTGTTGACGCAAGGGGTGCGCGTCGGGCTCAAGCGGGTCAAGAATGGCCCCATCCTGGAATGCTGCCAACGGCCGGCACGCCTGACCGAACTGCCGATGCTCACCTCCTGGCACTCGGACGGGGGCCCCTTTGTCACCTTGCCGCTGGTCTACACCGAACACCCCGGTGGCCTGGGCCACAACCTCGGCATGTACCGCATCCAGCGCTACGACGACACCACCACCGGCATCCACTGGCAGATTCACAAGGGCGGCGGTTTTCATTATTTTGCCGCCGAACAAAAGAATCAAGCCCTGCCCCTGACGCTGTACATCGGCGGTCCGCCGGCGCTGATGCTCGCCGCCATCGCCCCGCTGCCCGAGAATATCCCGGAACTCATCCTCGCCTCGTTCCTCCAGGGGGAAAAACTGCGGATGGTGGCTGACCCGTTAGGAGGATACCCGTTAGTCGCCGAGGCGGAATTTGCAATCAAGGGGAGTGTGCCGCCCCATCTCCGTCGCCCGGAGGGGCCGTTTGGCGATCACTACGGCTACAACTCCCTCCAGCACGAGTATCCAGTTTTCCAGACCACCCATCTCTACCATCGCAAGGATGCCATCTACCCGGCCACGGTGGTCGGACGGCCCAAGCAGGAAGACTATTTCATCGGTGATTTTCTTCAGGAACTCCTCTCGCCGCTCTTTCCGCTGGTCATGAAAGGGGTCATCCAGTTGAAGACCTTCGGAGAAACCGGCTTCCACTGCCTGGCCGCCGCCCGGGTGGCCGACCGCTATCCCCGCGAGGCCTTTGCCGCCGGCTTGCGCATCCTCGGCGAGGGCCAGCTCTCGCTGACCAAGTTCCTCTTGGTGACCGACGGCAGCATTGACGTGGCCCATTTCCCCC
>Ga0074195_1001992_pt1 | contig 25104 bp, 14 predicted proteins | sample EPASupsiteHSE623_FD_64525 | JGI IMG/M metagenome (GOLD analysis project Ga0074195, IMG submission 64525) | Bioremediated contaminated groundwater from EPA Superfund site, New Mexico - Sample HSE6-23 | ecosystem: Environmental > Aquatic > Deep subsurface > Groundwater > Contaminated ... | reverse complement strand
CGGGACGCGGGACGCGGGACGCGGGACGCGGGACGCGGGACGCGGGACGCGGGACGCGGGACGCGGGACGCGGGACGCGGGACACGGGACGCGAAACGCGAAACCCGAAACGCGGAACGCGTTTCACAACAATTCATTCGCCAAATTCGCCAACTCCGACCGCTCCCCCTTCTCCAGCCGGATATGCGCATATATATCGTGTTTCCGCACCTTGTCGATCAGGGTCGATAAACCGTTCGACTGGGCATCGAGATAAGGCGTGTCAATCTGGTAAATATCCCCGGTGAAGATGATTTTGGTATTCTCCCCGGCACGTGTGATAATGGTCTTGACTTCGTGCGGCGTCAGGTTCTGGGCCTCATCCACGATGAAACACACATTCGAAATGCTCCTTCCGCGGATATAGGCCAGCGGGGTGATCACCAGCTTCTCGTTTTCAACCGCATCGGTAAGCACCTTGTATTCCTTGTCCTTTTCACTGAACTGGTTCTGGATGAACTTCAGGTTGTCCCATAACGGCTGCATGTAGGGATCCAGCTTCGACTTGATATCGCCCGGCAGGTAGCCGATGTCCTTGTTGCTCAGGGGCACGATGGGCCTGGCCAGGTAGATCTGCTTGAAATTCCGCTTCTGCTCCAGCGCCCCTGCCAGTGCCAGCAACGTTTTCCCTGTGCCGGCAATACCCTGCATGGTGACCAGCTTCACATTCGGGTTTAAAATGGCGTGGAGGGCAAACACCTGTTCGGCATTCCGGGGATTGATCTTGTAACACCCCTTCTTTTCGATCTTCTCGATGCGCTCCGTCAGTGGGTTATAAAATGCCAGCACAGAACTTTTCCCGTTCTTCAGGATGAAATAATGGTTCGGGATGGGATTCTTGATGCCCACATCCTCCGGAAGGCACCATCCGGCCTCGTAAATGATGTCGATGATGGTCTTATCAAGTCCCTCGATCAGGGTTTTGCCGGAGTACAGCCCCTCCACATCCTTGATCTTGCCCGTTTCAAAATCTTCGGCCGAAATATTCAGCGATTTGGCCTTCAGGCGCAGGTTTACATCCTTGGATACGAGGATGACCCTCTTCCCTGGATTTTCGGCCATCATCACCAGGGCGGCATTCAGGATCCGGTGATCGGGCTTGTTCTCGCCAAAAACCTTGACGGCATTGAGCTCGCTTTGTTCATTCATCACCACCTTGAATTTCCCTCCCTTCGGCATCCCCAGGGATATCCATTTGGTCAGCGTGGCCTTGTTCGACAGCCGGTCGATGATCCGGATGAATTCCCGTGCCTCGAAATTGATGGTGTCGTTGCCCTTTTTGAAATTATCGAGCTCCTCAAGCACAGTGATCGGGATGGCTACATCGTTGTCGTCGAAACTGCGGATCGCGTTATGGTTGTATAGGATCACCGAGGTATCCAACACGAAGATCTTCTTTTCCTTGATTTTCTTTTTTATCATGTCAACGGCTTTGCATTTGCTAAAAATAACCATGATAAAACCCGGAATGATACCCGCCTTGAAGAAGATATAAACACCCGATTGTTAAGGAAACTGCAACTGCATGTGGATCAGGAGGATTTTCATTCCTGAGATGATGAATCCCGTTAATTCATAAACATGTCCAGACTGTTTTAACCATTTCTCAAGCCTTTGCTTGGCCTCGTCATACGTGTAGACGCTAAACACAGCAAAGGTCGATTCTCAGGCGAAAACTGTAACTGCTTGTTTTGTTGTATATCAGCGGCAAGTTATGACCGAAAAACGATTATTCTGATATCGTTAAATTAAGCTGTTTGCCAAATCCTATCTCAACAAGCTTAAAAAGAGTTGACAGTTGAATATCACTATGACCATTCTCTATCCTTGAAATGAAACTTTTTCGTGTACCCGTTTTCTTTGCGAGTTCTTCCTGTGTCATTTTAGCCTGCCTACGCACATCTCTAATAATTTCTCCAATAGCAAAGGCTTTTGCTTTAATTTCAAATTCAGTTCGCTTAAAACTACCTATTGGCCCATAACGTTTTTCCAAATGCTCATCAAATGTGGTTAATTCCATTGTACTATTTTTAGCTTTCATTTGATTCTCTTTTTAAATTTTTTAAATTGAAGTATTCACTTTTTATCTTCAAGGCTCGTTGTATTTCACTTATTGGTGTTTTCTGGGTTTTCTTTTGAAATCCATTAAATAGCACGACAATGTTTCCTTCATCGAAACAACAAAATATCCGATAAATATTGCTTTCGAATTCGATTCGAATCTCAAACAAACCTTCAGTACCATCAACATACGAAAAAAATTTCTTTGGAATTCTCTCCGCTGTCGTGACTAAAAACAAGACATAATCAATTTTTTCCTTTACATCCTCTTTTTGCTCAAACAAGAACTCGTTAAAGTAGTTTCTGAAAAATACAAGATTTCGTTTTCGATCCATTTGGCAAAGTTAACTAATAATGGAACATTTCTCAAATTTTTTTCAGGAAGCCTGATTCCCTGTTTTAATTTTTTTGGCCATAACGATGTTGTAAAACCGATCAATCTCTGCAAAGTTGTATGCCATATCAGCCGAAGGATCATTGCAAAATCAGAAATCCGGGGTGCAAAATTGGCAGAAGGTTGTTACATTTGTCGTCAAGATTAAAATCATGACCCCAGAACCAAAAAAACTGTTCCTCCTCGACGCGATGGCCCTGATCTACCGGGCCTACTTCGCATTTAATAAAAACCCGCGACTGAGCTCCAAAGGGGTGAATACCTCCGCGGTTTTCGGTTTTGCCAATGTGCTTTTAGACCTGTTGAAGAAGGAAAAACCCACGCATATCGGGGTGGCCTTCGATACCATGGCGCCCACCGTGCGGAAGGTCGGTTTTGAAGCTTACAAGGCGCACCGCCAGGAGACCCCCGAAGATATCATCAATTCGCTGCCATACATCCATGAACTCATCGAAGGATTTAATATACCCACACTGTATGTCGATGGCTATGAAGCCGATGATGTGATCGGCACCCTGGCCAAACAGGCCGAAAAACATGGGTTTATCACCTATATGATGACCTCCGATAAGGACTTCGGTCAGCTCGTCAGTGATAAAACTTTCATTTATAAACCGGGGAAGTTCGGCAGCGACGTGGAGATCCTCGGGGTGAAGGAGGTTTGCGAGAAGTTCAGCATCCAGCGGCCCGAGCAGGTCATCGATATCCTGGGACTCTGGGGTGATGCTTCCGATAACATCCCCGGAATTCCCGGAGTGGGCGAAGTCACCGCGAAAAAGCTGCTGGCCGAATTTGACTCCGTTGAAAATCTGATCGCCAATGCGGATAAGATTTCCAATGAAAAACTCCGCCAGAAGGTCATCGATTTCCAGGAGCAGGCCATCATGTCGAAACAACTGGCCACCATCATCCTCGATGTGCCGATCGCCTTCGACGAAACCAGGCTCATCATGGAACATCCCGATGAGGCGCGACTGAAAAAACTCTTCGATGAGCTGGAGTTCAGGACCTTTGCACAGCGGCTCACGACCTATCTGTCGGGGCAAGGGGCGAAATTCGGGACGCGGGACACGGGACGCGGGACGCGGGACGAAATTCGGGATACGGGACGCGGGACACGGGATGAAATTCGGGACACGGGACGCGGGACATGGGATGAAATTCGGGACGCGGAACGAGAAAACGGGACGCGGGACACGGGACGAGAAATCGGGACGCAGGACAAGGGACGCGGGACGCGGGACGCGGGACAGGGAGTGCCTCAGGCAGATCTGTTTTCCGGGTCTGGCGAAACTTTTCACTCCGGCATTGCGAATTCAGCTTCACAAATCCCTGAATCTTCAAATCTTCAAATCCCCAAATCTTCAAATCCTCAAATCCCCAAATCTTCAAATCCTCAAATCCCGGAATCTTCAAATCTTCAAATCTTCAAATCTTCAAATTCTGAAATCGAAAATATCTCCACAACACCGCACAGCTACTCACTTGCCGATACCCCCGAAAAGCATGCCCGGCTCTTTGCCGATCTAAGCAATCAGTCTTCCTTTTGCTTCGATACCGAAACCACCGGGGTGGATGCGAATACGGCCGAACTTGTCGGGATGTCGTTTGCCTGGCAGCCCCATGATGCATGGTACGTGCCCCTGCCCGACAACTACAATGAGGCGCTTGCCATCGTGGCTGGCTTCAAACCTGTCCTGGAAAATGCGGCGATCCAGAAAATCGGCCAGAACCTGAAATATGATATTTCGATCCTGAGATGGTACGACGTGGTGGTGAAAGGTCCGTTGTTCGACACCATGCTGGCACATTACCTCATCCAGCCCGACATGCGCCATGGGATGGACCTGCTGGCCGAAACCTACCTGAATTACAAGCCGGTCTCCATCGAATCGCTCATCGGGAAAAAGGGACCCAACCAGCTCAGCATGCGCAGCATCGACCTGGAAACCATCAAGGAATATGCTGCCGAGGATGCCGATATCACCCTCCGGCTGAAGCGGGTTTTTGAACCTATGCTCCTGGAAAGCGATACCCGCGACCTGTTCGACCAGATCGAAGTGCCGTTGATTCCGGTGTTAGCCTCCATGGAGGCCGAAGGGGTCCGCATCGATCCGCTGACCCTGAACGATTTCTCCGCGGAGCTCGAAAAGGAGATCCGGATCCTCGAAACATCCATCCATGCCGATGCCGGAACAACCTTTAATATTGCGTCACCCAAACAGCTCGGCGACATACTGTACGAAAAACTTCGGATCGTCGACAACCCGAAGCAAACCAAGACGAAGCAAAACAGTACCAGCGAAGATGTGCTGGTGAAACTGGAACATAAACACCCGATCGTCAAAAAGATCCTGGAATACCGCTCACTTACCAAGCTGAAGTCGACCTATGTGGATGTGCTGCCAACCCTGATCAACCCGCGCGACGGCAGGGTTCACACCTCCTATAACCAGGCGGTTGCAGCTACCGGCCGGCTTAGTTCGAACAATCCAAACCTGCAGAACATCCCCATCAGGACCGAGAAAGGAAGGGAGATCCGGAAAGCATTCGTTCCGCGAAATGATAATCACGTTTTGCTGTCGGCCGACTACTCCCAGATCGAACTTCGCATCATTGCCCACCTGAGCCGGGATGCCGGGATGATCGGAGATTTCAACCTGGGACTTGATATTCATGCAGCCACAGCCTCCAAGGTGTATGGTGTTGAACTCAGCGCCGTTACGAAGGAGATGCGGCGCAACGCCAAGATGGTCAATTTCGGGATCATCTACGGCATTTCCGCCTTCGGACTCTCCGAGCGGCTCAGCATCGCTCGCAAAGAGGCTGCAGAGATCATTCACCAGTATTTTGTGAAATACCCTGATATCAAGGCGTACATGGACAACACCATCGCATCGGCCCGCCGTAACGGTTATGTCGAAACAATGATGAAGCGACGCCGCTACCTGCGCGATATCAACTCGGGCAATGCAACCATCCGCAGTTTTGCCGAACGCAACGCCATCAACGCCCCCATCCAGGGCACCGCCGCCGACATGATCAAGATCGCCATGATCAACATTTTCAACGAACTGGAACGGCTACAGCTTAAGTCAAAAATGATCTTACAGGTGCATGACGAACTTGTTTTCGATGTTCATAAAACTGAAATTGAACTGATCAAACCGATCGTGGTCGAAGGGATGCAAAACGCCATCCGCCTCGACGTCCCGGTGCTGGTTGATATGAATACAGGGAAGAACTGGCTGGAAGCACATTGAGAATGACTAATGACAAATGACCAATGACAAATGACAAATGACAAGTGACAAATGACAAGTGACAAATGACAAGTGACAAGTGACAAGTGACAAGTGACAAATAAAATTTACGATTTACGATTTTTTTCGTCCCGCGTTCCGGATTTCGTCCCGCGTCCCGCGTCCCGTGTCCCGTGTCCCGAATTTTGTCCCGTGTCCCGTGTCCCGTGTCCCGAATTTTGTCCCGTGTCCCGCGTCCCGTGTCCCGAATTTTGTCCCGCGTCCCGAATTTTGTCCCGCGTCCCGTGTCCCGCGTCCCGTGTCCCGTGTCCCGAATTTTGTCCCGACTATAACCCATGCCCACATATAACCGAAATATGACCTACAAAAACGACATCCGCGTAGTAATGACCCTCGATGCCGGAGGAACCAACCTTGTTTTCAATGCCGTGCAGGCCGAGCTGGAGATCATGGAGCCCATTAACCTGCCAACGCAAAGCGAAAATCTAGAAGCTTTGCTGAATAAGATCATCGATGGGTTTTCGAGGGTTCAGGACAAGCTTGTCTCAAAACCTGTGGCCATCAGTTTCGCTTTTCCGGGACCGGCTGATTTTGAAAATGGCATCATCGGCGATTTGCAGAACCTGCCCTTTTTCACGGGGGGGGTTGCCCTGGGTCCCATGCTGCAGGAACACTTCGGTATCCCGGTATTCATCAACAACGACGGGGATCTCTTTGCCTATGGAGAGGCCATTGCCGGGCTGCTTCCGGAGATCAACAAAAAGCTCGAAGAGGCCGGAAACCCGAAACGTTACAGGAATCTGCTCGGGGTCACCTTTGGTACCGGCTTCGGCGCAGGCATCGTGACGGGCAACGGATTGCTGCGCGGCGACAACAGCGCCGGCGGGGAGATCAACCGGATGCGCAACCGTACCTTCAAGAACTGGGATACGGAAGAGAGCGTGAGCATCCGCGGTATCAAACGTGAATATGCCAATAACACCGGTCTCAACTTTGCCTCTTGTCCCGAACCCAGGGATATTTTTGAAATCGGCATGGGCCGTGCAAAAGGCGATCAGCAGGCTGCACGACAGGCGTTTGAAGCATTTGCAAGGGATGCTGCCGATGCCCTGGCCAATGCCACCACCCTCATCGACGGGCTCGTGGTGATCGGTGGCGGACTGTCGGGCGCCTACCCGATCTTCCTTCCTAATCTGGTTGCGGAGATGAATTATCCCTTCGATACCATGTCGGGAAAACCCCTTGAACGGATGGAGGTTGTTGCCTATAACCTGGAAGATGAATCAGGACTTGCCGCCTTCCTGAAATCCTCATCCGTGGAAATCGCTGTTCCGTTTACCAACCGGACCATATCTTTTGACCCAGACAAAAAAACCGGGGTGGGCATCTCCCACCTGGGAACATCCAAAGCCGTGTCCATCGGGGCATATGCCTACGCATTGGCAAAACTCGACCGCTGATATCCTTACTCCGGTTTTTTTTACCAGAATATTCTCGCAGGAAGCTATGAGGTATCATCAGGAATGAATGCTCTCGCAGGAAGCTATGAGGTATCATCAGGAATGAATTCTCTCGCAGGAAGCTATGAGGTATCATCAGGAATGAATGCTCTCGCAGCTAACTACATGGTATCATGGGAAATTAATCTCATTCGCAGCAAGCTGTGTGGAACTGGCCCCGAAACAGATCCTACGTTAGGGTAGGCAGATGAAAGCAAACTCAAACGCAAATTATGACTGCATTTGAACCTGATCGCTTTCGAAATCCTGCCGGGATGCAGTATACCTTGGCTATTAGGGATATCCATGAAAATCAATTGGAATGCGCAAAATAACTGAATTTTAGCATGTTGGTTTTGCAAACCTGAAATATTTCAATATAACTCCCTAGCAATAAATATGTTCAAAGGTGATTTTATATGATTTTTTTTGTATTTTTGTGAGGTGTAATTCCAAAATCAAAAAAAACAAACAAATCCGACCTATGAAAAAAACTTTACTTTCTTTAGCATTTATGCTTGTAACGATCATCGTCGTTGCGCAATCCGTTCCCCGCCAGATGGTGATTACCGAAGATGCCACCGGAACCTGGTGCACCTACTGCCCCGGCGCTGCCCTGGGCTGTGACGACCTGCTTGCAAATGGAAAAATGGTGGCCGTTATTGCCAACCACAATGGCGATCCCTATGCCAATGCCTATTCCAATGCCAGGAATTCCATGTATGCCGTATCCGGCTACCCTACCGTGACCTTCGATGGAAGCCAGGCCAGTGTTGGCGGACACCACACCAACTCGATGTATGCCAACTATTTGCCGAAGTATAATGCTGCCATCGCAGTTCCTTCACCGGTCGAAATGACAATGACTGAAACCCATACTGGTCTTGATTACACTGTTACCATCACCCTGAACAAAGTCGACAACATTACAGCTACCAATCTCAGACTTCATTTTGCCGTTACCCAATCGCATGTGATGGCGAACTGGCAGGGTCAGACCCATCTCGAACACATTAACCGCCTGATGGTCCCGGATCAGACCGGCACCCCGATCGACTTTACATCAGGTAATGTTCAAACCGTCGTACTCAACTTCTCCATGCTGGCTACCTGGCCGATCGAAGATTGCGAATTTGTTACCTGGCTGCAGAATCATGATGCCGGCCAGGGTAACTGCCCCGGTGGTACCGTAAAAAAATGGGCCATCTTCCAGGGTATCAAACGCGGCGTGATTGACTTGAATCCTGAATTCTCCGTTACCTCAACCACAGTTGCAAAAGGCGTTCCCGTTACCTTTAACAATGAAACATCAGGTGGCTACATCGGCGTTCCGGAAACCTACGAATGGGTTTTCCAGGGTGGTACTCCCGCTATTTCGACCGATAAGAATCCGGTAGTAACCTATAACGATTGCGGCACTTTTGACGTAACCCTCACCGTGATCCGTGGCGGACAAATGATGAGCATCAGCCGTACTGCCTACATCCAGGTTGGTCCTGTTATTACTGTTTCAGCCAGCCCGGGATTGACCGCCTGCTGGTATCAGACTATCACCCTCGATGCAACCACCCCGGGTGCAACATCCTATCTGTGGATGCCCGGCGGCGAAACTACTCCTTCCATCGATGTAACCTATGCACAATACGGTCTTGGCGCCCATGATTTTACCGTGACTGTGAATGCTGATGGCTGCGAAACCGTGAAAAATGTTTCAACATTCCTCGATGAATGTACCGGCATCGGTGATAAATCAAAGGATCTCACCGTTTCGGTATATCCGAATCCGGGCAATGGCAATTTCATCCTGAAACTGAATGCCGCCAAGCCTTTGGTTGCCGACCTTACCATCACCAATAACCTTGGAATGACCGTTTACGGTGAAAAAGATGTCACCATCAATGGCCAGGTCAGGAAAGATATCAACCTTGCCGGCCTGAGCTCAGGAATCTATTTCCTGACCCTCCGGAACAGCGAGATGAAAGTTGTAGAGAAAATCTTCGTGAAATAACCGGATTGTTTGTTATACTGAGCGATTGAGTTCGGTTTTATTTGAAAACTCAACCGGCCGAAGTATAAACTTCAGAAAAAAGGCTGCCCCTGTAAGGCGGCCTTTTTTTTGGTAATCACTTCTCTGGACCAGGATGCACCACTTAAGCAACCTCAGGCTTTTTGGCAATCATCTCCCTGGGCCAGGATGCACCACATAAGCAGCCTCAGGCTTTATGGCAATCACCCCCCTGGACCAGGATGCACCACATTAGCAACCTCAGGCTTTTTGGCAATCACCTCTCTGGACCAGGATGCACCACATAAGCAGCCTCAGGCAGTTGCGGTTTCAAGCAGAAAGTGAAGCTATTGTATAAATCGAGCAACTGGCGTAGCTGCGTTGTGGTGCATCCTGGTCTGCATTGTGGTGCATCCTGGTTTGCGTTGTGGTGCATCCTGGTTTGCGTTGTGGTGCATCCTGGTTTGCGTTGTGGTGCATCCTGGTCTGCGTTGTGGTGCCTCGTGACCCGGGAATAATTTTCGATTCTTTGTCCAGGCCAAGCAACCTTTTTTTTAGTAATTTTGTCTTTCTATATATAACAGCAGGTCAGGTTTGGAGAAATTGCAGCCTTACATGCCTGAAATGGTTAACGCTTATCTCAAACAAATTCTAAACGGATGAAAAAACTAATTACCGGATTTCTCTCCTGCCTTCTGGCCGTCGCAATGTTCGCAGGAAACGTTGAAAAAGTCTTTACCTTTTCGCAGGTCAACATCCAGCAAAAGGGCCTTTACCAATTGGTCAGTCTCGACAATACCATGCTGGCCGGGCTCCAGGGCGAGCCCATGCTCCCCTACAGTCAGATTGCCCTTATGCTTCCCCCAGGCGAAAAGGCCATCTCCATTACGGTCACCGGCGAAGAACTGACCCCCATCCCGGGTTCATTTAATCTTTTCCCGCAACAACAGATGCAGCCCATTTCCAAGGGATCGGACGGTAAATTCTATAAGAAAGAGTCTGTCTACCGTTCCGCCGGTAACTACCCCTCCACCCCCACAGGCCGGCTGATAACATCCTACCTCAACGGTTACGCCTTTGCCCTTTCGACATTTACCCCGGTAATTTATAATCCCGCAGGAAAATCGGTATCCTACTATAAAAAAGTCACCGTAAATATCACCACGGCCCCCGATCCTGATGCAAGCCAGGCGCTTAAAAACCTCACCTCATCGGAAAATGCCCTGAAACGTGTCCGCCAGTTTGCCCAGAACCCCGGGATGATGAGCCAGTACCCGGTGAAAAGCACCCTGAAGTCAAATTACCAGCTCCTGATCATCACCGCTTCCCAATTTGAAACCGGGTTCCAGGATCTGATCGACTATTACAGCACCAAAGGGATCACCGCGCAGGTCGCCACCACCCAATCCATCGGCAACAGCATCAGCGGTCAGGATATGCCCGATAAAATCAGGAACTACATTATTGCTGAGTACCAGAATGCATCCATCGAACACGTCCTCCTCGGCGGTGATGTTGAACATGTTCCATACCGCGGATTTTATTGTTATGTGATCTCCGGATCGGGTTACGAGGATAACAATATTCCTGCCGATATCTACTTTTCAGGACTCGACGGCAACTGGAACGCCAATGGCAATGAAAAATGGGCCGAAGCGCCTACCGCCACAAACCCGGTTGATGAGGCCGACCTCCTTCCCGAACTATCGGTGGGCCGGTTATCGTTCAGCAATGCCCAGGAGCTGGCCAATATGGTGCATAAATCGGTTTCCTACCAGGGAAGTCCGGTGCCGGAGGAGATGAAAAAACCCTACCTGGTTTCCGAATTCCTCTACGATCCTCCCATGACATGGGGCGCCGATTACCTCGAACTGCTCATCGATGATCACAGCGACAATGGCTATTTTACCCATGGCATCCCATCGGCAACCAATCCGGTGACACGATTGTACGATGCCCCCGGCTACAACTGGAGCACCGGGGAGATGCTGGAGGGGGTCAATCAAGGCAAATCGTTCATCCATCATTCCGGACACTCCAATTCAAATTACATGATGCGGCTTTACAACTGGGACATCACCAATCAGAATTTCTACCAGGTCGACGGCATCACGCATAATTACCAGCTGATGTACACCCATGGATGCATCTGCGGCGCCTTCGACGACAACGACTGTATCGCCGAAAAGGGCACCACGCTTGCAAACTGGCTCGTTGCCGGCGTCTTCAATTCACGCTACGGCTGGTTTAACCAGGGAGAGACCGAAGGACCCTCCGCACATATCCACCGCGAATTTATCAGCGCGCTGTATCACCCGGATCCGGATTCAACCATGGCCGAAATCGGATCGGCTCATACCATGTCGAAGATCAAGACCGCACCCTGGGTCAACCTTCCCGGCGAATTCGAACCCGGCGCCCAACGGTGGTGTTTTTACGACTGCAACGTGTTTGGAGATCCCGCCCTAAAAGTCTGGATCGATAATCCCATCACCGGTATGGCGGCATTGCAGGATAAATTCAACTTTTCCCTCCTTCCCAACCCCAGCCGCGGCCAGGTTACGCTTTCACTGCACCTCGGTGCAACTTCCGATGTTGCGATTTCAGTGATGAATTCACTTGGCCAGCAGGTATTTACCCGTACAGATGCGGGTAAAACAGCAGGCCATCATGATATAGCCCTGAACCTGGATGGATTTACCCCCGGTATCTATTACTGCCGGGTTGAATCACAGGAGGGTTCCTCCGTTAAAAAACTGCTGGTTATCCGTTAATAGACGCTGTTTATCTGATAAAAACTATTGGTTATCCATTAAAAAGATACCGGCTATTTGAAAGCAGATGTCGTCTTTCCGGGAAAATTTTTGTTAATTCATTAACAATTAATTGATCATATTGATAATTTCTGTATCTTTGCCTTTCAACCACCCTTACAGGGTGTTACCGTCCTTCTTTAAACCCTTAAAAATCAATCTATGAGAAAATTTACCATTTTCTTGGTTATGTTCACATTGGCGACAATGAACATGACTGCGCAGCAATTCACCTACCCCGACATTTCGGGGAAGACAGGTTTCAACCTGGTTGACTCAAAGCCAACTTCGGTACAGATACGCCATGCGATACCTGCTTTTTCACTCGAAGACCAGGATGTACAAGGCACCGCAATGAAATACATCAACCTTCCCGGGAACTTCCTCTTCAACGATGAAGGCATGCCCAATTTACCCGGTAAAGGCAAGTATATTGCCATTCCCAATGGTGCAACACCTAAACTGAGAATTGTTTCACAACTCACCGATGTCATTCACAATGTGGACATTGTACCAGCACCACGCGTTCCCCTCGACAATGATAATCGTCCGGTTGAATATGCCAAGAATATGCAGGTTTATTCAAAAAATGCACTTTATCCGGCATCCCCTGTTTCCATCTCTGAAGTATCCCAGATCCGTGGCGTCGATGCCGTTATCCTTGGCATAACCCCGTTTCAGTACAATCCGGTTACCAAAGATCTTGTAGTGTATAAAGATCTCGTGGTTGAGATCACCTTCGAAGGCGGCAACGGTCAGTTTGGCGACCAGGCCTTCCGCAGCACCTGGTGGGACCCGATCATGCAGGATAACATCCTGAATTACACCTCCCTGCCATCGGTCGATTACAATGCCCGCCTGCAAGCATACGGCGATGCACCCCTTACCGACGAGTGTGAATATATTATCATCTGTCCGACCGGTCCCGATTTCGTGGCCTGGGCCGATACCATCAAAAAATTCCGTACCGAACAGGGTATCCTGACCAAGGTTTTCACCGTGGATGAGGTGGGAGGTAATGTTGTATCCACCATTGAAGACTTCATCAACAATGCCTATAACACCTGGACCATCAAGCCTGTTGCCTGCCTCCTGCTTGGCGACTATGGCGCCGATGCCACCAAGAACATCATCTCTCACATGTACACCCATCCCGCATCCTATCCCAACTTTGCCTCCGACAATAAATATGCAGACGTAACCGGCGACGAAATGCCGGACGTGATCTTTTCAAGAATTACCGCCAATGATGCAAATCAACTGCAGATCATGGTCACCAAATTCCTGAACTACGAACGCAATCCGCCGGTAAATCCGCGCTTTTACCACAAGCCCATTACCGCCCTTGGATGGCAGACAGAACGCTGGTTTCAGCTTTGCTCGGAAGTTGTTGGAGGTTACTTCAGGACCGTCCAGGGTAAAGATCCGCGACGCATCAACAAAATTTACTCGGGAACACCGGGCTCCGTATGGTCAACCGCAACCAATACAAACACCCTCGTGAGTTATTTCGGCCCGGCAGGGTTAGGTTATATTGACGCCTCCCCGGCAACCCTCGGCGGATGGAATGGCGGTACCGCGGCAATGGTGAACCAGGCCATCGATTCAGGCGCATTCATGCTGCAGCATCGCGATCACGGCGAATACAGCGGCTGGGGTGAACCCAACTACAAGATCGCCAACATCAACCAGCTCACCAATTCCGACCTTACCTTCGTATTCTCGATCAACTGCCAGACCGGAGCCTACCAGCGTTCAAGCGAATGCTTCGGCGAGCGCTTCCACCGCTTCTTCGTCAATGGTCATAACTCGGGAGCCCTTGGACTGGTTTGTCCCAGTGAAGTATCCTATTCCTTTGTGAACGACACCTTCGTTTGGGGGATGTACGATAATATGTGGCCCGATTTTATGCCCGCCGAAGGATCGACCCCGGCAGAACGCGGCGTTTTACCCGCCTTCGGAAATGCCGCCGGTAAATACTTCCTGAAACAATCAAACTGGCCCTACAACTCCGGCGACAAACTGGTTACCTACCGCCTTTTCCACATGTTCGGGGATGCATTCCAGGTGATGTACACCGAAGTTCCTGAGCAGATGGACGTCACCCACGACCAGGAGATCAACTATGGCGCCACATCCTTCTCCATCCAGGCCAACGACAGCGCCTTTATCGCGCTGACACTCGACGGCGAGATCCTGGCAACAGGTTATGGCGACGCAGGCGGACCTATCTCTCTCACAATTCCAGTCCTCCCGGTTGGATCACAGGTTATTGTAACAGCAACCAAGCACAATTTCTATCGTTATACCGATGTGGTGGAAGTTACCACCGAGGCGCTGGTAGCCAATTTCTCAGCATCCTCGACCAACCTTTGTGTTCAAACCGCAGTTGATTACACTGATATGTCCTCGGGCGAACCGACCAACTGGGCATGGGAATTCCAGGGCGGTACACCGGCTACATCCAATGTACAGAACCCCACCGGAATTACTTATAGCCAATCGGGCAGCTATGACGTAATCCTGACGATTGACAATCCAACCAGCGATCCTGTCACCATTACCAAAACGGCTTATATCCAGGTCACAAACCTGCCTTCAACCGATTTTGAAACCGTGACCGGATGTCCGGGACAGCCAGTACAATTTACCGACCACACCAATCCGAACGGGGGCACCCTTACCAACTGGAGCTGGAATTTCGGTGATCCGAATTCAGGACCCAGCAATATCTCCTACGAACCAAACCCGGAACATATCTTCAACGACCCGGGAACCTACAGCGTATCCCTCGAAACCAAGGTGAACGGACTTTGCACCGATACCAAAATCAAAGAGATCGTGATCAACAGCCTGCCGGCAACAGCAGCCACCCCTGCAGGTGAAGTGAACCTTTGCAAGAATGCCACCGGTATTGCTTATACCACCGAAGGCGCTGCCGGCGCAACTGAATATACCTGGCTTGTTGTTCCTGAAACTGCCGGTACGATTACCGGAAATGGCGCTTCAGTCACCCTTGGCCTTACCCAGGATTTCACCGGCACCTTTGCATTGAAGGTTCAGGGTGTGAATGAATGCGGCAACGGTATCTACTCCGAAGAATTAACTGCAACTGTTATCGATGTTCCGGCTGCACCGGTAACCCCGGTCGGCGTCGACAGTGTGAACCTGAACAAGGGACAGGTGAGCGAATACACCATTACCGAGGTTCCGGGTGCACTGGCCTATGTATGGTCACTTACCCCCGCTGAAGCAGGTGTTGTTACGGTTGCTGATCTTACAGCTACTGTAAACTGGGATAAAACCTACCGCGGTTTGGCCACACTAAAAGTCGTTGCTTCAAATAGCTGCGGCGATGGCCTCCAATCGGAAGGTAAAACTGTTAACCTCTATGCACCGGTTGGCATTTCTGAGATTGACGGTATCGGCATCGAAATATTCCCGAACCCCAGCGATGGCAAATTCAGCCTCGATATCACCTCAAACAATGTAAGCAAGGTGAACATCACCATTGTAAACACCCTTGGAATTACGGTTTACGCCGCCAAAGATGTTAAATTCAATGGTAAATTCCACAAGAACCTCGATCTGTCGGGTCTTTCCAAAGGCGTTTACCACCTGAAAGTTGAAGGCAACGGTTTATCAAATACAACCAACCTGATCATCGGTAAATAACAGGCTTTCAGCATTTAATCCATGCTGCTTTTCCATAATTAAATTACGATTCCATATTTCAGAAGCCGCCCCAAAAGGGCGGCTTCTTTTTTGTTTACGTCTGGTGGATGAATCCGTTTAGAGCGATAATGCAACTGATTAAAATTAATAAGTCACACCAGACAACAAATACCACAACGCAACTACGCTAGTTGCTCGATGTAATTTTTATGTCCTCCTTTATTTAAAGTCCGCAACAGACTAAGGTTGCTTTTGTGGTATTTGTTGTTTTCCGGCTCAAATGGACTCTCTTTGGGTGAATTTAGTCACATGTCACTTGGTATCCAACCGAGGGTTATTATCTAGAAATCTGGTAGTCAACAATTAACAAATCAGCTGACAGATTCAATTTACGAGTCAATTTTCGGATCATTTCAACGGTTAGCTTCCGCTTTCGGTTTAAAATCTCTGAAACCCTGCTTTTACCTCCAATTTCATCAATTAAGTCAATTTGTTTCAGTTGTAATTCCTGCATTCTGATTTTAATGGCTTCTATTGGGTCAGGAGCTTCTATTGGATAGGATTTCTTTTCAAAATCATCTACCAGCAAAGCAAGGATGTCCGCTTCATCACTTTCAGGTGTTTCAGAAGGAGCATCAAAGATTTCGTCAAGACGATTCAACGCTTTGCGATAATCTGATTCAGTTTTTATAGGTTTGATGGTCATAATTTCCTTTTTTAGATTGTGTTTGCATCAATCTTATTATATTCAGCATGGGTCCCTATGAATTTGATCAGGATTCTTTTCCCAATATTCTCTCAAGATACTTTTAGCGAATTTTCTTTCCATTTAACCAATTGAAATGCAAAGAAAATTAAATGTTCGCAGATTGGGAACATTTTTTCAAAAGATTAATGGTCAAAGTGGTAATAATTATTACTAATTTTGTACATAATTGATCATAATTATTTCCACTAATTTCATGGTGATATGCTTAACCTGTTAAAAGAAATCATTCTTGATAACCAAAATAACCAGCTTTTTACTGGTACTCACCGCCATTTGAAAGTTACTCCGGTGAATAAAAAAGCCACCATCATCATTGGGGTCCGAAGGTGTGGGAAATCGACCTGGCTCAACCAGGCTATTGAAGGTCTGATATCAAAGGGGGTCTCGAAGGAGAACATCCTATATATCAATTTTTTTGATGACCGGCTCACGAATTTAAAACAGGGTGGGCTTGATACAGTTCTGGAAGCCTATTTTACCATCTATCCCGAAAAAAAAACTCTGGAAACGGTGTATTGTTTCTTTGATGAAATTCAGGTTATTCAAGGCTGGGAGGCATTTGTTGACAGGATGTTGCGCACCGAAAACTGTGAAATATACATCACCGGATCTTCTGCAAAAATGCTTTCGAAAGAGATCGCTTCCCAGATGAGGGGCAGAGCGTTATCATGGGAATTATTCCCGTTCTCGTTTTCTGAATACCTGTGGCATTGTAAAATCGGAAATCATCTGCCTGCCTCATCACAGCAGCGTCACAGGGTAGAAAATGCATTTGGAAATTTCTATGAACAAGGGGGATTCCCTGAGGTTGTTGGTGTTGACAGGCACTTGAGGATAAAAATTCACCAGGAATATGTAAACTCGATCCTGTTCCGGGATCTTATAGAGAGGTACGACATTTCACATCCGAGAGCAGTGGTGGATCTTGCAAGAAGACTGATGGAGAATATCAGTTCTCTCTATACATTGAACGGATTGTCAAATTATTTAAAATCAATCGGTCACAAAGCGCCAAAAAACGCTGTTGCAGATTATCTTACATGGTTTGAAGATGCGTACTTCCTGTTTACTGTCAGGCTTTTCAGCGCATCTTACGGAAAATCAAATGCCAATCCCAAAAAAATCTATTCTATTGACCATGCCCTGATCCGGTCGGTTACGTCAGGAATACTTGTAAACAGCGGACATCTGCTTGAAAATATCGTTTATATTGCCTTGCGTAGGAAAAATAATGACATCTATTACTATAAAACAGCTACCAATCAGGAAATTGACTTTCTGGTTCAGGACCAGCAACAAAAAATCAAGCTGATACAGGTTTGCGAAACGCTGGCCAATCCTCGTACTCGACAACGGGAGACCCATTCACTGGAGAATGCGATGAATGAGTTGGGACTTTCTGACGCCCTGATCATTACCAGAGAAGAAAGTGAACAGTTGACGGTTAAAAATGGAAAAATCACAGTCATACCGGTATGGAAATTTCTTCTTGAAACCAGCATGAATGATTGAGACCCTGATCTGTGTGAAGTGATCATCTGTAAAATGCAGGGAAATATACCATTAAACTATTTTAACACTGTTATTTCAACCCCGAAAGATCCGGAAGGAGGCGACACCGGTCTTCTGCAGGAAATACTGAAAGGCAGTTAGCAGTACTCCGGCGCCATAACCCATGCTGCGGGTAAAATTTATGGATGAAGCCTCTTTGAAATACCGGGTCGGGCACGATATTTCGGCGATCTCGTAACCGGCGTAAAAGATCTGGGCCATCACCTGGTTGTCGAATACAAATCCATCGGCATTTTCATGGTAATTGATATTCCGGAGCACCTCCGCCGAATAGGCCCGGTAACCGGTGTGATATTCCGACAGCTTCTGGTTCATCAGGAGATTTTGTGCCAGCGTCAGGATGCGGTTGGCGATGTACTTGTAAACAGGCATGCCTCCCTTGAGGGCTCCCTTCCCCAGGATCCTGGAACCGATGACCACCGGATACAAACCGCTGGCGATGATCTCGACCATGGCCGGGATAAGCTTCGGCGTATACTGGTAATCGGGATGCAGCATGATCACGATATCGGCGCCCATGTTCAGGGCCGCATCGTAGCAGGTTTTCTGGTTCCGGCCATATCCCATGTTGCGGTGATGCCGGATAACCAGGCTGACCGGCAATTGTTCCGCAACCGCCGGGGTGGCATCATCCGAGGCATCATCCACCACCACAACCGCATCAACCAGGTGAAACGGGATCTCCGCGATGGTTTGACGGATGGTGAGTTCGGCGTTGTATGCCGGCATCACCACCACTATTTTCTTACCCTGGATCATATTTTATCGGATCTTTTTCTGATCCTTTATAGGATCGTTAACTGGTTCATTTACAGGATTATCATTGTTTACTTTCAACCAATACTTTCTTACCCTGGATCATCTCTCACAGGATCATCATTATTTGCTTTCAACCAATACTTTCTTACCCTGGATCATCTGTTCCAGGATCATCCTTTATTGCTTTTAACCATTACTTGCTTCCCCTTGATCATCTCTCACCGGATCATCATTTTTTGCTTTCAACGAATTCCCTGAACTGTGCCGGAATATCGACCCCCCGCTGCTGCATCGATTCGAAAAGGTTGCGGGCTTCCTGCTTCCGGTTAAGCTGCATGTATAACAACGACAGATTATTGTTGGCCTGCGGATGCAATGGGTCCAGCGCGATGACATGTTCAAGACACCATGCGGCGCTGTCGAGGTTGTTTTTTTTGAAATAGACCATCGCCAGGTTGAAATAATTATCCGGGATCTGCGATATTTTAGTCTCCCGCTTAAGATGGAATTCAGCCTCCTTATAGTTTCCGGCCTCAAGCTCCAGCCTGCCGATCAGGTAGTTCAGCATCTTCTCATCCGGATTCAGGCGATAGGCATTCATCAGGTGGATCTTCATCGCCGGTTTTTCCTCCTGCCTGAGCCCAAACATCATACTGGCATAGGATGACGATGGATTATCTTCAACCGCATGCCCCCAGAAGGTCACAGGGTCCTTAAAATGACCAATTCTGGTCAAAGTGATGATTGTATACACCAGGAGAATCAAACCCGCCAGGATGGGCTTAAAATTGCTTCCATAGGTACTGTTACGTGCTGATGACTGCCGGACCGCCTGATTACCGGGTTTAAAATGTTTGTTCGGGCTATTTGAACTCAATTCAGGCTGCAGGGTAACCTTGGTGACAGGCTTCAGCTCTTGCTTCAGCTGTTGTTTCTGTGCTTCCGGGTCGTCATGTGATTTAAAGTTTACTGGCAGATTGGCTTCTTCATTAACGGTTTTGACAAATACCCTGGTCTGACTTAGGATCAGTAAAATACCAACAATCGGAATATACAACCTGTGTTCAAAAACCTGGTCGTTCAGTGAGGGCGGTACGACCAGCACGGGCAGCAGAAAAAGGATAAACCATCCCAGGCCTACCAGTGTCAGCACTTTAAAGTAGCTTTTCGACCAGATGATCAGTGCGATTACCAGCGCCAACGCCAGTACGCCCCACCATATGGTGATATGATTGATCCCGGGAAACACGGATAAATTGAACGGAAAGAATATTTTCCCAAGATACTGAAGCAAGGCAGGTGTGCGTTCAAGTCCGTTTTGAATCAGCTCCCATAAGGTGAAATTTCTTTTTAGCAGCGTGGCCTGCGACCGTGTCAACGACCACAGGATGACCGCGATGATCCATACCGCAATGAGCGGAACCCACCTTTTCCAGGAGGCTTTTTCTATAAAAATAATAACCGCCAGAATGATCACCGGGATAATCACAGCTGTCTCCTTTGTGAACAAAGCGATCAGCATTGTGATTCCCTGGATGAGCAACAGGTGCCAGACCGGCCGGCGGACATATTTCAAAGCCAGCAGGACCGAGGCAAGAAAAAAGATCATCAGCAGCATGTCGTTCCTGCCGGGGATCCATGCAACGGCCTGGACCAATACCGGGTGTAGGGCAAAGAACATTGACAGGATAAAGGCATCGGTTTGTTTGATCCTGACTGCCTTCAGGAAGAAAAACAACAGCACCACGCAAAGCACATGAAACACGAGATTCGAGAAATGGTATCCCGCAGCGTTTATGCCAAACAGCCTTGATTCCAGGATAAAATCAACCAAAAAAACGGGCCGGTAGTAAATATCCTGCTCCGGGTTGAATAATCCCCGTTGAAAAGAATGCACAATGTTCGCAAGGTCCTGATTATACAACTGGTTCTCAACGATAAAAATCGTATCATCCAGCATGGTGAAGCCCAATGAAAAAACCTGGACATAAACCAGGACAGGTATGAAGATCAGCATAAAAACCTGGTTTCTCTGGTTTTCATACCACTTCCCCGCCTTTACAACTTTCTTTCTTTCCCTGGATAAAGGTTTTACCGGCTTTTTCATTGAAACATTACTATCCGGCAAATATCTGAATTTTTTGAAAAAGTAAGGCGCTTTTTATCCAGTTCACAAGTTGGCAGGATAAAACAGAAGGTAAAGCGGTCTTAATCAGTTCTATAGTTGGCAGAATATAACCGTCAGTCGTCACATAAGCCGCCTCAGGTAATTGCGGTCTATCGTTTATCGTGAATGTCACTATGCCATCGAGCAATTGCCGTAGCGGTGTTGTGATGACTGACGGTTTTAACCTGGCCAGCTTATATACTGCATCTTGTAAGGATTGCGAAAGCAATCGTATTTAGATGCAGTTATACTGAGCATTTGAGGTTGCTTGTATTTGCAACCTCAAACAGCCGAAGTATAATTGAAAGAGGCCGTCCTTTTGAGACGGCCTCTTTCCAATGAATCAATATGAAAGCAAATGCCGCTTTCTATTTGTTAACAAGCACCTTCTTTACAACCTTGTGCTCGCTGTTGAAGAATACCACGGAATACATTCCGCTTGCAACCGGACGGAGATCGATCAGAGTCTCAAACTTACCACCAACCAGTTTCACGTCGCGCAGTTCAAACAACTTGCTGCCAAGCTGGTTGTAAACCATGATACTGAAGGTATCATCAACCGGGTAGCTGATCGAAGCGGTAAATACACCGTTGTTCGGTACAGGATAGATGCTGAACGATGCGGATGAAGGCAGTTCAGGAACTCCAACGATCTCAACCCAAACTTTGTTGGATATCGGTGATGAACATCCGTTGATGGTCACAACAACCCAGTAATATCCGGTATTGTTTGTAACGGTATACGACTGGCCGGTAGCGCCCGGGATCAGCGTTCCCTCATAATACCACTGGTTGCCCGTCGGGGCGCTGCTCGTAAGAACAGGACCCACTGCTGTAACAACCGGGGCTGCAGGAATGGCATTTATAGTAACATTGAAGTTCGGGGAAACTGCACCGCTTCCGCAGGTGTTTGTTCCCTTCACCGTGATGATGCCACTCGCCGGGGTGGTGAATGATACAACGATGTTGTTCGTTGTTGCACCCGAAGTAATGGTCGCTCCGGCAGGTACCGTCCACACATAACTGGTGGCGCTGGTAATGGCAGGAACTGAATAGGCAACACCCGTTGCACCTTCGCAAACCGATGCAGGACCGGTAATGGTTCCGGCCGCGGCTGGCAATGGATTAACTGTAACCGGGAAGTTGGTGAAGGTTCCGTTTCCGCAGCTATTGGCACCGGCAACAGAAACATTTCCGGAAACTGCAGCAGCGCCAAAATTGACCGTGATATTCGTGGTACCGGCTCCCGAGGCAATGGTTGCTCCGGCAGGCAGTGTCCAGGTATAGGAGGTGGCATTCAGCACCGGTGTGGTGGAATAGGCAACGCCGTTTGTTCCTGCGCAAACTGATCCAACGCCTGTGATGGCGCCGGCAGCAGCCGGGAACGGATTGACGAAGAGGTTGTAAACAGTAGGTGTGGCAGCCGGGCAACCAGATGTATTGTTGTAGTTGACAGTCACAAACTGTGCTCCAACGCCGGTCCAGGTCACATTGATCGAACTGGTGCCCTGGCCGCTTACGATGGTTCCTGCAGAAACAGTCCATACGTAACCGGTCATGCCGCTTTCAGTGTAGTAAATATTGTTGGTCGATCCAACGCACGGTGTATTGGTGCTACCGATTGTCGGCGTAGCCAACGGGTTGACTGTAACACTGTATGATGCCGGGGCAACCGCAGTACAACCGTTTGCATTGGTGTAGTTAACGGTAATGGCCTTAACACCGGTCGTATTCCAGTTGATGGTCACCGAGTTGCTTGTCGGAGTACCCCCGGCAGTAATTGTACCACCTGCAGAAACCGTCCAGATGTAGTTTGTCATACCGCTCTGGGTTGTATACACAACTCCCGTAGCATTCAGACATACCGAAGCAGCTCCTGTGATGGTCGGAACCGGAAGCGGATTCACGGTTACATTGTAAACGGTCGGTGTCGGGGCAGTACAGTTGTTGGCGTTGTAGTAATTAACACTGACTGTCTTTGCACCGGTTGTACTCCAGGTAACGGTGATCGCATTGCTTGCACCACCTGCCGTGATCGTGCCACCGGCCGAAACGGTCCAGGTGTACCCGGTCATGCCGGCTTCGGTAGTATAAACATTGCCTACAGAATTAACGCATACGGATGCCGGACCGGTGATGGTAGGTACAGGCAGTACGTGCACCGTGACAGGTAATACTGTCGGGGTGGCAGCGGTACAGCCCTGGGCATTGGTGTAGTTAACGCTGATCGTCTGAGCGCCGGGGGTATTCCAGGTTACCATGATGCTGTTTGAACCAGCGCCTGCGGTAATGGTGCCACCGGCCGAAATGGTCCAGATATATCCGGTCATGCCGGCCTGTGTATTATAGGCTACTCCGGTAGTACCTGCACAAATAGCTGTTAAACCATTGATGGTCGGGGTTGGCAGTGCATTGACGGTAACAGGATATACTACAGGTGCAGCAGCGGTACATCCGTTGCCGTTGATGTAGTTAACACTGATCGTTTGCGGGCCAACTGTATTCCAGGTCACGGTAACGGCATTGGTACCAGCGCCGGCGGTGATGGTTCCACCAACCACTGTCCACGTATAACCAGTCATACCAGCTTGGGTGGTATACACATTTCCGGCTACATTCAAACAAACGCTCGCAGGGCCTGCGATTGTCGGAACCGGAAGAATATTAACTGTAATCACATAGGAGCTGGTTGGACCGGTACAAGTCACTCCGGCATTGGTAAACGAAGGAGTGATGGTAACGGTACCGGTGATAGGTCCTGTGCCGGCATTGGTGGCGGTAAATGAAGGAATGGTGCTACCTGATCCGCTGGCTGCCAGGCCGATGGCCGGGTTGCTGTTGGTCCATGTGTAGATTGTGCCAGCCACTGGTCCGGTGACCGGTGTTACTGGAGCAACTGTATTATGACAATATGCCTGGTCAGCAATGGTATTTACCGTCGGGGTCGGGTTGACAACCACATTGTAACTCAATGGTGTTCCAACGCAGCCATTGGCCGTCGGGGTTATTGTAATGATCCCCGTGATGGGGGCATTGGTGGCATTGGTGGCTGTAAAGCCGGGGATATCTCCCGTTCCGCTGGCAGCAAGACCGATTGCCGTATTGCTGTTGGTCCAGGCGAATGTTGTGCCTGCAACAGGACCGGTAACCGGGGTTAACGGAGCAATTGCAGCATTGCAATAGGCCTGATCAACGATCGGATTAACCGTTGGCAATGGGTAAACCACGATGGTAACCACATTGGTATTGAACGATCCGCAACCGCTTGCCGAAGACTGTACAAGTCTGAAGTAGGTTGTTGATGTCAAAGCAGCAGGAGTATAGTTGAGGCTGGTAGCGCCGGTGATGTCGGTAAAGGTGACATTATCAGGTGAACTCTGCCACTGGTAAGCATACGGTGTGTTACCGCCTGTAGGCGCTGTTCCGGTTAACTGGGCAGGAACCGTGTTGTAACAGATACTCTGATCAGCAGCGATGGAACCAACAACGAACATCGGGTAAACCGTGATGGTTACCACGTTTGTATTGGCAGTACCGCAACCGCCGGCCGAGGTCTGTACCTGACGGTAGTAGGTTGTTGCTGTCAATGCAGCCGGTGCATAATTCAACGTTGTGGCGCCTGTGATGTCTGTAAAGGTGACATTATCAGTCGAAATCTGCCACTGATAGGTATACGGTGTGTTTCCGCCTGTTGGCGCTGTTCCGGTTAAAGGAGCAGGTACCGTGTTGTAGCAGATGGCCTGATTGGCAGCAATGGAACCAACAACGAAATTCGGGTATACCGTAATGGTCACCACGTTCGTGTTCAATGATCCACAACCACTGGCTGAGGTTTGAACAAGACGGAAGTAGGTTGTTGCTGTCAAAGCCGCAGGAGCATAATTCAACGTAGTTGCACCTGTAATGTCGGTAAAGATGACATTGTCGGTTGAACTCTGCCACTGGTAGGTATAAGGCATGTTGCCGCCTGTGGGCGCTGTTCCGGTTAACGGAGCAGGTACCGTGTTGTAACAGATGGTTTGATCAGCCGCGATCGATCCAACGACGAACATCGGGTAAACCGTGATCGTAACAACATTGGTATTGAA
>Ga0074195_1001991_pt1 | contig 25112 bp, 19 predicted proteins | sample EPASupsiteHSE623_FD_64525 | JGI IMG/M metagenome (GOLD analysis project Ga0074195, IMG submission 64525) | Bioremediated contaminated groundwater from EPA Superfund site, New Mexico - Sample HSE6-23 | ecosystem: Environmental > Aquatic > Deep subsurface > Groundwater > Contaminated ... | reverse complement strand
GTCGTGTTCGTCGTCACGACGGGCGTGGCCGTACCTGTCCCGATCGGCACCGTGCCGGTCGCATTCACGTCAACAGTGCCGGTCGTCGAGGGGGTGGCGGTCACGTTGCCGCCGGCCCCCTCGGTTACGCTGAAGGTCGAGGACTGAGTGACCCCGGCATCGACCGATTCGACCACGACCTGGTAGAGGTCGGGGACGAGCTGCGACGTGTCGGCCGTATAGTTGAACGTGTTCCGGCCGTTCTCACCGGCCTGGACCGTGGTCGACCCCGAGAGGCCCGAGAAGCCGCCGGCCCCCGATTTGTTCGTGGGCGAGAACGCCGACGAGGTGACCGTGATCATCAGCGTGTCCCCCGGCTGGAGGTTGGTCGTGCCCGCGATCCGGAGCTGGTCTCCCGGACGGATATCGGGGGTCGTGAGATCGATCCTCGCCTCCTCGACCGTGAAGGTCATCTTGGTGTAGGTGTCGTCGATGTTCGCGCCGTTGATCAGCCGGACGAGTGCGTCGGCGGCGTCAGAACCCTGGAGCCGCCCGGGGCCCGCGGCGACGAAGAAGTTGCCCGAGACGTCGTAGACCCGGGTCGTCCCGTCCTCCACGAACTCCTGGACGTCGAAGATCCCGTTGTACATCGGGTGCTGGACCACGGCGAAGTACTGGCCGGTCGCGAGGCTGCGCGTCACGCCGCGGGCGATCTCGTGGCTGAAGTCCGTGCCGGTCGAGACGCTCTCGGTCGTGCGGGTGTAGTAGTTCGTGCCGAAGAGCCAGATCGCGATCCCCTGCGAGGGGTTGCCCTCGGCCGTGCCCGTGATCGTCAGGGGGTCGCCGCGGGCGACGACCGTGGACGAGGCGTTCGCGGTCACGAACGGCTTGCGGACCACGACCGAGGTGGTGGTATACTGGGTGCCGCCGAGGTTGTCCCGGTTGTTGGGGCTCGAGACGGCGTAGACCGTGTACGACCCCGCGTCGATGTTGAGGTTCGCGGTCGCCCACCGGTACTCCCACGTGTCGTCGGACGCGACGGCCTCGGAGGTGAAGCTGCCGGCGTCACCCGAGACGACGGGCGCCATGTCGGTCAGGCGCGCTCCTCCCGAGGGGAGGTTCGGCCCGGTGACGAAGAGGTAGGTCGTCTCCGAGTCGGTGTTCGTGCCCGAGAGCCGCACCTCCTCGCCGAGGAAGAAGGATTCGTTGCCGGCCGACGTGATCGTCAGTCCGCCCTTGGCCACATCGAGCGAGACAGTGTCGTATTTGGCCGAGGGGTCGATCGAGATGGCCTGGACCCGGATCGTATAGGACTGCTCGCGGGTCTGCTGGCCCGTCGAGAAGCCGACGGTCCTCCGGCCGTTGTCGTCGGTCGTGACCCGGGCATAGTACGGGCTGGCCCCGCCGGCGGGGGCGGGCGGAACGTCCTGACTCACGGTGCGGGAGCCGGTGTAGACGAACGAGCCGGCGCTCTGGTCGCCGAGCGCGACGCCGGCCTGGCCCTCTTTGATCCGCGGAGGCTGCTCGGTGCCCGTGATCGTCGAGGTGCCCGACACCCAGAGGGCGTAGGCGGTGTCGGGCTCACCGTTCACGACGACCGCGAAGTCCTGGTTGCGGGTGATCCTCGTGACGCCCGCGCCCGCCTCGATCGTGAGGGTGTCGCGCCCGAGGGTGAGGGTCGACTGGCTCGTGATGGTCCGGCCCGTGTAGTCGGCGCCGGAGGGGTCCTTGTAGTTGTCCTTCATCCCGTTCAGGTTGGACTCGGCCCAGACTTTGTACTCGCCCGTGCGGTAGTTGGCGTTCGCCGTGTCCCAGACCGTGCCGTTCGTGCCCCGGCCGGGGACGAGCATGGACGAGGCGGTGACGGGGACGTTCACGATCGAGTTCTGGTTGCCGAGGTCGTCGATCAGGGCCGCGTACACGTTGCCCGAGGGGTCCTGGACCTTGACCGTGACCGGGGCGCCGACACCCCGCTGTGAGGCGACCGCGTCGAGATCAGAGTCGATCCGGAAGGTGAGGAGCCGGCCCTTGGTCACGGTCCGGCCGGTCAGGTCCTGGCTGGCCTGGACGCCCCAGACGCGGACGTTGAGCGAGGGCTCCTTGACGTTGAGCGCGATCTGCCGGTCGCGGTTCATGTTGTACCAGGCGCCGACACGGGTGCCGGGCTGGACGTAGAAGTTCGCGGGGTTGGTCACGATCAGGGTGTCGTCGGGGGACGAGGTCCTGACGTCGGCACCGGCCTGGAACCAGCCCAGGGTATCGCTGCTCGCGACGCCCGTCGCACTAATGTCGAGCCCGTTCTCGCCGATGAAGACGGTCGCACCGGGGGTCCTGACGATGTTCAGGGCCCCGCCGGGAATGGTGACGCTGGGAGTCGGCGAGACGGTGACGTTCGTCGTGGGGGTCGCTGTGATGTTCGTCGTGCCGGTCACGTTGACGGTCGGCGTGACGGTCAGAATGCCGCCGGCGGTCGTGGGAATGCTCACGGTCCCGGCCGGCGCGGTGGTCGGCGCGGTCGTGATCCCGGTCGTGATCAGGGCGGTCGCCCCGGTCGCGAGGAGTCCGAGCACGCAGAACGCGCCGAGCAGCCGTATGAGCCATTTTCTCTGTTCAGTCATGGAACCTTTCACCTGCGCGGGAGTCCTGCCGGCCGGCACGCGGCCGTCCGGCCCTCATCCCGATATGCATACTGGTGCCCCTTCACTCGACCCCTATATACCCTTTCCGGTCCCGGTCCGCCCTTTCATGGTTCGGTGACCCCCGCGGCGCGCGATTCCGGCCGGCAGGGCGAGACCCGGTGGCGGCACGTCCGTGGAGAGGGAGGGTGCCGGCCCCCCGGGAGGGGCGGGGGGGCCCGCCGGGCCCGGAGGGGGGGCGGCCCGGGCGGGGTCCCGGGGGGGGGGCGCCGCGGGGAGCCAGATGCTGGACCGGCTGGTCCAGCAGGGTTTTATACAGCGCAGCGAAAATCCCGAAGACAGGCGCGGCAAATGCCTGACCCTGACCGAGAAGGGGCAGGCCTTCCTCCAGAAGGGCATCCATGTGCGCCAGCGCTGGATCAGGGATCTCGTCGATTCCCTGTCTTTGGAGGAAAAGCAAGCCGCGAACGAAACCATCGCGATGCTCGTCGCCAAGGCCAGGGCTCTCGAAGGCTGCGCGAAGAACCCCCACTGCGAGGGAGAGGATCCCATATGATCCGATTGATGCGTTATCTGAAGCCATATCTGGCTTCCATCGTCCTTATCGTCGCCTTGCTCTTCCTGCAGGCCAACGCCGACCTGGCCCTGCCCGACTACATGTCGAGGATCGTGAACACGGGCATCCAGCAGGGCGGCATCGAAGATTCCCTGCCCCAGGCGATGGGCGGGAACAAGTTCAACATGGTCCTTCAGACTGTCTCCCCCGAGGAAGGCGCAGCCATCCTCGGGGCTTACGATCGCTTCGAGCCGGGCTCCGAAGCCCATCAGGCACTTCTAAAAAAATATCCCAACGGGGAGAGCGAGCCTCTCTACATCCTGAAAAAGATTGACGCGACGACGAGGAGCCGCCTCAACGCGCTGATGGTGGGCGCGATATCGTCCAGGCTGACGGGCATCGATCCTTCCGTCGTAACCCAGATGGGCGTCCAGGCCGTCAAGGGCGAATACGAAAGGCTGGGCATGGATACCGTCGCCCTGCAGACCTCCTACATTCTTTCGGTCGGCGGCCTTATGATTCTTTTGACCCTTCTTTCCGTCGTCGCCACCGTCATCGTCGGCTTCCTCGGGGCGCGCACGGCGGCTGGTTTCGCCCGGGACCTGCGCGTCAACCTCTTCCGGAAGGTCGAGAATTTCTCCTTCGCCGAACTGGACAAGTTTTCCACAGCCTCCCTCATCACGCGTTCGACCAACGACATCACCCAGATGCAGATGGTGGCCGTCATGGGCTTGCGGATGTTCTTCTACGCCCCGATCATCGGCATAGGCGGCGTCATAAGGGCGACGGGGAAGGCTTCCTCCATGTGGTGGATCATCGCGCTTGCGGTGTCCATCATCCTCGGCGTCATCGCCGTCGTTTTCGCGATAGCCCTGCCCAAATTTAAAAGCATCCAGAAACTCATCGACAAGCTCAACCTCGTGGTGAGGGAGAATCTGTCGGGCATGATGGTTATCCGCGCCTTCGCCATGCAGGGCGAGGAGGAGAAGCGTTTCGACAAGGCGAACAAAGACTTGACGGGAACGATGCTCTTCGTGACGCGGGTCATGGTCGTCCTAATGCCTCTCATGATGCTCATCATGAACCTCGTATCCCTCCTTATCGTCTGGACGGGGGCGAAAGAAGTCGCCCTTTCGCAGATAAGGGTCGGCGACATGATGGCCTTCATGCAGTACGCCATGCAGATATTCTTCTCCTTCATAATGCTCTCGATGATGTTCATCATCCTGCCGAGAGCCTCTGTTTCGGCCGACAGGATAGCGGAAGTGCTCGCCACCGAGCCAAGCATCGTCGATCCGAAGACTCCCCTCGTTTATGGCGCTGAATTCGCAGGCACCATCGAATTCAAGGACGTGAGTTTCCGTTATCCGGGAGCGACCGATGATGTCTTGAGCAAAATCAGCTTTACGGCGAAGCCCGGGCAGACGACCGCCATCATCGGCACGACGGGATCGGGCAAATCCACATTGGTGAGCCTCATCCCGCGTTTCTACGACGCAACCGAGGGCTCGATCATGGTTGGAGGAATCGATATCAGGGCGGTTTCACAGGAGGCGCTGCGCTCGAAGATCGGCTTCGTGCCGCAGAAGGCTTCGCTTTTCTCGGGCACGGTCGAGAGCAATCTGCTCTATGCCGACGAGAATGCCTCGAAAGAAGACATGGCGCTCGCCCTCGAGATTTCCCAGGCAAAGGAATTCATCGACGCGAAACCGGAAGGAATGGGCCTCGAGATTTCCCAGGGCGGCGGCAACGTGTCGGGCGGCCAGCGACAGCGCCTGACGATCGCGCGCGCCATCGTAAAGAAGGCGCCCATCTACATTTTCGACGACAGCTTTTCGGCCCTCGATTTCAGGACCGACACGCTCCTGAGGCAGGCGCTCAAGGCATCCTTGAGCCAGAGCACCATACTTCTTGTAACTCAGCGTGTCGCCGCCATAAAACAGGCCGACCAGATACTGGTCCTCGACGAGGGCCGGCTCGTGGGGCGAGGCACGCACCATGAACTCATGGAAACCTGCGAAGTCTACCGCGATATCGCGATGTCGCAGCTGAAGCAGGAGGAATTGGCATGAGTGACATGCATAATCCGACAGGACAGACGGGCAGACCGGGAATGCGGCCCGGAGCGGCTTTCGGCAGAGGCGGTCCCGGTGCCATGATGAAGGGCGAAAAGGCCCGCAATTTCAAGGGTACGATGAAAAAACTCATCGGATACCTCAGCCCCTTCAAGCTCCCGATCGTAATCGTCTTCGTTTTCGCGGTCGGTTCCACGGTGTTTTCCATTCTCGGCCCCAAAATCCTGGGCAAGGCGACAACCAAACTCTTCGAGGGCGTGATGGCGCAGATGGCCGGGAAATCCGGCGGCATCGACCTTCAGGCCATAGGCCAGATCCTGCTCGGCGTCCTGGGGCTATACCTCGTGTCGGCGTTTTTTAGCTACATCCAGGGCTGGATCATGTCAGGCGTTTCGATCAAGATCACCTACCAATTCCGCAAGGATATCCTCGCCAAGATCAACAGGATGCCGCTCAAGTATTTCGACGGCACGAACCACGGCGAAGTGCTTTCCCGCATGACCAACGACGTGGACACGGTCAACCAGACCCTGAGCCAGAGCCTGACCCAGATGATCACCTCGCTCGTCACCGTCCTGGGCGTTCTCGTGATGATGCTGACCATAAGCTGGCAGCTGACCCTCGTCGCTCTTCTCATCCTTCCCCTGTCGATGGTCCTGATTCGCCTCATCGTCAACCAGTCGCAGAAGTACTTCAAGCAGCAGCAGGAATTTCTCGGCCATGCCAACGGCCATATCGAGGAAATGTTCGGAAGCCACGCGGTCGTCAAGGCCTTTAGCGGCGAGGCGAAGAACATTGAGAAGTTCGAAGGCATCAACGACTCGCTCTACAGCTCGGCGTGGAAATCGCAGTTTCTCTCAGGAATAATGATGCCCATGATGAACTTCGTGGGGAACCTCGGCTACGTGGGCGTCACCATCATGGGCGGCTATCTCGCGGCCAGGAAAGCGATAAGTCTCGGCGATATCCAGGCCTTCATCCAGTACGTCCGCTCATTCACCCAGCCGATAAGCCAGATCGCGAACATATCCAACGTCCTGCAGCAGACGGCGGCCTCGGCCGAGAGGGTCTTCGAATTTCTGGAAGAGACCGAAGAAACGCCGGAAAGCGATGAAGCCCTGAAACCCGCGAAGGTCGAGGGAGCGGTTGAATTCAGGAATGTCCATTTCGGCTATCTCGACGACAAGATCATCATCAATAATTTCTCGGCGAAGGTGGAGCCCGGAAAGCGGGTCGCCATCGTGGGGCCGACGGGCGCGGGCAAGACGACCCTTGTCAAGCTCCTCATGCGTTTCTACGACGTGAAGGAAGGGGCTATTCTCATTGACGGCAAGGATATCCGCGAGTACGCGAGGGCCGATCTGCGGCGCATGTTCGGCATGGTGCTGCAGGATACATGGCTTTTTAACGGCAGCATCCTCGACAACATCCGCTACGGAAAAATCGGCGCTTCCGAGGAGGAGGCCGTCGAAGCGGCCAGGGCGGCCCATGTGGACCACTTCATCAGGGCTTTCCCACAGGGTTACCAGACCGAGCTCAACGAGGAAACGACTAACATCTCACAAGGCCAGAAGCAGCTTCTCACCATCGCGCGGGCCATACTCGCCAATCCGCCCATGCTCATCCTCGACGAGGCGACGAGCTCGGTGGATACCCACACCGAGGTCCTCATACAGAAAGCGATGGGCGTACTCATGAAGGGCAGGACGAGCTTCATCATAGCCCACCGCCTGTCGACCATACGGGACGCCGACTGGATCCTCGTGATGGACCACGGCGACATCGTCGAGCAGGGCACTCATGATAATCTCATCGCCGCCGGCGGGTTCTACGCGAATCTCTACAACAGCCAGTTCGATAAACTGGAGAGCGCGTGAGCGCTAAGCGCCTGAGCGACGAATGTCGCGCCATAAGGCAGGCTCTTCTCGGACCCCTGCCCGGCATCGAGGCGTGGAGGCTTATGTCGCCCCCATTCAGAGGGGACGAGGGCCTTCTCCCGCGACCCGAGCGGGAAGGTTTCCGAGAAGCTTCTGTTCTGATCCTCCTGCATCCGGCGCGCGGCGGGCTCGCATTCCCTCTGATCGAACGGCCCGGCAGCCTGAGGCATCATGCCGGACAGATAGCCTTCCCCGGCGGCGCCCTTGAGCCGGGGGAGAGTCCTCTCGACGCGGCGCTGCGCGAGACGGAGGAGGAGATCGGCGTCAGGCTGCCACGATCGTCGATTCTTGGAGCCTTGAGCGAAATCTCGGCCCTGCCTTCCGGCTATCATGTTCACCCTTTCGTCGCTTTTACCGAGGATATGCCTGTCTATCGCCTTCAGCAGGAGGAGGTGGACGATCTGTTCGAGATTCCCCTGGCGGCGCTGACAGACCCGGCTTCCATTTCAACCTTTGCCATGCGTCGCGACGACGAGGACTGGTCTGTACCCTGCTTCGATTTCGGGGGAAGGATAGTCTGGGGGCTCACGGCGATGATCCTGGCGGAATTCGCTCGGCTCGCGGCATCGTAGATAGATAATATTTCCTTGACGCCTGGGGATTTCCCGCCTAGTATGATCAGGCAATAATGAAACAAAACCGGATATGAGACGATGTCGTTATTTTCCAATATCATAGCCCCCCTCGTCGCCGGGCTCTTTTTTCTTCTCTATTTCGTGTATTTCATAATAGCCAACCCTTCCAGAGCGAGCTCATACTGGTATTTTATCGTCTTTCTCGTCGGCATGAGCATATTTTCCCTGGGAAGGCCGCTGCAGTTAATGCTTGGCCCCTACCCGGCTTCCCTTATCATCGTCAATATCAGGGTATTCATACTCTGCGCGGTCATCGCGCCTGTCATCATCCTTGGTTCCAATCTATTCAACCGGCGAAGGGTGAAGGGGCTGGAAAGAGCTATCGTATCGATTGGCGTCCTGCTCGGGCTCACCTATGTCGTTTTTAACACCTTGGGCACCAAGTCGAGCAAGATGCTGTTCCAGTTTGCCGGAATCACCGCCTTCGATAACCTAACCCCCGAACGCAGCCCTCCTTTTTACGGAAGGGAGGTGACAATCGGCGTCCAGGTGGTCACCGGTGCCCTGATGTTCCTGTCCTCATCCATCAAATTGGCTCGGCTTCAGCTTGGCTCCTCGTTTCGAGATTTGCTCAAGAACAAGCACTTTCTTTTTAATGGCGGGGTATCGATTTTCGCTGTCGCCTTTATTGTCGGCTCCCTCACGAAGAAGTGGGAAATCTACTACACCGTATCCATCCTCAGCGCAACCCTCTTCGGATGGAGTGTCCTCATCGATGTCAGGGAAGTCTACCGCAACTACGAAAACCTCATTCCCTTCATAAAAGAGGACATCATCGATAATGTAGCCTTTAGCGAATTCTCCAAGGCCAAGCTGACGGACATGCTCTCCTGCCTGGGCAAGGTCTGCCCCAACACCATCGTCATGATCAAGCTGCGAGGGGAGGGAAATCAGCCTTTCAAAGAGCTGGGTTCGATGGATGAGGTGATCAAGATCGCCACCAGGCATCTGTCCCGGGCCCTGGACGAGGACGCTTACCTTCCGCTTCCCCTCACGAAGGGCAGAATCGGAATAGCCCTGAGATTGCCGACGGATGGTGAGTCAGGAAAACGCACCGCCTTGTGGGACATTCTCGAGGCGTTGCAAAGCGAGATTACCCGAACTCTCGGACGCGGTGTCGTCATGGGGATTGGCAGAAGCTACGATAGGGTGGAGGATCTGCGAAAATCATATCACGAAGCCTTGAACGCCCAGGAATACGCCGAACACTTCGATAATGCCGACATCGTCCACGTGGACAACATTAGCGAACACGATCCGAGAATCAACGCCTATCCCGTCAAGGAAAAGGAAAGGCTTCTTTCCCTGATCAAGGTGGGCGATCCAGAGGGCAGCCGGCAGGCTTTTTCCGACTTCATGGAAAAGTTCACGCGATGTATCGCCGAAAAGCCCGATGCCCTGACGTTGCGGCTCTATGAGCTTCTCGGCTCCATGATAGACGCTGCCATTCTGGGCGGGGGAGACGAAACTAAATTGAACGCCTTGGTCGGCAACTGTTTCGATGACATCGCCCATGTCAAAGACGCGCAGACCGCCGAACGATGGCTCTCGAAGATCGTCGATGAGATAGCGAATCTCGTTGCCCATGTCTATGAAAAACGTTCGAAATCCCTCATTAGAAGCGCGATCAAATATATAGAAGAAAACTATGGACAGCCCTTGAGCTATAAGGATGTGGCGAAAGAGGTGTTCGTAAGCCCGTCGTATTTTCTGAGTCTCTTCAAGCAGGAGACAGGCTCTACCTTTGTGGATCACCTCACCTCACTGAGGATCGACAAGGCCAAGTTGCTTCTGGCTTCCACGGAAAAGGGCATCGCCGAGATCGCCTACGAAGTAGGCTTTAACAATCCCAATTATTTCAGCAGCACCTTCAAAAAACTGACCGGCACGACAGCCAAGGAATACCGATCCAAGATTTAATGTCTCCACGGACATTTTTTGCGCCCATTCTCGCCGATCATAATTATCTGTAGATAGTTCATAATATATTTGATTGACCGCAGACCCAACCCGTTCAAGGATGGACATGAGATTTCCATCACCCTTTCTATTTCAAGGAGGAGATATGAAACGGATTCGGTCTTTTAAGATGGTGGCGTTGCTGGCCATAGCCTTTTTCGCCGTGGCTATGGTAAGCGGCCAGGCAAAAATTCCTGTAACCTTCGCGGGCACCGAGGCCGCGAACACCACCCAGAGCAAGATGATGCAGGCAGTGGCCGATGTCCTGAACGCCGACGGCCGCTTCGATGCCAAGGTTTTTGTGGCTGGAGCCCTCTCCGGCGACACCAACGCCCTGGTGACTCAGGCCAAATTGGGGATTCCCCTCGTGGTGCCTTCGGATCCCGGCCGCCTGGCCAGCCAGTTCGCCATTCCCGATCTCAACATCCTGATGGCCCCCTACATTCTCACCGACCCGGCGGTGCTCAAGAATCTGCCGGACACCGATCTCTTCAAGGAGTGGTCCAAAAAGCTCGAAGCCCAGGGCATTATCTTTGTCGCCAACATGTACAACGGCTTCCGCAACTTCTACACGACCAAGCCGGTAAAGACGGTCAAAGACCTTTCGGGCCTCAGGATCCGCGGCTTCGGCAACGACATCGGCAACGCCCTGGCCAAGTATTTCGGCTTTGCCAACATCGCCATTTCCTTCGGCGAAGTCTTCCCCGCCATCCAGCAGAAGACTCTGGACGGCACCGAGGTACAGGTGTCGGCCGCCGCCGGCGCAGCCTTCTGGGACGTGACCAAGTACATCGCCATGACCAAGCACTACATGCTCCAGACCTCCTTCGTCTGTTCCACCAGGCTCCTCAACGCGATGCCTCCTGACGCGAAAGCGTTCTTCCTCAAAACCATCCGAGACAAGGCGCTGGAATACGGAGCCCTCGCCGAGAAAGATGAAGCCGGCTATTACGACCAGATGAGGCAGCGCGGCGTCACTATCAACGAGGTCAACATCAAGGAATTCCAGGATGCCATCGCGCCCCTGTACGCCAATAACGACCTCAAGTTCTCGCCCGGACTCAAGGAAAAGCTCTTCAAGCAGCTAGGCATGTAAGTCACCCATGGGCAGGATAGAGGAGGGGCAGGGTAATGTACCTGCTTCTCCTACCCTGCCTTCGCATCTCATGTATCCCTTTTGGAGTCAGTATGAGAAAGATCTACCTATGGTTCTGCAGGGTCGAAGAAATAGTCTGTGGCCTGGGCTTCGGATTTCTGATTTTCTTCATCTTCCTCTCGGCCATTTTGCGCCTTTTTAAGCTTTCGATGTCCTGGTATATCGACCTGGCAATGCTCTGCCTGGCGTGGACAGCATTTCTGGGCGCTGATGTAGCCTGGCGCCATGGCCAGATTATTGGCGTCGATATAGTGACACGCAAGCTGCCGGCAAAGATCAGATGGATAGTAGAGCTCATCGTACTCTTGATAATCGCGGCTACCTTGGTGGTCATGGCTATCTTCGGTACAAGACTTGCATGGACAGAACGCGTAAGCCGCTATCAATCCATGCCCATCCCCCTGGCTTTGGTTACCCTTAGCCTGGTCGTGGCCTCAGTCTCAATGTTCTTCTCTACGATCCAGAAGATTCGAAAGCTCATTCTGCAGATGGCGGGCAAAGGAGAGTCGAAATGACCTTGCTATTGCTATGCTTTGTCATTTTCATGCTCATGGGGATGCCCATAGCCTTTGTTATTGGAATAGCTGGTTTCGCGTATTTCCTTTCCCAACCGCAGCTTCCTTTTGAAATTGCCGTGCAGATGACGGTCCAACAGAGCCAATCCTTCGCCTTCCTCGCTGTCCCCTTCTTTATTTTCGCTGGAAACCTGATGAATGTGTCGGGCATCACCAGCAGGCTCTTGAGCCTGGCCCGCCTCTTGACTCGGCGTATGTACGGGGGTACGGCTCAGATCAGCGTCGTGATGAGCACGTTGATGGGAGGCGTCTCGGGTTCGGCCACGGCTGACGCCATGATGGAGACGAGGATTCTCGGCCCCGAAATGCAGCGAATTGGCTACAAGAAGGGGTATATCGTGGCGGTCAACTGTACGACAGCCCTGATCACCGCCACCATTCCTCCCAGCCTTGGCTTCATCATCTTCGGTTTTGTCGGTGAAGTGTCCATCGGCCGCCTTTTCGCCGGAGGGATCATCCCCGGTATCCTGATGATGTTCTTTCTGATGGCCACTACCTCCATAACCAGCCGTTATCATAAATATGATCCCCCTCGCCCCGAAGCGCCGAAGCTCAGTCTGACCGAACTTTTCAAGAACCTCAAAGAATCCATCTGGGCATTACTCTTCCCAGTGCTCCTGATTGTCGGTATAAGGTTTGGCGTGTTCACGCCATCGGAATCCGGCGCCTTCGCCGTCATCTACGCCATCGTTATCGGCAAGTTCGTGTATAAGGAGCTAAGCTGGGAAAAATTCAAGAATGCCCTGGTGACCAGCTTTAAGGATAATGGGGCTATCATGCTCATCATCGCCCTCTCGGGATCATTCCAGTGGGCCCTCACATGGGTCCAACTCCCCGTGGCTTTGAGTAAGCTCATTTTCGGCATAACCTCCAATCCCCAGCTCCTGGTGATTATCATGCTCGTGTTTCTCTTCATAACAGGGATGTTTGTGGACAGCAACGTGAATTTTCTTCTTTTAACGCCAATTTTCCTGCCCATGGTGAAGAGCCTGGGCGTCGACCCGGTGCATTTCGGCGTACTCATGGCCACCGTGGTCACCCTGGGCGTCATGACACCGCCCATCGGAGCAGCCCTGTACTCGGTCTGCGGCATAATAGACTGCAAGGTGGAGGATTACACCAAGGCTGCGCTTCCATTCTTCGCCGCCATCATGTTGGAGCTCTGTCTCCTCGTGTTTTTCCCCGGACTGGTTACCTGGATTCCGAATATGATATTCGGGAAATTCTAGCAAGACTGTCCTCTACAAGACTGTCATATACTACGGCGATACCGCGCGATTAAAGGAGAGTGGACCGATGGATGCAGCCTTCAGCGTGAAGAACCCGGATTTCAACGCAAGCCCTTTTACAGGTATGACAAAGAAGCACTATATCGAGTGCGCCAAGTACCTTCTGGAACGGGCCTTTACCCATGTGGTGGACAAAGATGCTCCCTTCGCCTTTCCTATCGTCCCCGGCAAGACTTATCCCCAGGCTGATTCCCCGCCCTGGCGCTTCCGCTCCCACGAGTTCGAGTCTTTGGAGCGGAGCCTGACCCTGGCCGCCCCCCTCATGCACGTGGAGCCCGAAGTAGAGATACGGGGCATCAAATTGCGGGACTATTACTGCAACCAGCTCTATAAGATGTTCACCCCCGGCAATCCCCAATCCTTGCCCCTGCCCGACGACATGCCCGATGCCACCTACCAGTTCACCTGCGAATTCGGTGGCCTCCTCAAAACACTCCTGTTACTGCCCGACGTGATCTGGCCATATTTCACGAAAGCGCAGAAGGACGAAATGGCCGTATGCATATCGGCCTGGGCCCATCACCGGACGACTCAGAACAACTGGCGCATATTCAACCTGGTGGCCCTCTCCTTCCTTAAAAAGCAGGGATACGAGATCGACGATGAGCTGCTCAAAAGCCATCTCTTATGGGTGGTGTCCTATCATTCCGGCGAAGGCTGGTACCTGGAGCAGACCTACAACTACTACACGATCAGCCTCTTCATCGTGTACGGCACCATCTGGAACCGGGCCTTCGGCGACGAGCACTATCCTGAAATCGCGGCCACGATAGAGCGCTCGGCCCATGAGATGATGAAGACCTATCCGAACTTTTTTGCCCGGGACGGCTACATCAACATGTGGGCCCGCTCGATCTGCTACCGCACCTGGATTTCGGGCGGTTTCCCCGTCTCATTCATGCTCAAAGGCGGCTCGCCCCTGGATCCGGGCTGGGCGAGGCGCCTCTGCTCCGGTTCCATACTCCAGTTCGTATCCCGCGAGGATTTCTACTTCAACGACATCCCCGCACTGGGCTTCTACGGGCACAAGGAGTACATGGTCCAGAACTACTCCTGCCCCGGCAGCCCCTTCCTCATGTTCCTGCCCTTCATCTGCCTGGCCCTGCCCGACGATTCGCCCTTCTGGACGGCCACCGAAAACGAGGGATTCTGGCCTGAGCTCGGAGAGGCCTCCAAGGTATCGGTGCTAGAAAAGCCCGGTCTCATCCTGGTGAACCACGGCAAGACGGGAGCTTCCGAAATAGTGCCTGGAAAGACCTACTACGACGATCCCAACTATTCTAAGTTGGCCTACAACACCCATTTCCCCTGGGAGGACCATGATCCTGAGGGCGGTACAGCCATGGAATACGCCTTCCGAAGCCTGGATCCCCGGGATCTGCGGGGCGATGACATCAATTTTTACCTCACGGGCAAGACTATTAAGAATGAGGCGGCCGCGAAGGCCGACTACAGCACTTCGAAAAGCATGGTGTACAACGGTATCCGCGGAGAAGTCCTGTACCGCCAGGCTATCATGCGCCAGCCGCCCAACAACGGCGTGGGCTACATCATCGACTTGGCCGAGGTCTGCATTCCCGGCGGGGTCTTGCGCGTGGACAGATCGCGCCTGGCCTTCGAACATGAACTGACCCTGGGATGCTACGGCTTGCCCCATCTGAACGGCAAGCCCGCGCTCACGCGAACCTTTGCCGATGCCCGACGCAAGGTTCTCACCGCCGCCATTCCCGGCAGGCGCGTCGCTATCGTGGCTTACTCAGGCTGGGACGATCTCGCGACGCTGGTCCATTCAGGTCGCAACGCCGAAACCGACGAAAGTACCGTCGTCTACGCCCATAAGAAACGTCTGGCCAAAAACCCCGCCATGGAACTCATGATAAGCGTCCTATTGCACAGAACGGACGATGGATCCTGGACCGATGAGGAACTGGACCCTGTCAAGTCCATCGAGATAATGGACATCACTCCGAGCTATTCGGCTCTGGGCGTCCGCCTCCAGCTGCGGGACGGCAGAAGCCTCATGGTCGATTTCGCGGACATCGATGGGGAGAGAAAGTGCTAGGGATCAAAAGAGTTATCTAGAGGCTCATGGCGACGGTTCTTGCCGAATTCGGCCGGCTTTTGGCTCGATCTCCAAGTCTTTTATGAATATATTATATAAGTGTTATATTCGCAGAAGACGATGAATGAAGGAGGAGATGATGAGCGGCCTAAAAAGCATTACTCCGGGGCAGCAGGAGATATTGCTAAATTCGTTGAAGTCCCGATTCGACAAATACATGAACCGTCATAAGGATATGCATTGGATCGAAGTCCTGGCGAAAATCGCCGCAAGTCCTGAAAAGCTCTGGTCGTTGAGCGAAATGGAAAAGACAGGCGGCGAGCCTGATGTCATAGGATTCGACAAAGCGATGAACGAATATATATTCTGCGACTGCTCGGAGGAGAGCCCCAAAGGGCGAAGAAGCATCTGTTATGACCGCGAAGGTCTCGAGTCAAGAAAAGAGCATAAACCGGAAAATACCGCGGTCGATATGGCAGCCGCCCTGGGAATTGAGCTGTTGACGGAAGACCAGTACCGGAAGCTTCAGGAATTGGGAGAATTCGATACGAAAACTTCAAGCTGGCTTAAGACTCCTTCCGAGATTAGAAAACTCGGGGGAGCGATTTTTGGCGATCGCCGCTATGACAGAGTCTTCGTGTATCACAACGGCGCCGAATCCTACTATGGCGTTCGGGGTTTTCGCGGCTTGTTGAGGGTGTAAGGCTGTCAAGAAAGCGATAATAAATACGGCGATCATCCTAGGGGCTTCGGAGCTGCAACTCCGAAGTTCCTGTTTTTTTAATCTAAAACATCCTATTCAATCCATTCCGCACATTCCTCGCCAATCGCGAAGCGATTGGCGGCGCGCACGCCTCGGCTTCCGCGTTTTTCCGTAGCGGCATGGTCGGTATGGGCGGCGCGGCCTATAAAAAGGCAGCGCCCTTGCGGACGCTGCCTTCATTTCAAGTTAAGTTGGGCTTAGTAATCCATTCCCCCCATACCACCCATTCCGCCGCCGCCCATGCCGCCGCCGGCGGGGGGAGACTTCGGTTCGGGGAGATCGGTGATGGCGCACTCGGTGGTGAGGAGGAGGGCCGCCACGGAAGCCGCGTTCTGCAGGGCGCTTCTCGTGACCTTCGCGGGGTCGATGATCCCGGCCTTCATCATGTCCACCCACTCGTTCTTTGCGGCGTCGTAGCCGATGCCTTTCTTGGAGGTCTTCGCCTTGTCGGCGATGATCGAGCCGTCGATGCCGCCGTTTTCGGCGATCTGGCGGATCGGTTCCTCGAGGGCGCGGCGAACAATCTTGAAGCCGATCTTCTCGTCGTCGGAGAACTTGGAAATATTGGCCTTGTCGAGGGCGAGGGAAGCCTGGATGAGAGCGATGCCGCCGCCTGAGACGATGCCTTCGTCGATCGCGGCGCGGGTCGCGGAGAGAGCGTCTTCGACTCTGTGCTTCTTCTCTTTCATCTCGACTTCGGTGGCCGCGCCGACATTGATGACGGCGACGCCGCCGGCGAGCTTGGCCAGGCGTTCCTGGAGCTTCTCGCGATCGTAGTCGGACGTGGTTTCCTCGATCTGGTTCTTGATCTGGGCGATCCTGTCCTGGATGTCCTTCTGCTTGCCCGCGCCATTGATGATGGTGGTGTTGTCCTTGTCGACCTTAACCGTCTTGGCGGTTCCGAGCTGGGCCATCGAGGTGTTCTCGAGCTTGAGGCCGAGTTCCTCGGAAACGACTTCGCCGCCGGTCAGGATGGCGATGTCCTCGAGCATGGCCTTGCGGCGATCGCCGAAGCCGGGAGCCTTTACCGCGCAGACATTGAGCGTGCCGCGGAGGTGGTTGACGATGAGGGTCGCGAGAGCCTCGCCTTCGATATCCTCGGCGATGATGAGGAGGGGTTTGCCCGACTGGGCGATCTTCTCGAGAACGGGGAGAAGATCCTTCATGTTGGAAATTTTCTTGTCGTGGATGAGGATGAGAGGGCTTTCGAATACCGTGGTCATCGAGTCCCTGTTGGTGACGAAGTAAGGGGAAGTGTAGCCGCGGTCAAACTGCATGCCTTCGACGAAGTCGATGGTGGTGTCCATGGTCTTGGACTCTTCAACGGTGATGACGCCGTCTTTTCCGACCTTTTCCATGGCGTCGGCGATCTGATTGCCGATGTTGATGTCGTTGTTGGCGGAAACGGAGGCAACGTTCGCGATTTCCTCTTTTTCCTTGATCTCTTTGGAGTTCTTCTTGATTTCCTCGACGGCAAGAGCCACTGCCTGGTCGATGCCCTTCTTGAGACCCATCGGATCCATTCCAGCGGCGACGGCCTTGAGGCCTTCCTTGACGATGGAATAGGCGAGGACGGTGGCGGTGGTGGTTCCGTCGCCGGCGATATCATTGGTCTTGGTCGCTACTTCCTTGAGAAGCTGGGCGCCCATGTTTTCGTAGGGATCCTCGAGCTCGATTTCCTTGGCTACCGAAACGCCGTCCTTGGTGACTGTCGGCGCGCCGAACTTCTTGTCCAGAAGAACGTTGCGGCCTTTGGGACCCAGCGTTACCTTCACTGCCTTCGAAATGGTCTCGACGCCGACCAAAAGCTTGCGTCGAGCGTCTTCGCTGAACAGCAGCTGTTTTGCCATAGTGTTATTCTCCCTTAACTAAATGGATTGGTGACCTATGAGGTCGCCTTGAAGATACCCATAATCGGGCCGAATGACAAGATCTTTTAAGAATAAACTAGTAAAAATATAAAATGCTTCGTATACTAACTACATGGACGAGTATCTTTTCATGGGCATGGCTTTCGCGCTTTGGCGGAGAAGGGTAGGGCAGACTCTCATGCCTTTCGGCATAACCTTTCATCAGTTTTATCTGGTCAGGCTGACGCGGCGGATAGGAGCGCTGAACCTGTCGGCTGCCGCTTCTGAGCTCGGCATGGACAAGCCTACACTCAGCCTGGTGGCGCTCAAGTGCGTTCAGAAAGGCTGGCTGCGCCGCATTTCCGTGGTCAAGGACAAGCGTTCCGCCCGCCTTGGTTTGACCGGACAGGGGGAGGAACTCCTGGACAGGATAGACGCCGCGAGGCTCTTCGCGCCCGAATCCATGGGCGACGCGCTCGATGTGCTGGATTCGGAGGAGAGGGCCGCGCTGCGCAGGATGCTGGACAAGGTTTCGCGGCGCGCGAGGGATATTTTTGCCTGAAAATCGAGTTCCCGTCGCGCGTGGACCGAAAACCGCGGAAACCACAGGTTTCCAAAAAACGCCCGATATGCTAAAGTGAGGGCGTGATAAACAGCCCACAGATTTTATTTTCCGACGAGTCGATCGTCATCATAAACAAGCCCGCTGGTCTCCTGTCGATTCCCGATCGATACGACCCGGACGCTCCGGTCGCGCTTTCCTACCTGGAGAAGGATTTCGGGCATCTCCTTGTCGTCCACAGGATCGACAAGGACACCTCCGGCGTCCTTCTCTATGCCAGAGACGTCGAATCCCACAGGATTCTCAACTCGCAGTTTCTTTCGAGGACCGTGGAGAAATCGTATCTCGCCATCGTGAGAGGCAGGACGGAAAAGGATGAATGGGACTGCGACGATCCGCTGCTGGCCGATGCCGACAGGCTTCACAGGACCATCGTGGACTCGAAGCGGGGCAAGGCGGCATACAGCCACTTCACGACACTCGAAAGGTTCAGGGATTTTTCCCTCGTGCAGGTACGTCCGGAAACGGGGAGAACGCATCAGGTCAGGGTGCACTGCGCGGCCACCGGCTATCCGATAGTCTCTGATCCGCTCTACGGCGACGGCAAACCCGTCCTTCTTTCGCAGATCAAGCGCAAATGGAAAGGGGATCTTTTCGATGAGAGGCCTCTGCTGGAACGCACCGGCCTCCATGCCGAAAGGCTCGCTTTCACCCATCCCGTGACCAGGAAGAAAATCGACATGAGCGCTCCCCTGCCCAAGGATATGAGCGCCCTGATCGCGCAGCTGAAAAAAATCTGATCAGCGGCGTCCCGTCAGCTTTATGATGTGATAGCCGAACTGGGTCTGGACGACATCGGATATCGAGCCCACGCCCAGGCCTTTGCAGGCCGATTCGAAGGGAGGGACCATCTTCCCCGGCCCGAACCAGCCGAGATCTCCCCCCGATGACTTCGAGGGACAGGTCGAATGTTCACGCGCCAGGCTTTCGAAGTTGGCGCCCTGCTTGATCCTCTTGAGAAGCTCCTGGGCCAAGGCCCTGTCCTTGATGAGAATATGACTGGCTTTCATTTCCATGATTAGTCTCCTATCGCCACGAAAGGTGGAATTCCCTGATCTTGCTCACCACTTCCTCTATCTGTTCGAGAGGGGGTAGAATTGTCGTCCTGAAATGGGCCGTACCGGGTAGCTGCCCGAAACCGCTTCCCGGAATGACGCAGATGCCTGTCTTTTCGAGAAGGGCGAGGCAATACTCGTCGTCGTTCCGCCCGGCGGGCAGGGTGATCGTCGGGAAGGCGTACATGGCGCCCGTGATGGGCTGGCAGGAATAGCCGGGAATGCTGTCCAGGCCTTCCGCGAGAAGCGCCGCCCGTCGCTTCAGCGCGTCTATCACGCCGTCGCGTTCGCTTATGAAAAGCTCGTAGGACTGATCGCCCGGGCGCGGCGGACGCACCAGCAGGTAGACGAGGACCTGTCCCGGCAGATTGGAGCAGAGGGCGATGGACTGGAGCTTCGTGATCTGGGCGATGACGTCCTCGGCCAGGTTCCTCACTTCCATATAGCCGCCGCGCTGGCCGCATTCGCCGAGGTAGCCCTTCGAACATGAGTGGAAGCTGAAAAGGCTCACCTCCTTTTCGCCCAGTTCGGTAAGCACTCTCGCGAAGGAGGTAAAGCGGTCCTCAGCCCTATAGGTGTTTTTCTGGTATACTTCGTCGGCGAGCACGGAAAGTCCGTGTTCCTTCGCGAAACCGATGACCATGGCGATATTGTCTCGCGAAAGCACCGAGCCGGTGGGGTTGCCGGGGTTGATGACGCAGATGGCCTTGACCTTCGTGCCCTCTTTTCGCGCCTTGGCATAAGCTTCGTCGAGCATGCCGCGGGAAAGACTCCAGCCGGAAGCCTCATCCAGATAATATCCCACCTGCACGCCGCCATAGAGAGTGATCGCTGCCGAATAGAGAGGATACTGGGGCGTGGGAACCATGACGCCGTCGCGGTCGGAAGCGATGACGCAGCGCAGCGCGGTCTGGACGCCTTTGGAGGCGCCATCGGTGAGATAAATATGCTCGGGGTCGGCTTTGACGGCGAGCGCCTCGTCGGAATCCCGCTCTTGTATGAACTCCGCGATGGCTTTCCTGACGAACTTCAGCCCCTTGGATTCCGAGTACGCGCCCAGACCGCTTTTGGATTCGGTCATTATGGTTTTCGCCGTCGCCAGGATATCCTCGGGAAAGGCTTCGGGAGCCTTCGACGCAAGCTCAGGCCATTCGGTCAGAGCGAGAACCTGACGCACGTAGGTCAGCGGTTTCTGTCCCAGGGCCTGGGGGTTTCCGATATTGCAGTAAATTATCTTCCGGCCTGTCCGTTCGAGTTCCTGCGCCCGGGCGACGATAGGCCCCCGCACCGCGTACTGCGAATCAATGACTGCCTTTGCCAGGTTGGATAGTGTGAGCGTCATGACAGCTCCTTTTGGAGTGTTCCATGAACCGATGGAACGCAGAAGCTAGTATAGCCAAGGAGGGCTGATGAGTCAAACGCCATGAGGTCTGGAGAGTTGATGCAATTTTATTCGCTTCTGGGTAAATAATTATGATATTTCATAGGTGCCCGCGTACTTGACCCGGGACTTCGCATGGTATATATAGGATCATTGCCGCCGTATGGCAATGCGGCAACCACTTCGCATTCTGGAGGACCACATGCCCGTCAATCTCAAGGGTCGCAGCTTCCTCACGCTCAAGGATTTCAGTCCCGAGGAAATCCGCTATCTTCTCGACCTATCCCATGACCTAAAAGCTAAAAAGCGAGCCGGAATCCCCGGGAACGCCTTATACCGCAAGAATATAGTGCTCATTTTCGACAAGGCCTCGACCAGGACGCGCTGCGCCTTCGAAACCGCCTGTTGGGACGAAGGGGGCAACGCCACCTTCCTGACCAATTCGCAGATGGGCAAAAAAGAATCCGTCGAGGACACAGCCAAGGTGCTGGGACGCATGTACAACGGAATCCAGTACAGGGGATTTTCGCAGAAACTCGTGGAGGATCTCGCGAAATATTCGGGCGTGCCCGTATGGAACGGCCTCACCGACGACGACCATCCGACCCAGATCCTCGCCGATCTTCTCACTATCGAAGAACATGTCCACAAGCCCCTGAACAAGGTGAAGATGGTCTACTGTGGCGATGCCAGAAACAACATGGGCAACGCGCTCATGATAGGAAGCGCCAAGATGGGCATGCGTTTCGTGGCGCTCGCGCCGAAGGAACTCTGGCCTAACGAGACGCTTACGGCCGAAATGCGCAAGGTGGCCGAGAAAACCGGCGGCAGCATCGAATTTTTCAGCATCGAGAACGTGGATAAGGCCTTGGCCGGAGCCGACGTGCTCTACACCGATGTATGGGTTTCGATGGGCGAGGAAGCGAAGTTCGCCGAACGCATCGCCCAGCTCCAGGACTACCGTGTCACCATGGATTTCGCGAGGAAAACCGGGAATCCCGATGTCGTCTTCCTGCATTGCCTACCGGCCTTCCACGATACGGAGACCGTCGTGGGCCAGGATATCGAGAAAAAGCATGGCATCGGCGAGATGGAAGTGTCGGATGAACTCTTCCGTTCCCGTCATTCCGTCGTCTTTGATCAGGCGGAAAACAGGCTCCATACCATCAAGGCGGTCATGGTAGCCACAATCGGAGATGTATGAACGAATATTTCGATCCGCGCCCCAAGGCTGAGCGGGCGCTTCTCGTCGGCATAGAAATCGACGCGGTCAAGAAAGAGGAGGCCTTGAGCCTCCTTCACGAGCTCGGCAGCCTCGCCAAGACCCTCGGTCTGGAGGTCGTCGACTCCATTTCCGTCAAGCTCCGCGAAAAAACGGCCAGCCTCCTCGTAGGCACCGGCAAGGCTGACGAGATCGTGGCCATCGCCAAATCGGACAACGTGGATTCCATAGTTTTCGACCACCCCATCAGTCCCAGCCAGCAGAGAAACTGGGAGAAACTTTCGGGCAAGAAAGTCTACGACAGGGCTGAACTCATCATTAAAATATTCTCCTCCAGGGCGCTGACAAGGGAAGCCGGGCTCCAGGTCGAACTCGCGCAGCTTGAATTCGCCATGCCGCGGCTGGCGCATTCCTACGAGGATCTGTCGCGCCAGCGCGGCGGCCGCTACGGCACGAAGGGTTCCGGCGAACAGAAGATCGAACTGGACCGCCGTTCGATAGAACACAGAATTCATGAAATTAAGGAAGAAATGAAGGATGTGAAAAAGTCGCGCGAAGTCCAGCGCAGGCGGCGGGAACGCATCGAACTGCCGAGGGCGGCCATCGTCGGATACACGAACGCGGGCAAGTCCAGCCTTCTGAACGCCCTGACCACGGCCAACGTGCTCGCCGAGGACAAGCTCTTCGCCACCCTCGATCCCACAACGCGCAAGCTCATCCTCAAGTCCGGAGCCACGCTTCTCATCACCGATACCGTAGGCTTCGTGCGCAACCTTCCCCACAACCTGGTCGATGCCTTCAAGGCCACGCTCGAGGAAGCCTCGGCTTCGGATCTCCTCATCCATGTCGCGGACGCTTCAGATCCCGAAGTGGAGATTCATATGGCCACGACCGAAAAAGTCCTCGCCGAGATAGGCGCCGCCGAGCTGCCCAGGATTCTCGTGCTCAACAAGATCGATATAGCCGAGCCCGAGGCTCTAGAACAGTGGAAGCGAATGCACCCCGAGGGCCTGGCTGTCTCCGCCAAAACGGGATACGGACTCGACAGTCTCGCTCTGCTCATAGAAAAAAGCCTTACTTCCGACATGGAGGAAGTCCTGCTCGCCATTCCGCATTCGGAATATTCCCTGATCCCCCTTATCCATCGAGAGGGATCCATCATCGAAGAGAAGACCGAGGACGACAGGACGATCGTCCGGTGCAGAATCCCGAATCGTCTCGAGGGCCGGCTGGGAAAATACCGCATCTGAGCGCAGGAGTACACATGAAGGAAATAAAATCAGCCCTGGTCGTCGGCGCCGGCGCCATCGGGGCAGCGGTAGCCTCAATACTGTTCGACGCGAACAGCCAGGCGGTAGCCCTCTGCGCCGCGGGAGAACGCAGGGAGCGCTATCTTCGCGAAGGCTTCATCGTCAATCAAAAGCATTATTCTTTCCGGATCGCCGACGCCACCGTCGACGGCCCCTACGACCTCGTCATCGTATCGGTGAAGACAGACGGACTGGCCGGGGCGATCGAGGAAATGCGCCCTTTCATAGGTCCGGACACGACAATCATCTCGCTTCTCAACGGCATATCGAGCGAAGAAATCCTTCGCGCCGAATTTGGCCGCGAAAAAGTGTCTCTTGCCATAATAATCGCCATCGATGCCTTGAGGGTGGGCAACAGAATTGAATTCAAATCCCCGGGAGAAATTCGATTCGGCTTTGAAAAGGACTTTCCGGAGGCTTCTAAAAATCGCATAACGTCGGTTTCGCGTTTCTTCGATGCCCACAACATCCGGCACACGACGCCTCCGGATATGGCAAGGGTCCTCTGGTACAAATTCATGATAAACGTGGCCTTGAATCAATGGTCGGCCCTTATTCGCGGCTCTTACGGCCTGTTCCAGAAAAGCCTTCCTGCCAGGATGCTTCTGACGGAGACGATGAAGGAAGTGATCGCGCTGTCCGATGCCCTGGGTAAAGGCCTCGTCCCCGAGGATATCGACACAATCTTCGCGACTATAGACAATTTGAATGGAAGCGGCAAAACGTCCATGCTTCAGGATGTGGAAGCGGGGCGGAAGACGGAGGTGGATGCCTTCGCCCGCGTCGTCGTGGAAAAGTCTCGCGAATGCGGACTGTCGGCGCCCATAAACCAAAGCCTTCTTCTCGCGATCAAAGCGATGGAGGACGGTTTTTCGGACTGACGCAAGACGGCCTTTTCAAGGCCGCTAAACGCTCTTTAAGCTAGAAATCTCCCCAGACCAGAAGGCTTCGGCTTCGCCTTTTTCCCCAAGAAGCAGAAGCCGTCCCGAGTTGTCGATGCCCTGGATTATTCCTTTTTTCTGATCGCCTCGCTCGGGATGCCCGACTATGAAACCGATCTCCTCGCCGATACCCCACAGCGCCTTTTCGTAATCCTCGCGCCAATCCTTGTCCTCCAGCCGGCTCACGGCCGCTTCCGCCATGGCTATCGCCAGGGCCGAGGCCAGCCTGTCGGTTTCCGGCATGGTCCTGGCGACTTCATCGAGGCTCGTGGCCTTTTCCTTCAGCGCATCGGGATAGGATTTCTTCCTCAGGTTGATCCCTATGCCCGCCAGCAGCCAGCCGGCCGTAGTTTCGCAGAGGATGCCTCCCAGCTTCCTGAAGCGGAGCTGAGCGCCATCTTCGATGGGGCTCAGCCCCAGGATGTCGTTCGGCCATTTGATGAGGATGCGGGAGGGCGCATGCTTCGACAGGACATCATGGACGGCAAGGCCGATCCTCAATGAGGGGGCTTCCGCGGCTGAAAAGCCGCCTTTCAGGCAGAGGGTCATGAGCAGCGAGGTGCCGGGGCCGGCTTCCCAGGATCTGCCTTCGATCCTGCCCCTGCCCGCCGTCTGCGCGTCAGCCATGACGATCAGCCTCGAGTTTGCCTCGCGGGCTATGAGACTTTTCGCGACATCCATCGTGGAATCGACCGTCGCGAAACGCCGCAATTGGAATTCCATTGGGATACGATAGAAGCTTTTTGACGTTTTTTCAATCTTCGGACGGTCGCAAGGCTGGTAATTTGGCCGGGATTCAGTATTATGAAACAAATTTGGTTACGGTTTCCTTTTTACCGAACCACAAAGCAATAATCGACTATCATACTGCCATCGCGACCGGAAGGAGCTGTTCATGTGCGGCATTATCGGCTATTCGGGACCCAGGAAAACATCATCCATACTTCTCGAAGGACTCAGGCGGCTGGAATACAGAGGCTACGATTCCGCCGGCATCGCCGTCGGGGGGAGGGCTTATTCCGACCATCCTTTAGGCATCGTGAAGTCGGTGGGGAAGATCGCCGCGCTCAAGGCGGCAATTCCTCCCGATATGGACGGGACATGGGGCA
>Ga0074195_1001990_pt1 | contig 25128 bp, 19 predicted proteins | sample EPASupsiteHSE623_FD_64525 | JGI IMG/M metagenome (GOLD analysis project Ga0074195, IMG submission 64525) | Bioremediated contaminated groundwater from EPA Superfund site, New Mexico - Sample HSE6-23 | ecosystem: Environmental > Aquatic > Deep subsurface > Groundwater > Contaminated ... | reverse complement strand
ATGTGTGATGAAATATTCTCTTGATGTTGAACCTGTATTTCAAATCCGTTAAAAAGGGAGTTATTCTTATCTACTGCAAATGTCTTCTGATGAAACTGCAGGGGTACTGAATCTCACTTCAAGTACACCGTTTTTTATCGTTGACTGCATTGAACCGGGTTCAACCGGAGGTAACGCGGCGACCGTGTGATAATGCCGGGAACCGCCATCCGCATCTATGATCAGTTCATCCCCATCAAGGGTCAGGCGGACCGATTCCCGGGTTGCCCCGGGAAGACCGGCAATAACCCTGATTTCATTGTCTATACGGTGCACTTCCGGCATTGGCTCAGGTTCGGTATATGAGGAGATTTCTTCCGGTTCCCTGAACCGGTATGGCTTAAAATCCCCTGAACGGATGACCACATGATGACCATATCCCGGCAGAAGACCGGGGTCAAAATCCCGTGCCATACGGGAAAAGAGATGGGCTGCAAGTGTGTCCATCTCCCGGAATATATCCTCTGGAACTTTGTTCATCAGATTCACTCCACATTATCTGGTTTTCATCTTCCTGTTCATTTTTTAATTTTTTCCAGTTCATCAGTAAGGTTTTTGATGGCAGTAAAATCCTTTTTACCATGATAGACTGCCTTCCTCAGCGCATCGATCGCTGGAGTTGCAGCATCTTTATTCATCATACCGGCACGGGCTAGTGCTGCTAAAGCAGCCTTGAGGAGGGTGCGCTGATCCTCATTGTAGAGCATCTGCCAAGCCTGCTGTTCGGAAGCCTCTATTGCCTCCCGGTCCAGTGATCCCCGCACGTTCAGAAGTGCGGCATCGAAGTGTGCCTTGGTGATCATCACATTCTTGATCGCATCTTTTCGTTCCTCCTCTCCACGGGTACCCATAACGACAATGAATTCGCGCATTGCCGCCATCTTTGCTTCTCGGACGAGCGATTCGATATCTGCACCAACGTACCCTTCGGTCTGGTTCACCAGTGAATCGATATCCACATCCTTGGAAAGGATGTTTTCCATATCGCCGCCGAGATAGACTTCAAAGATCTTCTTCCGGCTCTCTTCATCCGGTGCCGGTACGTAGATATGCCGTTCGAGGCGGCCGGGCCGGAGCAGTGCGTCGTCCAGCATGTCCGGACGGTTCGTTGCTGCCAGAATGGTGACGTTCTTGAGTTCTTCCAGACCATCAAGTTCCGTGAGTATCTGCGAGACAACGCTTTCGGTCACATGGGATGAACCTTCGAAACTTCCCCGTTTTGGGGCCAGCGCATCGATCTCATCAAAGAAGATGATGGACGGTGATGCCTGGCGTGCTTTCCTGAATATCTCCCTTACACCTTTTTCCGATTCCCCGACCCATTTCGAGAGCAGTTCAGGCCCTTTGACAGCGATGAAGTTGCATTCGCTCTCGTTTGCAACCGCTTTTGCAAGCAGGGTTTTTCCCGTGCCGGGCGGACCGAAAAGAAGAATACCTTTTGGGGGTTTGGTCTGGAGCCGCTCGAATACATCCGGGTATTTCAGTGGCCACTCCACTGCCTCCTTGAGCTCTTGCTTTGTCTCTTCCAGACCACCAACCTGTTGCCAGGTGATGTCGGGCACTTCTACCAATACTTCACGCATTGCCGAAGGTTCGACATGCTTCCTGGCCTCGGCAAAGTCTTCGTTGGTCACCCGGAGTGCATCGAGCACTTCATTGGGGATCTCCTCATCAAGCTTGATCTGGGGAATTATTTTGCGAATTGCATGCATTGCCGCTTCCTTGACAAGAAGAGCAACATCTGCGCCGACAAAGCCGTGGGTAGAATTGGCATAATCCTCAACTTTTACATCATCTGCCAGGGGGACGCCCCGGGTGTGTACCTGAAAGATCTCCATGCGGCCTTTTTTATCCGGGATACCGATCTCGATCTCGCGGTCAAACCTGCCACCACGGCGGAGGGCCGGGTCAATGGAATCAGGCAGGTTGGTTGCAGCGATCACGATGACCTGCCCCCGCCCCTTTAACCCGTCCATGAGGGCCAGGAGCTGGGCTACTACGCGCCGCTCAAGTTCTCCTTTGGTGTCCTCACGCTTTGGAGCAATGGAATCAATTTCATCGATAAAGATAATTGCCGGTGCATTTGCCTGCGCTTCTTCAAAGACTTCTCGGAGTTTCCCCTCACTTGCCCCATAGGTACCGCTTACAATTTCCGGGCCGGATATGGTGATGAAATGGGCATCCACTTCGTTTGCCACTGCTTTTGCGATCAGGGTCTTTCCCGTACCGGGCGGACCGTACAGTAATACTCCCTTTGGGGGCTGGATACCGAGGCGCTCAAAGATCTCAGGATGGCGCAGCGGAAGTTCGATCATCTCCCGCACGAGCTGCAGCTCCCGACCAAGCCCCCCTATATCTTCATAGTGGATATCGGAGACTTCCCTCATCCCCTCCTCGGGTTTGTAGGGTTCTTCCTTGAGTTCGATCTCGGTCTCATCGGTAACGATCGCTATTCCCTTTGGGGCGACTTTTGCTATCACCAGCGTGATCGCGTTGCCAATCACATCCACGCGGACGGTCTGTCCTTCCATCACGGACCGGCCGCGTAAGACCCGTGCAAGGTACTGTTCACCCCCGACAAGACGTATCGGCTGGGTAGGCTGGATTACCACCTTTTTGGCATACACGGCCTCGGATTTTTTGATCTTTACCCGCTCGTCAATACCGGTTCCGGCGTTTCCACGGATATTTCCGTCGATGCGGAGGATGGAGTACCCGGTATCCTGCGCAAACCCGGGCCAGACAACGGCCGCAGCCTTCTTTTTCCCTTGGATCTCAATAACATCGCCGGATACCAGCCCGAGTTTCTTCATCACTTCTATGCTCACTCGTGCTATACCCCGGCCGGCATCGTCGTGGGTTGCTTCCTTTACCGTAACTTCTGCATAATCAATATCTGTCATCGTAAAATACCTCGTTCATTTAAGGTTTACCATAAGTTAGCGTTCAATACTATATAAAGTAATTGTATGCTCCATCAATGTTCTATCTTAAGATCCTCAAAGGAATTTTAACCAAAAACAGGGTGCCACATCCTACCATCACTTCTGCTCTTGTTCCTACGCGAGAACTGATTGTAACTGGCACATAATAAACAAAAAATTCTGTGTTATTCCAAATCAACTTTACTTGTTGAGTAGACAAGCCAGTTTTACTCCAGAATTGAAAAAACAAGCCTTTATCTTGTCTTTACTGCAACCAGTATGCCATGAGTATTGTCGCGGATGCCAAACGGGGTATCATTACAGAAGAGATGAAAATCGTCGCAAAACAGGAAGGAGTCACCGAAGATTTTATCCGGCGCGGCGTTGCAGGAGGCCACATCGTTATACCGGTCTCACCCTACCGGAAAGTGAAGATCTGCGGTATTGGTGAAGGACTCCGAACCAAGGTTAATGCATCGATAGGAACTTCCACCGATATTGTCGATATTCCCCAGGAAATTGAGAAGGCAAAGCAGGCGGAACGTGCCGGTGCCGACACCCTCATGGAACTTTCTACCGGGGGCGATTTTGTCGAGATCCGCAAACAGGTGATCGCAAATACTACCCTTTCTGTAGGATGCGTTCCCCTCTACCAGGCATTCATTGAAGCTGCTATTAAAGACGGCGCAGCCATCCACATGAAAGAAGATGACCTTTTCCGGATCACGGCCGAGCAGGCCAAACTCGGGACCAACTTTATGGCCATCCATACCGGCATCAACTTTGAGACGGTCAAGCGCCTGAAGAACCAGGGGCGACATGGCGGACTTGTCTCACGGGGCGGTGCATTCATGACCGCGTGGATGCTCCACAATGAAAAGGAGAACCCGCTGTATAGCGAGTTTGACTACCTGCTGGAGATCATGAAGGAGCATGATGTCACGCTTTCCATGGGTAATGGTATGCGTGCCGGCGCAATCCACGATGCAACTGATCGTGCAGCGGTCCAGGAACTGCTCATCAATGCAGAACTTGCCGACATTGCACACAAACAGAATGTCCCGGTTATTGTTGAAGGCCCGGGCCATGTACCAATCGACGAGATCGCTGCCAATGTAACGTTAATGAAACGGGTCACCAACAACAAGCCATTCTACATGCTCGGCCCCATTGTCACCGACATTGCTCCCGGTTACGATGACCGGGTAGCAGCGATTGGTGCTGCAATCTCGTCATCGCTAGGAGCGGATTTCATCTGTTACGTGACTCCAGCAGAACACCTTGCACTTCCGACCCCCGAAGAGGTTTATGAGGGTGTCATGAGTTCACGCATCGCCGCCCATGTCGGGGATATGATCAAACTGAAAAAGACCCGCGACCTCGATCTTGAGATGGGACATGCCCGCCGGGATCTTGACTGGGATCGTCAGTTTGCAGTTGCCATGAACCCGGCACGCGCAAAGGCAATCCGGGATGAACGCATGCCTGCTGACACTGATGGGTGCACGATGTGCGGCGACTACTGTGCGATCAAGATTGTGAACAAGCATTTCCAGTTTTAATTCATCATCACTTATTTACCATGCAATCCCAACCTTTTTTGGATTACGATAGTCACTCTTATGGGATTCTGCAAACAAGTATTATCTGATTGCAATGATACCGAGTGCTCCATTCCTGCACTGGAGAACAATTTGTGATGCTGCCTGTATATGAAGTACGGAAATTATGAATGATATAACCAGGCATTGGAGTATTCACTTCGGTAATCAGACATAAGCAGGAAGGGGATTATCTGGAGCAGGCGACAATTACCTGGAGATTATTCAATCCTGCAATCCTGACTCAATACAGTGAAATAATATTTCTGCTAAAATAATCAGGCACGGTGATCCTATACAACTGAACTTCGGTGGATTTGTTTCCCTCTCTACAATTGACTGGCGGGGAAAGGCAGTCTGTACGCTTTTTTTTCGGGGTTGCCCGTTACGGTGTACGTACTGCCATAATGAATCTATCCAGATGGGGGAGGATTTTCGCGATATCGATGAGATCACTGAAATGATTAAAACCTCATCGCCGTTTATCAGCGGCGTGGTCTTTTCCGGGGGGGAGCCAACGGGGCAGAAAGATGCTTTGATTGCCCTGGCCCGGTATGCAAAAAAAATTAACCTTGAAGTAGGTATCCAGACTAATGGTTTTTTTCCGGAAACCCTTGAATCATTAATCTCTGAAGGACTGCTGGATAAAGTCGCCATTGATTACAAATCAACGTGGGAAGGCTATTCAGGTTCAACGGGAGGTTACCGCCCGTTGGCAAAAGAAAATTATGAGAGAAATGTCCATAAATCGATCGATATCTGCAAAAAGGCGTGGGAGAATAAAACATTAGCAGAATTTGAAGTTGTTTTTACCATATTTTATGAAAACCGGGAATATATCAGGCAGATCTCAAAAAAAATCGGGGATGTGCCACTTGTTCTTCAGCAGGGTGAACATAAGATCGCATCAATGCGTAGCGCAGATCCTGAAATGACCAATGGGGAATATATCTGCAAAAAGCAAAACGAACAGAATAAACATCCCCCACTAAGACTAAAAGAGATTAAAGATATTGCAGATACCCTGAAAAAAACGGTACGGATCAGGACCCGGGATATTGGTGAAATATCGTATAACTGGAGACATATTCTGTGAAAGTAATAGGAGTTGTCGGGCTTCCCGCAAGTGGCAAAGGTGAATTCTCAAAAATTGCAGCAGAAGCAGGTATCCCGGTCATCGTCATGGGCGATATGATCCGGGCTGCAGTCAAAAAAGCGGGACTTGATCCTACAGATGCCAATTTCGGGGCAACAGCAAACAAGCTGCGTGCTGAAGGCGGTATGGACGCAATTGCCGCTTTATGCGTACCCGAGATAAAGCGCCAGACCGCTCCTTTGGTACTTGTCGACGGGATACGCGGAGATGCTGAAGTGAACCTGTTCCGCAGGAACTTTTCCGGGTTTATTCTTATCAGTATCGATTCTTCGTTTGAAAAACGGCTGGACCGGATCAGGGCACGTGGTCGTTCCGATGATTTTGTCATGCCCGAATCCCTGCGGAACCGGGATGAGCGCGAGATGAACTGGGGGCTGGGAAATGCCCTTGCTCTGGCGGATATAAACATAAAAAACGAAAGCAGTCTTGAGGAGTTTTCAACTGAAGTAATTTCTGTCCTCAACTCTTTGGGGCGTGATCCATGAGCCTCAAACCGTATTTTTCTTCCTCATCAAAAGTCTGGGACGACATCGCGTGGGTGTTCGGGATTGAAGAAGCGGGTTACGAAGGTTGGGAGATCGTAGCTGACGGCAATTACAAACTTGACAATCCCGATTGCTTCAAAAAAATTGAAGAAGTGATTGCAAGTACTCATCTTGGGGTCACCGTGCATGCCCCTTTCGGGGACCTGAACCTTGCAACCTTAAACGATCCGATCTGGCGTGAATCAATCCGACAGATATGTACTTGTATAACGCATGCATCTGCTTTTACAGACAGGATTACTATCCATCCTGGCTATCTGTCCCCGGTCGGAAAACTGTTGCCCCAGAAAGTCTGGAATCTCCAGAAAGAGGCACTCAGGCAGATAGGGAAATGTGCCGCAGAGTATTCTGTCGTTGCCTGTCTTGAGAATATGATCGGTGTAAAAGAGTTCCTCTGCCAGCTTCCCGAAGAACTGATAGGTATGACTGACGGGATTGGAGGAATTGGCATGACGTTTGATTTCGGGCATGCGAATACACGGGGCAAAGTTAATGATTTCCTGTCATATGTAAACAAAGCCAGCCATATACATATTCACGATAACCACGGCATGTCCGATGAACATCTTGCACTGGGTGACGGTAATATCAACTGGACCGTAGTGGGAAAAGCGGTTGCAGACAACTATTCCGGCGTGGTTGTGATTGAAGGGAGATCCATTGAAGAGGCAAAAAAGAGCCTGCCGGTTTTCCGGAAGTGTTTCATATGAGCGGCGAGACCCTGCACGTCTATTTCCTTGGCACTGCCGGTGCACTGCCCACACCGCAGCGAAATCCCCCCTGTATCATGGTACGGCGCGGTGCTGATACCCTCCTTTTTGACTGTGGGGAAGGCGCACAGCAGCAAATGATGCGAGCACGGTGCGGTTTTTTAGTTAATGCGATATTTGTCACCCACTGGCATGCTGATCACTTCCTTGGGATATTCGGCCTTGTCCAGACAATGTCATTCAATGGACGCACCGAACCCCTCACTATCTACGGGCCGGAATGGGTGCAGGAGTTTGTCACAACGCTGCGTCATGTAACACGGTTCAACCTGAAATTTACTATCAATGCCGTTGAACTCACAAACGGCTCGTGGGTTCGGTTTGACGGTTACACCGTCACTGCCTTTGCCGTAAGTCATGGCATGCCGGCACTGGGATACTCGCTGGAAGAAGACCCGCGCCCGGGTCGGTTCGACCGCGAGGGTGCGATTGCGCTGGGAGTTCCTCCGGGCCCCTTGTTCGGCCGGCTCCAGCGCGGAGAGACGGTGACCATTGGGGTAGAGGGGCAACGGCGCGATATTAAACCTGAAGAAGTTCTGGGCGCCCCCCGCCCCGGAAGAAAGATTGTGTATACCGGAGATACCCGTGCAGTCCATTCCACACTCGGTGAGATTGCCCGAAATGCAGATATGCTGATTCATGATGCAACTTATGACGAAACTGAAGCGGCCCGGGCAATGGATTTTTTCCATGCTACTGCAGCACAGGCAGGAGACGCTGCAGCCATACTTTCTGCCCATACTCTTGTACTAGTCCACATAAGTTCCCGTTATATCGATGCACAGGCTCACCTTGGCGATGCCAAGAAAAAATTCTCCGGCACAATTTTGGCCCCCAATGACCTTGATATGATTGAAGTTCCATTCAGGGATTGATCCCACTACTCATTTTTTTTGCATTTTTCTTTTTTGCGGATAACAAGCAAATTAAATCTTCAGACACCCATTCATGAATATACAGAGCAATATCCAATCGCGTGGCATTAACAAAAAGCAAAAATGCCCGTTTCGCTGTGTGTGGTGAGAGAAAATGCAAAATAATGATTCAAACGATGTGCTCGTCTACCGGCTCGGCACCGGCTGTGATCTTGCTGATGTCGAAGCAGGAAATATTTACCAGGGAAAAGTTCAGGGTTTTGCAACTTTTGGTATGTTTGTACAGTTAAATGACCGTATCAAGGGACTTGTGCACAAGAGCAATGTTAAGGCAGAACACAAGGAACGCGATTCTGTACTAGTCAGAGTCCGTGAAGTCAGGCCAAATGGAAATATCGATCTCGAAGAAGTGCAGTACCAGGTTTACCAGGTACAGAACGTTGAGCGGAAATCTACAACGGTCAGAATAGTCGATCTTCCCTCAAAACTCGGAAAGACGGTTGCCATTGAAGGTGAGATCGCCCAGATCAAGCAGACAAGCGGCCCTACCATATTTACCATCGTTGATGAAACCGGGACCCAGAACGGCGCTGCGTTTATCGAAGCCGGTGTACGGGCATACCCTGAAGCGGAACTCGGGAACATGGTCAAGCTCATCGGAGAAGTGATGATGAGAAACGGCCAGCTCCAGATTGAAGTAGACGGATTATCCATTCTCACAGATGAAGAAGCGGCTGTTGTCAAGGTAAGGATCGAAAAAGCCTTGGATCTCCGGTCAGAGCCGGATAATATTCCGCTTCTTGTCCCGAGCGAGGTCATGGAGAAACTCCGTCCCGAGATGAGAAAGGTCGCAAAGATCATCAGGAAAGCAGTCTTTACATCGCAGCCAATCATCCTTCGACACCATGCCGATGCTGATGGGATCTGTTCGGCTGTTGCAATCGAGCAGGCAGTTGTATCCCTCATCCGCGAGAGCGGCGGTGATTTTGATGCGGAGTATTTCTTATTCAAGAGGGCTCCGTCCAAAGCACCTTTCTACGAGATTGAAGATATTACCCGTGACCTTGACTTCTCGTTAAAGGACCACGTCCGTTTCGGCCAGAAGATGCCCCTCGTGATCCTCACTGACAACGGGTCAACCGAGGAAGACGAACCGTCGTATAAGATCGCCAGTGTTTACGATATCCCGTTTGTTGTCATAGATCACCATCACCCGGATACCACCATTGATAAGTATCTTCTCGCTCATGTCAATCCCTACCATGTCGGGGGCGACTTCGGAATCACTGCCGGTATGCTCGGTACAGAAGTCGCACGACTGATCAACCCAAAAGTCGAACCGTTAATTCGCCATCTCCCGGCGGTTGCAGCAGTCGGGGACCGGAGCGAGGCTCCCGAACGGGCATTATACCTTGCACTTGTGCGTGATAATTTCCCCGAACAGGCCTGCAAGGATATTGCCCTTGCACTCGATTACGAGCAGTTCTGGCTCCGGTTCAACGATGGCCGGGAGATTGTAAAAGATATATTAAACCTTACCGGGAATACCGAGCGCCACAAGAAACTCTTAACTCTCCTGATTGATGGGGCAAACACCATGATTGCCGATCAGATGAGCGCCTGTATGGCCCACGTGGATCCCCGCGTGCTGAAAAATGAGGCACGCCTCTTCCTTCTCGATGTGGAGATCCATGCCCACAAATTTACCTTCCCACCCCCGGGTAAAACCTCAGGGGAAGTGCATGACCGGCTCTGCCAGCAGAATGTAGGAAAACCTGTTGTTACCATAGGATTTGGGCCAGACTTTGCCGTTCTCCGGTCCCGTGGTGTCCTGATGAATATTCCAAAAATGGTCAGGGAGTTGCGTGTCGAGATTCCGGGTGGCGGAATCAGCGGAGGCGGGCACCTTGTTGTTGGTAGTATAAAATTTGTTGAAGGTATGCGCTCTGTTGTGATCGAAGCATTGATTAATAAAATTGCTGATGCACAGGTGCAACAATAACTTTTTTTGAGCGATTATCACCAATTTTGTGTAAATATCGCCGTAAAAGTTGAAACAGGCTTGGAAATCTTTAATTTTAAAAACCGCTCGACCGGAGCGCCTGATAAATTCTTTCTGGTCTGAATTAGGGTAAAGTAAAGGAAAAAAGACCGAATATTTGACCTCAAAATCAGATATGTATATATAGTAGTTAAATTATATGAGTTTCTAATGCTGAGGCACAACATGTCAACTACCAAAAAGTTACGTGAAACGTATAATGAGACCCAGCACAAGATCGTCCAGTACCTTAATTCCGGTATAACCTTGGGCAAGCACTATTTCAAATCGAAATATATTGCCAAAGACCTTGGTTTATCCCCAAAAGAAGTGGGAACCAATATGGCGATCCTTGCAGATAACTGTAAGGAGCTGGACATCATACGGTGGAGTTATTCGAACAGTACTACATGGATGGTCACGCCAAGGGCGTGCTGAATCCATCCATCAATCTCACTCTTTTATCATGACAAAAGTTCTGGAATTCGAATCCGAGATAGAATTTGTGGCAGACATCAACGACCACAAAGATTGCCTGATGTCACAGGATCCTACGCAGGAGACTCCGAATGCTCTCTGGTACAACATTGACATCCCCAAGGGCCACATTTTAAAAGCGGGTGACCGTATCCGGATCACGGTGGAAAAAATCTAATTTTTCAGCGGATATCGCTTCTGGAGAATATTTTTCTCATTTAATTCTTGACGTATCCTATTCATTCCGGATCGTTTCCCAAACGTATCAGAACTTTGCCGGGATAACCTTTTTTACTGGTTGATATAAAAACTGCACATTAACCCCGGCGGAAGTATCCCAAGAAGGACAACTTCGTTCAGCGTATGGGGTAAAAGGAGTATCAGAGGCCGTTATGAAATATCCTGATACGCAAGCGTTACCCATTTCTGGATATAAAATGCTGCGGCAGGAATCATGCCCGCAACATTCTTATCTGGTAAAAAGAGAATGGGTGATTACCTGACAAAGTCATTCGGGAAGGATCCTGGTTTTCAGAGGGATGAAGGCATGACTCGTTTTATCTGCATACATGGCCATTTTTATCAGCCACCCCGTGAAAATCCCTGGCTTGAGGAAGTCGAAATTGAGGATTCTGCCTATCCCTACCATGACTGGAATGAACGTATTACTGCAGAATGTTATGCCCCGAATGCGGCTTCCCGCATTCTTGACTCGAACCGGAAGATCATTGATATTGTTAATAACTATGCAAAGATCAGTTTCAACTTTGGTCCCACGCTGCTTACATGGCTGGAACAGAACAAAAAAGAAGTGTATCTTTCTATCCTCGAAGCGGATAAAGAAAGCATTCAACGGTTTTCCGGGCACGGTTCTGCAATAGCCCAGGTATACAATCATATTATCATGCCCCTTGCAAACAGAAGAGACAAACGTACACAGGTAATCTGGGGAATCAAGGATTTCAAATCCCGGTTTGGACGGGACCCTGAAGGGATGTGGCTTCCTGAAACCGCTGTTGATATAGAGTCCCTGGAGATTCTTGCCGAACAGGGAATTAAATTTACCATCCTCTCTCCAAAACAGGCAAGGAAAGTAAAACCTTTAAATGGCATACAATGGACCGATGTAAGTAGGGAGGGCATTGACAGTTCTTTGCCCTATATCTGCCGGTTGCCATCCGGTAACTCGATTGTTATTTTTTTTTATAATGAAGAGATTTCACAGGAAATTGCCTTCAGCAATCTTTTGGAAAATGGTGAAGTATTTGCCAACAGGATGATCCGGTATTTTTCCCAGAACCAGAAACAGTCCGGGCTTTTACATATTGCATCAGATGGAGAGACCTATGGGCATCATCACCGGTTTGGGGATATGGCGCTGGCCTATGCACTCTATCAGATAGAATCCAAAAACCTTGCGCAGATAACCAATTATGGAGAATTTCTGAGTAAAAATCCTCCTGCTTACCAGGTTGAGATAACTGAAAATACATCTTGGAGCTGCCCTCATGGCATCGAACGATGGAGAAATGACTGCGGTTGTTGTACCCCCGGTTCCATTGTCCAGATGGATTTATCCAATCCATTTGCTCATCCCGGACAAAAAAATGAATTAATCCCGGTTAAAAGTTGTCCACTGATCTCAAGACAGAAATGGCGATCCCCACTGCGTGAAGCCATGGACTGGCTCCGTCGTACACTCGTGACACTCTTTTATGAAAGAATGAGCGTGTTTGTAACGGATCCCTGGCAGGCACGAGACGATTATATCGATATTATTCTGTATCGGTCTTCCCATAACATTGATCTGTTCTTCTCAAAACAAACAACCCGTGCACTTTCAGACAACGAGAAAGTCGAGGCACTCAAACTTCTCGAGATCCAGAGAAATGGGATGCTCATGTATACAAGCTGCGGATGGTTTTACGAGGATATTTCCGGTATAGAATCTGTCCAGGTACTTCGTTATGCCTGCCGTGCAATGCAGCTTGTACGTGAAGTGGCAGGCATTGATCCCGAACCAGATTTTATTTTTATGCTGAAAAATGCTCCCAGTAATGTACCAGAATACAAAGACGGCGCACAAGTGTACCGGAATTTTGTCCAGACCTCTCTTATTGATCTCTCAAGAGTTGGTTTTCACTTCGCATTGACATCATTGATCGTTAATTCCCCGGAAAAGATTCGGATAAAAAACTATACACTTAAAATTGTTGATTACAAAAAGACTGATACCGGCGAGCTAAAACTGGCTATCGGAAAACTCTTTTTATATTCCGAAATTACCTGGGAAGAAAATACCCTGATGTTTGCCGTTCTTCATCTGGGCAACTACAATTTTATGGGAGGGGCAACAGAATTTTCGGATGATAAGGCATTTTTGGGCATGCGGGATGAATTAATGGATGGTTTTTCCAAAAGTGATATCCCAAGAATGATCCTCTGCCTTGAGGATCACTTTGGCAACCGTTTCTACACTCTGTGGGATTTGTTCCGGGATGGGCAGCGGAAGGTATTATACTCGATTCTTGATACCACTCTTGCAGATATGGAATCTGCATTCCGACACATATACAACCAGTTTTTCCCGCTTCTCTCTGCCATGAAAAATATGCAGATTCCCGCACCCAAAGTGCTTGAGGATCCCGTATGGTACATCATCAATTTAGATCTTAAAAAAGTCCTTTCAGACCCCGATATCGAAACACAGCGGATAGGGGTCCTTGTCGATGAGATGACAAAAGGCAAATTCATGCCGGATTCTGCAACCCTCAATTTTACTGCAAGTAATGCAATAATCCAACTTATCCAGCGCCTTTTTGAGAACCCAGATGATCTCATCCTGATGGAAAAGATCGTAACCGTTTTTAACCTATTATCCCCGCTCACATTGAAATACAATCTTTGGGAATGCCAGAATATCTATTTCCACATCGGCCGGAAAAAAGGAACCGATATGAAGTCACTTTCAGTGTCTGGGGACATTCATGCAAAGCAATGGATAAAAAAATTTGAAGAATTGGGAGGATTCCTGGGAGTGAAATTTTTATAATCCCCAATAAATATTGAATCACCAAAAATGAGTTATGGATAGAGTCCCTGAAGTAAGGATTCAAACTTTTCGGGATGGTTGAGAAAATCGAGAACAGGGTCCCGGTTTTCAATGAGATTGTAGAGCGGATCAGGAATCATATCACCGATATCCGCAAGACGCTGTGCTTTTACCAGCCGGAGATGGGCAGGATTCCGGTAGGTTGGGTTCTTTACAAACCCTTCTTTTATCCACTCAAAATATGCGGCGCCGTTCTTTGCTTCATAGCCATGATAATTGCTGGAAAAACGCGAGGACACTATGTTTGCCATCTGGAGAATGGTAGAATGTGTAGGGTTGATAGTCACGTGCCCATATCCCGGGGGAACCACAACTACATCGCCGGCACATGCTGCAATCATCACTACATCGGAACAATCGTGATTCTGGATTAGGTAATGTGCCTCACCTGAAAGGACTTCATATATTTCCGGGTAACCGGTGCCAGAAGGATCAGCCGGGTGATAATGCCCTTTTGTTTTGTTGTACTCCCCACAGAGTGCACGCGGGGGTATCACCGTGATATCGAACCGCAGATCCTGTTCAGTAAGCCAGCTGCGATCTTCGGCAGACCGGGCAACATCCCGGTACATATAATAAACCGGCCCTGCACAGGAACAGCCCGGATTTGCCAGAACGCTCTGTAAGTCCTCTGCTGTCCTCACAACAGGTTTGGGAAGTGGTCCATCCCAACAGACAGAAAAAGGAGATTTTTGAGGGGGAGAATTTCGGTTCATTTCCGACCACCGATTACGGTCATTGCCAGTTCATAGAAATCAGGATCTACCGTTTTTAGCTGGTTTACCGCTGTTTCAAGAGGGATGCTGACAATCCTGTTTCCCTGCAGAGCAACCATCTTCCCAAAATCACCCTCATGTACAAGCTGGACTGCAGCAACGCCGAAGCGCGTAGCAAGAACACGATCAAATGCAGTTGGCGATCCCCCCCGCTGGACATGCCCGAGTATGGTTACCCGGGTCTCAATTCCCATCCTGCGTTCAAGTTCTTTTCCCAGAATATTTCCAACACCCACAAATTTCTCATGACCACATTCATCCCGCTCATTCTCAGGAACCGTGGACATACCGAGATCTTTTGCGTGAGCGCCTTCAGCAATTACCACAATGGAAAATTTTTTTCCCGCATCGTAACGATCCTTTAGTTTTTTACAAATCTCTTCGATGGTAAAATGCACTTCCGGGATCAGGATCGCATCGGCTCCCCCGGCAATGCCTGCCGTGACCGCAATCCAGCCTACATTCCGACCCATTACTTCAACCACGATGATCCGGTGATGTGACTCTGCGGTTGTGTGGAGACGATCGATCGCTTCAGTTACCGTAGATACAGCAGTATTAAAACCAAATGTCATATCGGTTCCGCTGATATCGTTATCAATGGTTTTGGGAATTCCAACAACAGGAATCCCCTGCTTTGCTACGTCCCGGGCAGCAGAAAGGGTTCCGTCACCGCCAATGACAACCAGTGCATGGATACCATATTTTTTTATATTGGCTTTGATCTTCTGGAAATCCGCCGTTTTTTTCAGCGGATCTGTCCGGGAGGTCCCGAGAATTGTCCCGCCCTTGGGCAGAATGCCCGATACAGAGAAGTCGGTGAGTGGCTCCACATCGCCATCTATGAGACCCTGCCAGCCGTTCCGGATACCCAGGGTTTCAAAGTCATATCTGACTCCTGCTCTTTCCACTGCCCGGATGACCGCATTAAGCCCGGGGCAGTCGCCACCCCCTGTCAGCACTCCAATGGTTTTCATCACATGACCCTCCATAATTCATGCCCTGCAATGGTTTTTCTGCACGATGATTGAAAAGCACACATCAACTTTTTGATGGTTGATTCCATTTCGTGAGAATCGCTTACACCTTCCTTCTCATCCAGAGATTATGGCTTTTTCGTATGCGTATATACTGTGCCGTACTATGATCGGCTGGTCTCCATGAAGATCCTGCGGTGGATAATACGCCAGCAGAGAATCAGCTGGGCAAGATCCCCTGCGTTTATGTAGTTCCGGTGTTTGAAGATCGAGATAGGATGGACCCGGGTCTGCTCTTCAATACTATGCTCAAGCTTTTTCACCACATGCCCGCTCAGTTCACCGTCAATAATCAGCTGGCCCATTTTGTGACCTTTCACCTCACTGGTGACAAACTCCAGCGAGAAATTCCGTTCGGATAACGAGAGGATGGAATACAGGTCTAATGAGAGATCAATATTTTCAATACTCTGCTTCATCCGGTTCTGGGAGAGTGTTACCTTGTATACGTTACGCTCTTTGCCATATTTCTGCCCATACCGGGAATAATCGATACCAATCACGGCATCTGCATACTCTTTCTGCGGCGCAATGTAACGTTCATACTCCGGTTCCCGTTCTGCAATTTCCTGGAGGACAGCATCCCGGGAATACCCCCGCTTGTTCACATCCCTCCGTATTTTCCAGTCATACTTCACCTGCCGGGCAGGATCCACAAAAAGAGTGAAATCAAGATATTGTCGTAGCAAGGGTGTGAACAGCGTGTGAAGTCCTTCAAGTATGAGTATCTTCTTTGGACGGAAAATTGCCGGTGGATCAAATTTTCCGGTTGCATGGTTGTATGACGGTTTTTCAATCGGGACCCCCCGCTTGAGCGAGATGAGATCCTGTTCAAGCTGCTCAATACGGTTTGCCCTTGGATTCAAGGGCGTGATTCCCTGTTCCCTCCGCATGTCTCGGTCCATACCGTGGTAATCGTCAAGCGTGATGGTTGATACCAGATCATTGCCAAAAATGCTTCGCACACCCTGCGTAAACGTAGTCTTGCCGGAACCGCTGTCCCCGGCAACCCCGAGGGTAAAGATATATGGCGATGCCGCGATTGTATCTTTAAAGTTAGGATGGTGCATGCGTATTTCCTGTATGGTCATGTATCAGGTAAAAACTATCCTGCATTTTTTCAGAAACTATTGAGTTACTGACCGTCCCGATACAACACCTGCACTAATCCCAAATGGAAACCCTGAAATTATCCATCGGAAAATCTCTTTAGGCCAGGTCTCTGAAAAACGAGAGAGCATATTACTGTACTGCCCATTGTTTATGAAACAGAGCGGGCATAAGTTTCGGTCAGTCCTTTTACGATCGGGCCCCAGAGAAAGATCCGATCGACTTTCCTTCGACCCCGTTTCCCAAGAGCCCCGGCATTCCAGGGTTCATCGATCATCGTATTGATCCCCCATGCAAGGGATTCCGGGTTCACCTCGACTTTTACGCCGTTGACAAACGCGTCTATATTCTCTGATAGTCCACCAACATTGCAGGCGACAACGCATTTTTCCGCACTCCACGCCTCGAGAAGCACGAGTCCGAACGGCTCATTGCGACTGGGAATAACAACAATATCAGCAGCATTCAACAAGCGGATGTACTCTGAATCAGGGATATAACCCACAAAGTTTACCGGCAGATCCCGCGCCCGTTCCCGCAGGAGCTCCCGCATACCCCCATCACCGGCAACGATCACTTTTGCATCCCAGCGGTACTGGCAGACTTTCCGGATCGCTTCGATGAACAGATCCGGCCCTTTCTGGTAGACCAGCCTGCCGATGAACAGGATCATGGGGGCATAGGGATGAATACCATACGCTTGTTTCACTTCTCCCGGGTCAATATTTGTCCGGTACTCCCGTGGCACAACACCATTGGGAATAACATCGCATTTTTCCTGAGGGACATTGTATAACTGTATCACCTCATTTTTTAAAGTGGCCGAGACGGCCGTTACCCGTTTTGCAATGAGACCGCCATACCATTCCTTTCCGGAGACTTCCTTAAACTCCCACCAGTCCCCTGCCTGATTGCCATTCCTGCCATATTCCGTTGAATGAAAAGTAAGAATCGTATTCCTATCCTTCAACTGGTGAAGAGCCTGAACTACGTGCCAGTCATGGAAGTGAAGAAAGTCGAACTGGTCTGTGGCATCGTCTTTTTTGAAATGGTCAACCATTGCCCGGCTCATGGCATCGCAATATTCAACAATATTATTTCCGGCTGGCTGGCAGTAGTGGTAATGAACACCTTTGATGGTCTGATCTGGCATCATGCCCCTAGTGTAGAAATGTACATCGTGCTCCTGTTTTACCAACGTTTCTGCAAGATTGGTTGCAGCATTCGCAAGTCCGCCAACCCGCTCTGCATACATCGATTCCCAGCAGAAAAACGCTATTTTAAGTGACTCCATAATAGTTCCCTCCGTTCTTTTATTACAGTCACCAGATCATGGCGCTCTTTCAACCCGGCCATACTCTCTGCAAGACGTGGATCTTCGAGAATATTTGTTATCCAGCGGGAGAAATCGCCACGTTCGATGTGGAACTGGATCGAATCTTTGGGAACGATATATAACAGTTCTTCAAACTGGTCCAGGTTATATGCACTATGTCCTATGTAGCCGGTGGGCCCTGCAAAGTGAAAGGCCTGTTCCGGGGCCAGGGTCCGCAGGGTTTTTGCTGATTTCCGGTTTTTCATTACGCGGATATTCCGTGCTTCATAGTCTGCCAGTACCTTCATGTAGGTTTTGAATGCATCATCGGCATCGTGATGGCTGAAGTAGGTATGGACTTCGCCGCATGTGCCATATTTGGAAGCCATGTAATAGAAATGGTCACTAGTCTGGAGATACCGCCAGATCGGTTTATCGATTGCATACGGCTGTGCGATCTGGACTGCATGGAATGCTGCCCGTTGTCGATCATTTCCCATCCATGCTGAGGTATCCTTCTCAAGATCTGCCCAGGAGATTGTCTCGCTGACATTTATTTCTCCTACGGGAGAAAAACGTGAGACACACTCTGAAGGCAGGATAGACTCTACGCCACGCCGGGCAAGCTCGTCAGGCAGTGAATGTAAAAAGTCGAATATACCGGTATCCTTCCAGAAATGTTCACCAAAGGTCTCGAAATCGAGAAACACATTGATTACATCTCCATGAGATGAAGCGATCCATTTCGCATATGTATCTGCCGTCAGGGGATACATATCCCAGGTGCGGTTGGCAAACCGGAAAGCGATATCATCCGATAACTTGGTGTTGCGAAGCATTACCGGAATACCCTGGCAGGTATAGAGATGATTTGGGCTGCGCCACCCGAGAACGCGATCCACACCCTCGGTAAAAATACCGGAGAAATCCATATCTTTTACAGTAGCGGCAACGTCGTTATTGAACGTAAATTCAGTATTTTCAAAAATTGTCGGCCTGACTTTGAACCGGTCATACATCAGGTCGGAGTGAAGCCGGATTTGTTCCCTGAATTCGGTTTTATCATGAAAACAGCTTGCAATACTATGATAGTAGGTCTGCCCGATGATCTCGGTATTTTTATGGCGGGCAACCTGTTCAAAGAGAGAAAGGGTATCCTTGCCCCATTTTTCGAGTTGTTCTATGAGTATTCCCGATAACGAGAAGGCACAGGAAAATCCATTATCAAGTTTTTCCAGAATGATTTTTGTTGCAGGATTATAGCATTTTTCTGCAACGCGCTCAAGAATTTCCTTATTCAGGCCGTCAAAATAATGATCAAAAAGATCTCTCTTTTTTATTTTCGGGACAGATTCAAACTGCCGGTTCAGCCGGTATGGCTGGTGAACTTCAAATCCAATACAGACAGGGGGCATGACAAACACTTCCGGGTCTGAAAAAGGAGATAATCCACCGGTGCCGGATCAACCAGACAGACTTATGTGTTTTTTTTACAGGGTTTGCATGATAACCACGAGAAAACAGGGTGGAATTGTTCCCCGTGGAAGCGGTAGATAGTTCCTTTCCCAAGTGTACCTAAATAACTCATAGGTATGATATATATGTTTGTATAATTTGAAAAAATTGAAATTGACAGGAAATTATGAAGTTCAAAAAAATTTATTGCATAGTATAATGGATTGGCTCCGATAAGAGCACAATTCGTATGGAACGGGTCATTAATCAAAAAATATCGGCCACGAACGCACTGGACGAAAGGATGTCCCCCAGTCCTGAGGTCTTTGTGATATTCTGCGCAATGATTGTTGGAATCATCACGATCGTATGGGTGTTGGTTCGAAAAATTCCCTTCGACAAGGATGGCCCGAATATTTTTTCAATCTCACCATATGCAAGGATTCCTGCGGGAGAAATTTCCCCTCCACTCCCCCGGGCTGCCCGGGCAACGGCACGGGAAGCAAAGATCAGGGCATTTCGCGATGCTTCAGGTTGAGCACAATCATTTCTGATAACCAGCACATAGTACCCGAACGTGTGAAGGTGAAGGCGTTTGAGTCCGGTTTTGTTACATAGATCAAGTGCACCCTTTACCTGTTGAATTGCAGAGAGTATCTCCTTTACTCTATATTCCGGTTTTTGTGGGTCCAGGCAATGAAGGAGTAAAACAAGCTCGTTCTCATTCAGGCCGATACTGTCTGCCACCGGGAGAATTGAGTGAATAAAACCACGGATAACACGGGTATCTGTTGCCGAGACACATTCTACATGCACCCGTATCCGGTTATTATCCTGTTTCATCAGCAGGATCTGATCTGCCGCCCGGGAAAATTCTGCTTCAGTCCGGAGATACTGGTATCCTGAAAGAAACGCCCGGGTGTATCGACGGATCCTTGCACTGAATGCATTCATTTCATCACAAGGAACAAGTATCGATTCCGGTGAATGGGCCGGTGATACAATGAAGCGATTGTTCCGGAGTATGACACCTTCAGCAACCGGTACGAGACCAGGAGGATATTCAAAAACGAGATGAATGGTATCCTCAGGAGAGTTACTTCCTGTGTTTGAATCCATCAAATGGACTCCCGCATTATCCAGGATTTTCCGGGTTTCCGGTCCCGGAGAAAATGAGACACAGAGCACATCTGCACAACCGGATGATGCCAGATGAACCGCTGCAATACCTGCCTGTCCCCCCATGAAGAGATGACCAGAATCAGTAAAAATGTGGGTAATTTGCTGGTACAGCGGTTGATCGGAAACAATCCACTCTTCAGCGGTGCAGGTATGCATGGAAGAGAAGAGCCGGGATCGAAGATCGGAAAGTACCGGGAGATTGAAGATCCCTGATGTGAGCAATTCAGGAGTAACAAAGATAATACGGTCAAGATTTACATTGAACCCGACAAGTGCAGGGACTGGCGTTATGGGTTTAACGTTATCGTAGAGTTTTTGCCACGTCATTTCGATCATGCCCGTCCATCCTTTTAATCCTCTATCGATGTTCTGCGATTTTAATTGTACCATCAATAAAGAATGCACAGGTGCACAACTGATGATGGGGGTCGGATGGGGACAAATCGTTTTTGCACGGAATGGTGAGATCCTCAAATGTACTTTCGTAATTTCTCAAATATATCCACAAAGTCTGGGCCGTGATCGGACAAATGTCCCTCACTGACCCCCTCATTACTCTTTGGTTTTTATTCGGAAATCTTCTTCTTTTACACCGTAAAGTTGAGTAAATATTGTGTTGAGGGGATGGAGGGGGTCAGTGAGGGACAAAAAGAATCTGTGGTGATAATTATCCCGGAACAATATCAAAAACAGCGGGCCTGATAAGATTTATCAGAATTGGAAAAATTATTTTTATAACAATAGTTATTATAAGGAAATGGCACTACTACTCATTAACCGAGGGATATCGTGGCTGATATCGCCAACAAGGATTTTCCGCATGTACCGCATCGGATATCGGGTCTTGTAGATCTAGCTTACAATCTCTGGTGGAGCTGGAACCCGGCAGTAAAGATGGTTTTTAAAAACCTGAATCCGCAGGCATGGATTGAAAGTATCCATAACCCGGTAAAAATGCTGCGGGAACTTCCCGAAGAAACCCTCATTGCCGCTTCAAAAAATCCCCAATATCTCAGGCATTATGATCTCGTTATGGCACGTTTCCGGCAGGAAATGGGCCGGAAGAACAGCTGGTTTACCGAACACTTCCCGGATAACCGTGGTCTTACCATAGCCTACTTTTCCGCAGAGTACGGCCTCCAACACTCCCTGCCTTTTTATGCGGGGGGATTGGGATTTCTTGCTGGCGATCATTTAAAGGAATCCAGCGATCTCGGCCTTCCCCTGGTGGCTGTCGGGTTCATGTACTCGGAAGGGTATCTTCACCAGCATATAGGTACCGATGGCTGGCAGGCAGATATCAATGAACTCCTGAACCGGGATGCAGCCCCCATCAAACGGATCATGTATAACCACGATACCCAGCTGGTAGCCCGGGTACCGTTTATCGATCCCCCTATCTATGTAGCTGTCTGGAAAGTAGATGTGGGAAACATCCCCCTCTACCTGCTTGACACGGATATCAAACAGAATGATCCGGTCAACCGGATGATCACCTACCGTCTTTATACCGGGGATAATGAACTCAGACTCAGGCAGGAGATCGTTCTGGGAATTGGCGGGAGTTATATACTGGATATTCTTGGGATACGGCCTTCTATCGTTCACCTGAATGAAGGCCACCCGGCATTTGCACTTCTTGAACGGATCCGTGAACACGTTGCTGACAAGATGAGTTTTGAAGAGGCAGCAGAACAGGTACGGGAGACCAGCATCTTTACCACCCATACGCCCGTACCGGCCGGCCACGATGCATTTTCCTACGCACTTATGGAGAAATATTTCACTCATTATTTCCCCCTGCTCGGAATTGATCGTAAAACATTCCTCGAATTAGGACATTCCACCAGGGATAACGGGGAATTGTTCAATATGACCGCATTTGCCCTGAAAATGTGTGCCTTTAAAAATGGCGTGAGTAAGAAACATGGCGAGGTTGCCCGGGAGATGTGGCAGCAACTCTGGCCGGAACTCCCCAAAGAAAAGATCCCGATCAACCATATTACCAACGGCGTGCATGTGCCTACCTGGCTCGATCCCAAAATGTCGCTCCTTATCAACAAATATTTCTCGCCCTACTGCCCGGACTGGATGACAGAACATGACAGCCCGCTCATATGGGAGATGATCAACGAGATCCCGGATGAAGAATTGTGGGCGGTCCATACCCAGTTGAAAAGAAAACTGGTGAATAGGATACGGGAGTTCAAACGCCGAAAATGGAGTGGGGAGGGGACGGATCCGGTCAATGTAATTACCGGCGGAGCTCTGCTCGATCCTTATACGCTTACGATTGGATTTGCCCGTAGGTTTTCTACCTATAAGCGCGCCGATCTCATCTTCCAGGATCTTGAACGACTCAAGAAAATCGTAAACAACCGGTGGATGCCGGTACAGGTAGTCTTTGCGGGCAAAGCTCATCCTGCCGATGATGATGGAAAACGGATTATCCAGAAGATATACCGGTATGCCCACCAGCAGGATTTCGGGGGGCGAATTGCTTTTATTGAGGATTATGGAGAGCAGATGGCGCAATACCTTGTCCATGGTGTTGATGTCTGGCTCAACAACCCGGTCCCTCCCATGGAAGCCTGCGGTACAAGCGGAATAAAAGCATCGCTGAACGGTGTCCTCCACATGAGCGTGCTTGACGGTTGGTGGATTGAAGGGTATAACGGCAAGAACGGGTGGGCATTCGGGGATAATCCCCCCGGATTGAACCGGGACCATGCGGATGCCGAACAACTGTACAACCTGCTTGAACGCGAGGTGATCCCGATGTATTATACTCTTTCAGACGACGGCATTCCTCACATGTGGGTGAAAAAAATGAAAGAGACCATACGGAGCACCGCACCACAATTCTCCGCAAAAAGGATGCTGAAGGAATACATCAGGAACGGGTATGATCCGGCGCTCAGGTTTGCAGCGAAATACAAAAAAGGGAGAAGGGTGCAGAGATCGCTGATGTGAAAAATGATCTTTCCGATTCTTTCAGGCTTATTTGAGATCCGGTGAATCAATCAAGAACTTTATATCTGGTAAAAACCCGCATGAAGTCAAAGACTTCACACCAAAACAATGAAAATTTGCTTTGGGAACTCAATTTCCGGTTGTGTTGAGCATCATCGACAAACCTCAAAATTTAATAGAAAAAGGGGGTCACTTTTTTTCATCTTGTATGCTTGTGGCCCTTTGGCATCATGTCTGTTTTCATGACAAAATGTTGGTAGGCGAGCTGCCAGTTCAGGCTGCCTTGTCTGCCACCTTTTCGTCTTCAAGAATCGCAGCTTGTGCTGCCGCTAGCCGGGCAATGGGGATACGTGGACCGGAGCAGGAGACGTACGTCAGGCCAATGTTATGGCAGAACCGTATTGAAGCGGGATGGCCACCGTGTTCGCCGCAAATGCCCATCTTCATATCGGGGCGGGTGTGCCTTCCCCATTTCACCGCCTGTTCCATGAGCCTGCCCACCCCTTTGACATCAAGAACCTCAAAGGGGTTGTCCTGCAGGATACCACTCTGGTTATACATTGGCAGGAACTTATTCTCTGCGTCTTCACGGGAAAAAGAAAACGTTGCCTGCGTCAGGTCATTTGTCCCAAACGAGAAGAACTCTGCTTCTTCAGCGAGATTGTCCGCACGCATGCAGGCGCGGACCACTTCGAGCATGGAACCAAACTTAAAGTCCAGTTTTACCGAATAGGCAGATTCCACATCCTTGCGAATATCGTCTACCCAGGCTTTTACCCGTTTGAGTTCCTGGGATGTGCAGACCTGCGGCACCATAATCTCCGGATGTACCTCGATACCTGCTTTCTGGCATTCGGCAGCGGCTTCGAGAATGGCCCGGATCTGCATGGTATAGATCTCCGGGAAAGTGAGCCCGAGACGGACACCCCGGTGGCCGAGCATGGGGTTGACCTCATGAAGGGCACGGACCTTCCTTAATATGGCCTCCTTCTTTGCTATCGCTTCATCCACCAGCACCGGGTCGGTGAATTTCTGCACCTGCGGTTTTGTATCCCGGGTATGGTTCATGAATGTGACCGCATCTGATAATACCTGCATGCCCCGCAGGATCTCGCGCAGGTGACGAAGATGCTCGATATCGTCAACAAGAAGGTTTTCCGTTGGCAGGAACTCGTGAATAGGAGGATCCAGCAGACGTATGGTCACCGGGCGGGGCGTCATGACCTTGAAAATGCCATTGAAATCGTCACGCTGGATCGGCAGAAGTTTGTCAAGAGCGGCCTTGCGATCGGCTTTGGTCTCGGCTACAATCATCTCCACCATAATCGGCAGGCGTTCGGTCCCGTTGAACATGCGTTCGGTGCGGCACAGGCCAATGCCCACAGCACCATATTTCACTGCTCTTGCAGCATCATCCGGGGTATCGGCATTTGCCATGACCCCGAGCCGGGCCCTTTCATCTGCCCAGGAAAGGAGTGTGTTGAGTTCAGGAGAGAATTCCGCCTCGATCATGGCAACCTCGCCCAAATAGACTGCCCCGGTCGTGCCATCAATAGTGATCAATGCACCCTCCCCGAATTCCTGTTCACCTGCCCTGGCCTGGCGCATGCGGACATCGACATGAATACCTTCGGCTCCGGATACGCAGGGTTTTCCCATACCGCGTGCAACGACTGCTGCATGGGAAGTCTTGCCCCCACGGCTCGTAAGGATACCCTGTGAGGCAAAAAAACCATGAAT
>Ga0074195_1001989_pt1 | contig 25135 bp, 21 predicted proteins | sample EPASupsiteHSE623_FD_64525 | JGI IMG/M metagenome (GOLD analysis project Ga0074195, IMG submission 64525) | Bioremediated contaminated groundwater from EPA Superfund site, New Mexico - Sample HSE6-23 | ecosystem: Environmental > Aquatic > Deep subsurface > Groundwater > Contaminated ... | reverse complement strand
GGCCTATCGCCTCAGCTAGGATTGCAAAAGCCTAGCTTATGCCCAGAAAGGGAGCTGTTGCGCCGAGCCCTCCAATTCTCACTGCGTCCATGCCTGCGCTGGCGGCAAAGAGAAAGCTCGCTAACGCGGCACCCACCAACTGGGCAGCAATGTAGGGCCCGGCATCTGAGGCTGGAAAACGCTTCGTAGCACACAGCGCAATTGTCACAGCCGGATTGAGGTGGGCGCCGGATATCCTGCCAAGAGCATAGATGGATGCTGCTATGGCTATGGCAAAAGCCATTCCGATGGCAAACCAGTCCCCGAGACCGCCCAGAGCGCCAATTCCAATGTTGAAGGGATTGGGGGGCGTTTGGCCCCGAGCAATCATGAGGGTGATGGCCGCGGCGCCTGCTCCGAAGTAGACCAGGAGGAATGTCCCAATAAGCTCTGCCAGAGATCTTTTCATTAAGGACATTTTTTATCCCTCATGGTAGACTGAATGGCAGGGCTTGCAGAGGATTCTCGGAAGCTTTCTCTTCAGCTTCTTTGCCGGGAAGGGATAACCTCCTTCCCAGACGTCAGCCTCCTCTCGCACAAGGTGGTCCATGCAAACCCCCATTCCATAGAGATAGCATTTCATGGTATCCTCAGCTCGGTCATTCTGCGTCCATCTAGACTGCCTCTTTATACTGGCAGTAGGAATGCCTGAAGTCCACCAGCGACGCCGAGGCGCAGTCCTTGCATCCTCTTACGGGCGAGGCTGCAGTCTCTTTATGCAGTGCGATGATATTGGTCATCATGGTGGCCGTTACGGGCTCGCTCGTGAGCAGACACGGATAGTCGGCGAGCCTCATCAGGGAGGAGAACCGCACAGTGATAGCACAGGCCGGATAGGTATAGCGCTGCGGGTTCATGAGTACCTCATTTTTATGAATCGGCTCGAGGTCGACCTCAAAGCCCGATACCTTTGGAACCAGCCTGCCGCCCATGCCGTTTCTGGCTCGCATGGATTTATCGAGAAGCTTCCAGCCGCGGTAGATCATGTCCATGAAGTCGCAGTTATGCAGCTCTGCTGCAGCGCCTCTGGTGGGATAGAGCTGAACGAAATTGTGGAACCTCTTCGTGAGCAGGTCCACGACCATGACTGCATTGAATCCATCCAGCTCAAGGATGTACTCGACTGCTGCCGCAGAGGAGCCGGTGGCCAGGCTCAAAAGCTGATACTCATTTTTAATTTTGTCTGCTGCATTGTTGAGGGTTGAATCCATGACGGCTGTTACAGCCTCGATGACGGCCATGATCACATCGTCCTTGCACATGTTGAATGTGGACTGGGCGATATGGTGAGAGATGTCACCCACGCAGTAGGCTGGAACTGTGAGAATATTGCCGTAGTGGACCCCATCGTTCATGGCCTCCTTCACAGTAGCTGACATCTTCTTCTTGTACATGGACATGTACTTTCTTACATCAAAAGAGCTGTGGCCGATGGCGTCCATCAGCTTGCCCTGGGCCTCGATTGGGCTCTCGTAGATGGATTTGACCTGATCGAGTTCTCTCTCTACAGCCTGGGCGAGAGTTGCCCCCTTCTCCACCTGGTTGGCGAAGACCTCTCCGATGCCGTATGAGGTGTTCATGCCCCAGGATTTGGCTGCTAGGATGGCCTGCTTGTGGGCATCGGGAATGTTGACCGTCTTTAGTATTCGGTTGACAATGTTGCTGGTGCTGCCCGGAATCAGGGCAAAGTCCACCACGCATGTGGGGCCATAAAAGCCGCCGTATCTCCGGGCTGCCTCCAGACCGACCAGGGCTTCGGCTTTTCCGACGGCTGCAATGAAGGCCTCCAGGCTCTTTTTGAACTTTTCATCCTCATCGCAGAGGATCTCAAGGATAGCTGGGGTCTGGTAGTGCTCTACGAAGGGATCGTCTTCGGGGCGAACTGTCTTGGTAAGAGACGAAATAATATTGTAATGAGCATTGACGGAGTCTACATGAAGCTTAAAAACTGATTTAGACTGATCCTCAATGGCTTTCATCTTATTGGCCACATCAACATAGGCTTTTGTGTCCTCGATTACAAAGCTTTGCCCACGTTTTTTCTTCACAGTCTCTACATCGGCATGTTGAGCCATCATGGCTTCTTTGATCATCTTTTTGTACAATTCTGACATTTGCATCACCGCATTCTGATTTTAGGTTAAACTGCAGTATTTTAAAAATCTTTAAGGCGCCTTAACACTATTATGATATCAATAACATATAAAATTTTCGGATTAGTTATGCGATGGTTAAAATAGTGGATCAAAATATAGTTCCTGATGCCGAGCAGGACCAGGTGAATCTTTCCTGTTCCCTATGCATCGCGAAGACCGAAGAATAAGTCTGTCTCATTCTTTGGAGCAAAGGCGCACATCTGCTGGGAGAACGCCCAGATCCAAGGCGCTGCCTGGTGCGACTTCGTGACTCAGATAAAAGCTGCCGGATCAGCAACCTTAAAATGCAAGAGATAAAGGTGAAAGACAGATGGCACAGATTGGTTACTCTAAGGAAGTTATGGAGCACTTCATGAACCCCAGGAATGTGGGTGTGATCGAGAACCCGGACGGATACGGCAAGGTCGGAAACCCGGTCTGCGGTGATCTCATGGAGATATTCATCAAGGTTAATGATAATAAGGTAGACGACATCAAGTTCCGAACTTTCGGCTGCGGCTCGGCAATAGCAGTCTCAAGCATGGTCACAGAGATGGCCAAGGGCCAGCCTTTGGAGGAGGCCATGAAGATCACCAGGAAGGACGTGGCCGATAAGCTTGGTGGCCTGCCGCCGCAAAAGATGCACTGCTCAAACCTGGGCGCAGATGCTCTTCATGCTGCAATCAACGATTACTGGGTGAAGATAGGCAAGATCAAGCCGGAAGAGGCAAAGCCTGAGGAAGGCCACGAGGGCGAGGAAGGGGAGAGGTGCGAGACCTAAAAAAATAATTGCATCAAACAACCTGCACCTTTGCCCCTATCCCCGCCATCTGCTCGAAGAATCCCGGATAAGAAACATCCACCGACTCAGCAGTATCGATCTCTGTGCCGCCAGCCACCAACCCTGCCACTGCCAGCGCCATGACTATCCTGTGGTCGTGGTATCCGTGCACTTTGGCTCCATGCAGCTTTCCGCCGACGATCTGAAGCCCGTCCGGCCTCTCGCGGATGTCTGCTCCCATGCGGGACAACTCAACAGCCATCGCATGCAGCCTGTCAGTCTCCTTGTGCCTGACATGCTCGGCGTTGAAGACAGTGGTCTTTCCGCTAGCTAGAGCACCCAGCACTGCAATGGTTGGAACCAGGTCGGGAGTCTTGCTGGCGTCCACATCCACACCGACCAGATCGCCGCCTTTGACCCTTAAATCCCCTTTCTCCCGGTCCCAGGATACGCTGGCACCCATCCGGCTCAGAATATCGATGATTGCCGAGTCGCCCTGTCTTGATGGCAGGACGCCTTTGACTGTGACCTCGCATCCGGTCACTGCTGCTGCAGCCATCGGGTAGGAGGCTGAGGAAAAGTCTCCGGGAATCGTGTAGCTCTTCAGGCCATAGCTCTGCCCGCCCTGAACAAAGAACTCCTGAGCTTTCGCCTGAACTCTTATTCCCGCATCATCCAGCATGTCCAGGGTTATCTCTGCGTAAGGCCTGGACTTGAGGTCACCCTCGATTATTATCCTCGTGTCCCCTTCCGCCAGCGGGGCAGCAATGAGCAGCGCTGAGAGGAACTGTGAGCTGACGCCGCCGTTTAAATGAGCTGTGCCGCCCTTCATCCTTCCCCGAATAACCAGTGGGGCTCTATCGTTGTTTCTGATGGAGAACGCCTGGGCTTTTAGCTCATTGATAGCGCTCAGGAGCGGGCCATTGGGCCGGGTTCGAATCGAGGCGTCACCAGTGAGAACAGCTCCGTCTGTCAGAGCAGCTACCGCTGAGCAGAAGCGCAGTGTCGTGCCGGAGTTGAGAACATTGATGACATCTTCCGGGGTCCTGGGCTTGTTGCAGACGCCTTTTATCCTTACATCGCTATCATCATCATCAAGGCTTATCTCTGCTCCAAAGGCCTGGCTGGCTGAAACAGTGGCCCGCGTGTCCGCTGAAAGCAGCGCTCGCTTGACGCTTCCGCCGGGACCAAGAGATGTAATCAGAATGGCACGATGGGTGTAGCTCTTGGATGGCGGAGCGTAGACCTCGCCAGAGAGAGAAGAGCGTTGTACTGACGCAATCATGACCAAGGAATGGTGCAGGAGGTATAAGAATTGTGTGCTATGACATATCTTGACATTTAGGCAATTGACGGAAAAACGGCAGGCCGCAGGTGGGTACGGGCCGCCGTTTTCCGCCCAAAGGAAAATAAGGGAGAGAAGCCCCCACTCCTCTACCTCTCTTGCCGTTGTCCTTACGGCATTCAACGTAGTACGACACAAGTCGAATATAAATTTTTCGGCTTATTTGCCGGACCACACCAAAAAAGATAATACCATCGAGGCCAAAAACAAGAAGCAATGCATCTGGAGGAATCTAATCGTCCGACGAATTCATTCAAGGGGTAATCGATTCCCATTGCCACCTTGACTTCAAGCAGTTCAACAAAGATCGCGAAGCGGTACTAGATACTGCTCGCAAGTCTGGCATAATCCACATGATCAACTCCGGTGTTGACTATTCTACTAACGCCAGATCTCTGGAGCTGGCAGACAAATACGGCTTCATCTCCGCCACCCTAGGGCTATCTCCAAATACGCTGCCAGAGATCAAAGAGCCTGAGCTGAAGAAATTGCTCGAGCAGATTGAAAACAGGGTAGATCATGCTATAGGCATCGGCGAGGCCGGCCTCGACTACTATCACTGCAAGGATGCCCCCACCAGAAACAAGCAAGCAAAGGTCTTCCGTCAGGTCATAGATTTGGCCGCATCTCTGAACAAGCCACTCGTCATCCATTCGCGGGACGCAGAGCAGCAGGCCCTTGATATGGTAAAGCATCTGGATAAAGTGATCTTCCACTGCTACAGCGGAACTCTTTCAACCATGAAAGAGGCCATTGACAGGGGATTTTACATATCGATTGCGACGAACGTCTGCCGCTCTGGCCACCACCAGATACTGGCCAGGAATGTCTCTTTGGACCGGCTGCTTATCGAGACTGACAGCCCATTCCTTTCCCCAAGACGGGGCAGAAATGAGCCCTCTTTTATACTTGACTCTGTGCGTCTCATTGCGAGGATCAGAGGCATAGAGCCACAGGAGCTGGCGAGGATAACAGCCGAAAATGCCAAACGAATTTATAACATCCAGTCAACGAATTTACCATAGGGCTTGTATTCATTATGAATCGAATGCCAATACAGTTTGAGCATATTATGAGCTACCTTGGCTCTAAGAAAGAGAAGGGCAGAAAAAAGATAGGATTGCTGGTGGACGGGCCCAATATGCTCAGAAAGGAGTTCCAGATGGATCTGGAAGAGATCCGGGACATCCTCAAGGACTACGGCGACATCAAGATGGGCAAGGTATTTCTGAATCAGTATGCATCAGAGAAGCTGGTTGAGGCCGTGGAAAACCAGGGTTTTGAAGCAGTGATCTGCACGAGCGACGTAGATGTGAGAATGGCGGTTGAGGGTGTGGATATGATCTACAATCCTGTCATCGACACGCTGGCTCTCGTAACCCGCGATGCAGATTTAAAGCCGGTGCTATTGAAAGCAATGGAGCACGGCAAGGAGACCATAATCTTCGGGGCTGAGCCCGGCTTCTCCGTAGCTCTACGAAATTCTGCAGATTACGTAATTGTTCTGAGAAACGGTCAGTATGTCACTGAATGAATAGGTGTTAAATTGAAGCGAAATGAATGGGGTGAGCCGGAGATTAGGAGCAGTGGCAGATTACTCGACCGATTGCCGTCAGGCCTTCCAGTGTCCTCTTCTGGCCTGATATTAGTGATATGCATAGTGTTATTCTTATTAGGCGCAATCATTCCAGGTTTGAATGGCTACCTAATTTTGAATACGGACTATGTAATCCAGAGGCCTTGGACTCTGCTGACTCACATGTTCATTCATGCCAACTTCGACCATCTCTTCTGGAATATGATAGTCCTCTTCTTCTTTGGAACAGAACTGGAGAGGCGCGTAGGAGAAAGAAAATTCCTTGAGATTTATATAGTCTCAGGGATAGTGGCCGCAATTGGACAGATGATGATAGCCGGAGGCTCGATGCTCGGTGCAAGCGGTGCGATCTACGGCGTGATGGGCTGCCTTGCGATCATTGCACCAGAGATCAGAGTTCTGCTATTCTTTGTGATACCGCTATCCATCAGAAGTGCTGTAGTGCTCTTTGCAATGATCGATTTTCTGATGATGGGAACGGCAGACAATATCGCACATATGGCACATATCGCAGGGTTGTTTGTCGGCCTTGCCTACGGTCAAGCCATGATGAGATGGTATAGATACTAAAGTGACTTCCTCCCCGGCCTAAAGACCGGGGCTTCCTACTTCTAAGATCTGACGCTTACCCGAAATTGATTTCAGGCTGGAGGTCAGATCTCCATAGGCTCCACCCCTCAGTCCGAGGGTGAGAATGTTCAGGGCTGCGTTGTGATCCCTATCCAGCCTGAGACCGCAGACAGGGCACACATGAACCCGTTCCGAGAGATCTTTGGCAACGAGTATTCCACAGCCGGAACACATTTGAGATGTGTTTCTCGGGTCAACGAATACAACGCGTCTGCCAGCTCTTTCAGCCTTGCTCTGCGTTAACTGTATCAGTTTTCCCCAGGAAACGTCCTAAATATGCTTTGCTAGATTATGGTTCTTGAGCATATCTGAAATATTCAGGTCTTCGAATACTATTATGTCTGCAGAGTCCACAAGCTTTCTGGATACCTGATTCAGGAACTCCTCGCGAAGGTTGGTCACACGCTTGCCTATTGCGGAAAGCTTATGCTGAGCCTTCTTACGATTATGAGATCCCTTAACCTTTCTGTGCAGGGATTTCTGAGCCGCACGGTTTTGTTTTTCGGCTTGAACTAGATATCCGGGATAGTCGAAGCACTGCCCCTCAGATGTAACCACTGCATGGGATATCCCAAGGTCTACCCCGATAGCAGTCTGAGGCTTGACCTTTGAAGGGGCCTCGGACTCAGTCACGAATATGACATACCAGGCTCCAGTTCCATCCTTCTTTATGGTACAGGTTTTGATCGCGCCTTCAATTCCCCTGTGTAAGAAGACCCTTATGCCGCCCGAAATCTTGGAAAGGTTGAGCCTTGAGCCTTCGAGCTTGAAGCCCGATTGAGGATAGGTGAGGGATTTGTATTGTCTCTTGAACCTTGGATAGCCTTTCTTCCTGGCTCTCTCTCGAACGCGCCTAAAGAAATTCTCGAACGCTTTGCTGAACCTTCTGAGGACATCCTGAAGAACCTGAGAATAGACACCTGGATATCGGCCATGCTCCTTTTCAGTTATGAGGAGTGCTGCCTGCCTGTTGTAGGTCCTGGATATTCCTTCATCTTTCCAGGCGTTCCTGCGATCAGCTAAAGCATCGTTCCACAACTGCCTGCAAACCTCAAGAGCGTACCCTAACTCGGCTTCCTGTTGATTGGTTGGATAGATTCGAAACTTGTAGGCGGTCTTCATGAGCTAGAAGTCAATCGGCACTGAAGGTATTTATATCTGAACTGTGCAGGGCGAAAGTAATCGGGGAGGGGCTCTACATCCCCGGCCTGAAGTCCGGGGTCTTTCGCCCCTCTCCACTCCCATCAAGATAAAGGTGGATAACATGCGAGAGAACCGTTTCAACCCGACGAGCGAAGAGAAATCAGAGGCAGATTGAATGGAATATGTTCTTACCCCCAGGTCAGAGATTGATAGCAGGATAAAGACAATGCAGTCGCAGATGGGCGAGATGGATGGAGCATTGCTCTTTCATGCCGTAGATATGTGCTACTTCTGCGGCACCGCCCAAGACGGGCTGGTCTACATTCCCAGAGACGGCGAGCCGGTGGTGATGATGAAGAGGAGCCTGGAGAGAGCAATCGAGGAGTCGCCCATTGAAGTCCGGCCTCTCAAGAACATGAGAAACCTGAAGTCCGACCTGAGAGTCCCGGAAAAGGCTACCATCGGCCTGGAGATGGATGTGCTGCCAACCAGCTTTTACTTCAGAGTTAGCAAGGCTCTGCAGGATGCCAGCTTTGTGGATGTGGCAGAGAAAATCAGGCACATTCGCTCGGTCAAGTCTGAGTTCGAGTTAGGGCTGATAAGAAAGTCGGCCCGCATTCTGGAGGCCGGCTTCTCCTCGATTCCAGATTTCATTGAGGAAGGCATGAAGGAGGTCGATCTCATCTGCCGGCTGGAGTCGGTTATGCGCTCAATGGGCCACCAGGGATCGCTGCGCTTTCGTCGGTTCAACAGCATCGTGCCTTTGGGCCATGTAATGTCCGGGCCTCAAGCTGCATTCCCCAGCTTTCTTGCCTCGCCCACTGGCGGTAAGGGCACCTCATTGATATTTCCACAGGGAGCAGGATTTGGAAAGATCAAGAGGAACGAGCCCATATTCGTAGACAGTGTGGGAATCTACAACGGCTATATTGCCGATGCCACCCGCATCTTCTCTTTAGGCCGTCTGGAGCCGGCACTGCAGGACGCCTATCAGGCAGCCTGTGAAATCGAGGAAGCTGTGGCGGCAGACATGACACCCGGAAAGACGGGAAGAGAGCTTTTTGAGCTGTCTGAGGCCACTGGAGCGAAGCTAGGCTACCAGGATTATCTGGGCGGACCGGCTGGCTCTAAGTGCGGCTTCGTGGGTCACGGTGTCGGCCTCGAGCTGGATGAATACCCGGTGATCGGACCACTGGAACATGAGCTGCACCTCAACATGACCATTGCCATTGAGCCCAAGATAATCTATCCGGACAAAGGGGTTCTCGGAATTGAGGACACCTTCCTGACCACACCCAACGGTGCCGTGAGCCTCACTCAAATGCCCAGAGATATCTGGCAGGTTTAAGATAATTTAATTTTTTTTATTTATCTACAAGGGCAAAGTCAGTGATGTTGAGAAACCAGTATCCTTCCTTGTGAACAGGATCGGTTCCTGTGATCTCTATCCTCTTCTTGAAGAAGGGACCGTCGAGGACCAAGGAGTGGAACTCTCCGTTCTCTCCGCAAGGATCAACTGAGCTATTGGCCGCCCTTAAGTCAGCCAGGAATTTATCATCAATCCTCCTGCCAAGCCACTCCCGGCCCAAGAAGCCGTCTCTGACGCTGACAAGGATGACCTCGAATCCGGCTGCGAGGATCTCATTGATGGTCTTCTCGGAGCTCTGTTTCCAGATTGGCAGGATCAGATCGATGCCGAGATCCCGGCAGATTCTCTCAACAAGTGGCCTGTGGGTCTCGATATGTCCGAAGACGGCAGCATCGAACTTCTCGCCCTGCGCTCGCAGCTCCAGCGCCGCCTTCTTGAACTCCACCTCGTAGGAGCGAGAGTCATGATGCAGCAAAGGAATTCCTGTGGCCTGGGATTGAGCCTGGATCAGGGCAAAATCAAGCTCATGTGAGCCGGTCTTCTGCAAGTTCTTAAAGTGCAGAAGATGGGTAATATTGTAGCCGTCATTCATTGCTCTGTAGCAGGAGAAGCAGCCGTCCTTTCCTCCAGTCCAGGAGACTATGGCAGATTTCTCAGTCGATGGGTTGGCAAGCATAGGAAAGGAGTCTGAGAAAGAGGTTCATTTAGTCTTCGGTGATGGGAAGGAAATGAAGAAGGACATGATATATTTTCACCATTCTATCCGTTTTTTTTGGTTTAAATTTTATAGCATAAATAGTATATTTTTATCATATTGAAAATAATATGTTATAAAAATTTAGTTTTAGTAACAAAGCGGCTCTTGGAGTTAGACCGCAAACTACAAATATCTATAAAGCCAAAGTAATTAGTTCACCGCTTCATGCCATGACAAGGGAAAAATGTACCTGCACCTGAATGCCGTTGATGCAATGCATTCGGCTACAGGCTTATGAGACCAATTGCAAGGGCAAGATCAGGCCTTCACTACTGTGATGGGCTCTTCTTACTGGGACGCTGTGGATCGGCGCTGATTCGCCTGAGACTTGACATGCCTTCTTTGTCATTCTTCTGTTCGGACATTTTTTAGGCCGAAAGCCTTATATATCGACAATTGACGTATAGTATATTGGCAAAAGTCGATGGCCTCTTTTCTCCCTCCTACACCCAAGACTTTTGCCTCCCTCCTTATTGCTCCGGAATAATGCAGTGCTCAGGTTTGCAGCCCGATAACGCCATTCACTCCGCCATTTTCGCCACTTTGCCTTGCACAGTCACCCTCACAGCCCCGTAGTTTTTCGACGGCAGCCTCAGAAGGCTTGCGGAATCATGCGTCTCTACCCGGACCAGTGGATCGTAGTACTCAATATCCCAGGACCCATTCTCCGTAAAGGTGGCGTTTATGGCCACGGAATAGGCACGCCATCGAAAGATCCTAACCCAGGAGAGCTTCTCCGCGAGAGCTATTGCCTTTTTTGCCTCTTGCAGGCTCGATGCCACAATCAACCTGGGAAAAACCGATCCCGCGGAGACATTCCCATTGAGATAATCGTACTCATAGACCAGAAACCGATCTGTCTCGTTCTCCAAAACCGCCCAAGAGAATAGGCCCGATTCCGGAAAGGCTTTTGCATTGTCGCCAGAGAAGTTGGCAAGAGCAGACTGCTTGCCCTCAAATCGAAGCCCTCCGACCACCAGCAGGAAAACCACGAATACCACAAACAAGCCTTTGTTGAAACGGACGATGGACCTATCGCGCACCAGCGCCGCCAAGACAATGAGCGTGGCAACCAATACTATCGGCTCGATTTGGTAGAAAACATCCGCCGAATAGCGCAGGGTCTCAATAGGATAGAAGAGCGGAACGCCTCTGGTGGTAGTGAAGTCCAATAGCAGGTGCATGACAACACCGGTATAGACTAAGGCAACCATCCCAGGTGAGAGGTCAATGTCGTACTTGATGACCCGGCCCAAAATTCCCCGGACCTGCGGGAGTGCTGCCAGATATAAAATGAGCAGACCGAAGAAAAAGCCGAAGAAAAGGCTATGCATCATCCCCCGGTGCACCAGGAGAAGCGAAGTCGGATAGACATTGCTGATCAAGGAGACGAATACATCCAGATCGGGAGCTATCCCGCCCAGCACCAATGCAGCCAGGCGCTTTTTCCCGATATTTAAAGAGCTTCCCAGGAGATAAGGCAGGAGAGCATGAGTAAAGAAGTCCATTAGATCTGTTTGCATCATCAAAACTATTTTTCTCTTGTGGACGGGCGATCCTGGAAGACAGCTTCCCACTTGAAAATAGGAGAAGCTTGAAAAATAAAAGCTCCCCGATCTGATCTGACGATTTCAATTCATCGAAGAACGGGAATTCCTGTATTCAATGTTGAATATCTTATTCTCAAGCTCCTTTCCCAGGACCAATTGCCGCCTAGGATAAGGAATCTCAATGCCGTTTGCATCAAAAATCTCTTTTATCGCTAAAAGGAGATCTCGGGACATGCTAAATGCTGTAGATTGATCCTTTGCTTTGGCAAGCAGACGCAATAATACCCCTGAGTCCTGAAGCTCCATGACCACGGCATTGGGAAGGTCTCCTTCCTGCAGACAATTGGGGTGACTCTTTGCAGCATCGACCATGAGCCGCATGGCCTCTGATAGATTCGATTCGTAGCTCACCTGGACATTGATGGGCACCAGAATGGATGGATCATCCATACTGTAATTTATAATGACTTCGTTTTGCAGTATAGAATTTGGCACCACAAGACGCCGGTTGTCCCAAGTCCTCATGATGGTATGAATCAATCTCATGTCCTCGACATAACAGAATTCGTCTCGAAATAATATGGCATCAGAGATTCGAAATGGTTGTGAGACTGAGTTAATAATTCCTGATATCACATTAGAAAGGCTGGACTGTGCTGCTAAGCCGATGACGATGGATGCAAACCCCGCTGCTACAAATAAGGAGGTCAGGATGCCCAAAGATCCGGGAAACGCAGTAAATGTAGTTGCCATTACTCCAACAAGTGCAACTGAAAGAATGATCAAACGCTTCATTATGGTCATATTTGTAAAAAGCTTTGGCTGGGAAAGGGCAACTCTACCAAAAAATTTTGTTAAGATATCATTTGCGTAATGCGTCACGACAAAGGTTAAAATCAGTCCAATGACGAAGACCGCCAGTGACCATAGGGTTTTGTTCTCCAGAAAAAGCAGTGACATTCTTATAGAACTCCTTATCTATAGATAATTCAGATAGCCTTTATAATATAATGATATGAATAGACTAAGATAGTCCTTGATATGCCTCGTTATAAGGAAGTTGTTCTTGACGTGTTCTCTTCCGTTTTCCCCTAATTTGATGGCATATTCTGGGTCGCTCAATAGCTCTTTCAAATAATGAGCAGTTCCAGCCACAGAGCAGGTGAGGATTCCTGAATGCTTATGCGCAATCTGAAGAGGAATGCCACCTACTGCCGAGGCTATAACTGGCTTTGCCTTCCATAGGGCTTCCGATACGGTCAGGCCAAATCCCTCTCGAAGAGACTTTTGCAGTATGACTGTAGAAGCTCTCTGCAATGCATTGATCTCTATATCGCTGGAAGGTGGCAGATATATGACGTGAATATCTGGATCCATTTCTGCAACCGATTTAATTTGATCCAGGATGCGAGGCCCTTCCGGATCATCGGTTGCGCCACCACCAGCCAAAACCAATTGGCAGTCAATGTGAGTTTTGACCTTTTTATAAACCTCAATGACCCCCATTGGATCCTTGAGGTAATCGAATCTGGAAATCTGGGTGACAATTGGCCTATCTCTGTCCAGATCATATCTATCCACGATGGAATCAATGGTTTCCGGAGGCAGCTCTCTATTTTTTTCACTCAATGGATCGATAGATGGAGAGATCAGTATTTGTTTAATGGAGAGATCGCTTCTGCCAAATATCGGAGCTGAAAAAACGGCTGCATCATATTTATTAATGTAATCTCTCAGGAAATTCATAGTTGCTTCCTGCGGATCTGAGATATCGATATGGCACCTCCATATCCATTTACTCTCTCTATGCTCTCTTCGCGCGACCAATCCGATTGGCTGGGGATCGTGAATGAACACGATATCCCCGAACAGGTCCATCAACTCACAGTTCTGCCTGTTTACCTCCTGGAAATAATCCAGATCACTTTGAGATATGTCCACGCCCAAGCCGTGCAAGGCATTATGAATTTTCTTTGTTATTGCGAAAAACCTCTCGTCACCCTTAATCACGTCCCAGCTAGCATCGACACCAAGATCTCTAAGCAACGGGATCATCCTGGACAGTATCTCGGCAACGCCCCCGCCCACTGCAGTAGAATTGATATTTTGAACGGACTTGCCCTTGAGCCGGTCTGCCAGAATGCATAGCTCATCTACCTCGTCATCTCCTACGATGGCCCTGTAATCGTTAATTTTTGACACGATCCTCAACCATCCTTATTATTTTTCCTCTTAAATTTTCAAGGGTTATGCTGTAAGGGTCCAATTTGGATATATCATGAGCAAGCTGCTCTTCACCTATGCCCTTCATCCATTGAGAAAAGTCGTTATCACGAACACCTAATCTCATGCGGGCCTCAAACATATGAAAATACAGAGACCGAATGCTGACTTTACGCAGCAGTTCTGCGAATTCCTGCAGATTATTTGCTGTATAAGGCAGCGGCAGAATCAGTGTATAGCAGGCCAGAAAATGAAACTCAAAACCAGGCATGCAGTTTGGATTTTCGCCTCCCTTTAAAAGATGATTCTCAAGAATATCCGCAAAGGCTCCGCGAAGATCCTCTAAATTGCAAAAACTTATGGTGTCAACGCCCAAAAACTCTTCTCCCAGGCTCTGAAGGTGCAATGCATCCATCAGCCAGAAAGCAAAATCGTTGGGAGGCTCAGGAGACAAATAATGATGCCGCTGCAAGAAGTGATGGGTGTGATAATAAATGCTGGATACAGGAACCTTTTTTATGCAGGATAGCATATCTTCGGGGCTCCTTGCAGTCAGCCCCAGCAATTCAAGAAGATGATATTGAGTATAAAAATGAAATCCTTCAGTCATATAAGCATATCCTCCAGCAAATCAATTATATCACTATTATTCAATACAATAAGTCTGGCTCGCGATTTGTCAGGTCCAACCTTTATGGAATAAGCCGTTTCGGGCATCGACCGAAATAGATCCTCATCGGTCAGATCATCTCCCAGAGCCATAATGAAATCGTATCTGACTTTATCCGTCCAGTGATGGCTCGCATCCCCTTTATTGATTCCAGCATTACGCACTTCGATTACCTTATTACCTGGAAGAATCTTAACATCGATATTAGCGGTAAAGTTTACCAGTACATCGACCAGCTCTTTGGCTTTAATAGAAGCAATCTCAGGATCAGCCATTCGAAAATGCCAGACCAATGAGAACTCTTTTACCTCCACGAAAGATCCGGGTATTCGATTGGTGTACACCTCCAAGATGGCCATAATTTTGTCCATCCAGTCTTTTTTCATGGGTTTTGGATTCTTCCAATTGCCATCCTTTTTCTTGATCCAGACACCATGCTCAGCCACCATGCCAATATTCAGGCCGCCGAACCATTCCTGCAAGGTGTCTTTGCTGCGACCGCTTATCAGGACAAAATCGTTCTTTTCATCCATGCTGAACTTTTCCAGAAGATCATATAATCTTTTATCCGGTTTTGCCAGGTGGGGAAGCTCTGCAAAAGGCACGAGCGTTCCATCATAATCCGAGAAAATCAGTCTTCGTCCGGCGCTCTTAAAGTCTTCAATTATCATTCTCTTTTTCTCGTTCCCCAAGAGCTTGATCTCAAGCGACCTTTGATCGTCAATCACGGAATGGATGGATAGGATGAAATCCTCCGCCCAATGATCAACATCATAACTGCTCAGTCGCAACTGCATTCTCTGGTTGCGACGGATCTGCTCTTCTTCGGGCATTTCCAAAGCCATTTTAAGGGCATCGGCAATCTCGTTTACATAATTTGGATTGATAATAATAGCTTCTAGTGTTTCTTTTGACGCACCTGCCATCTCGCTAAGAATGAGGACTCCCTTTTTATCGGATTTGGAGGACAAATACTCTTTAGCTACAAGGTTCATGCCGTCTCTTAGAGGCGTAATCAGGGCCACATCGCAAGAATTATATAGCGCCAGAAGCTGGGGTTCGGGCAAATACCGGTACGAGTAGAGGATCGGCGTCCAATTAATGTTCCCATACATTCCGTTGATCTCTCCGACCTTCTCGTCTATTTGCCTCTTCATCTGCTGGTAATGCTCCACTTTAATTCTGGAGGGGACGACGACCAAGATCAAGACAACTTTGCCACGCCATGCTGGATATTTTTTAAGAAATTCCTCGTATCCATCCAGTCTCTTAGCAATTCCTTTTGTGTAATCCAGACGATCAACAGAGAGAATTGCCCTCTTCCCATTGAACGCATCCTTTAGCGTCTCCATCTCCTTGCATACTTCTGGAATTAAGCCTGAATCATGAAACTTTTTGAAGTTCACACCCATTGGAAAGGTTTCTACCTTTATCATCCGGCCTTTGAAGAATAATTGGCCGAGATCGCTTTCAATTCCAAGTATCCGAAGAACGCACCTGAGAAAATGCAGGGTGTAATCATAGGTATGAAAGCCAACAAGATTAGAGCCTAAGATCCCCTCTAGGATCTCCGTTCTCCATTCATTAGGCAGGATACGAAATAGTTCGAATGAGGGAAAGGGTATATGCAAAAAAAATCCTATAGGCAAATCCGGAAATTTGCTCCGGATCATCCCAGGCAGCAACATGAGATGATAATCGTGGATCCACAACACGTCACCTGGAGACAGTACCTCTGAAACCGATTCACAAAAGATTTCATTAACCTGCTTGTAAATACACCACAGCTCTTCATCATAGGATGTCATTGATGGAAAATAATGAAATAGCGGCCATATGGTTTTATTGCACAAACCATGATAAAACCGTTCAATTAGCTGTGCTGGAAGAAATACCGGATGGCAGGAGAAATCCTTCTCCAAGCGAGAAGCTACATCTTGTCGTTTCTTTCCCAGGAGGTTTATGCCCGGCCATCCCACCCAGATATGATCCACATTTCCGCCAGGATGACTATTATATGAATTAATAAAGGAAGATAGACCTGTCGCTAACCCGCCCACGCTCTCCTTGAATTGCGGGACACCATTTTCTTCCATAACAGTTACAGGAAGACGATTTGATACAATAACCAACCTCATTTACAGATCAAACCACATTCAAATTTATTGCCCAATCAAATTGTTCAATTCAGTCACGTCTTATCAATTCTTATCAATTCTTGCTGAAAATAGTATAAAGCTCTTTTGCTGATAAAGACTAAACAAACAGATAAATAATATTTAGCACTACCGCTTTTAATATTTACAGCTTCAACTTCGCGTATTTTCGACACAAGGACACGATTAGATCAATCGACATTAAGAAGAAAAGGCAGAAAAAATAAGTGCCTCTGGATTTTTGCCGGCTGCAATCAGCAAAGCATGCGTTTCATCTGCGCTCAAATTACTCTTCATCTGGCCGGCCGCGGCAATAGAGTGCCCGGCGGCATCTTGCTCAGCCAGGCTCGTGTTGCTCGCGTTTTCCGGCAAGACGATAGCCGCGTCAAATGCCTCCTCCTGAGCCCAAGCTAGAGCGCCATTCACGGTCACGTTCGCATTCCCATTTAAAGCCTCATCCTGGGAGAGATTCTCTAACGGCCTGGGATAGGGCATGATAACCAGGCACGGTCCCTCTCCGCTTTCTCGCGAAAGGAAGGATATCTCCGAGCTGCTGTTGCTATTTGCCTGCAGAAGGAAGGAGACATTTTCGCCTTTGGCCAAGGCATCCGACAATTTTTTGGAGACATCAAAGGCAAATACGAGATCACCGTCGGTATTGCTGTTCATGGCCGTAGCGTCTTTCTCACTTATGATCTTCCAGGCTGGGAGGATATTGACCAGAAATGTCGTGTAGTCAGAACTCTCATCCCAGTCCGAGCCGATGGACATCATTACCACCATTACCGGGTCGCCCTGCGTCAGGACGGATTTTGCTTTCAGAAGCATTACCGCCATATCATCCTCTGTGATGTTCTGCCCAGAGATATCGAACTGAATCACCGGACAGCCTGGATCGCTGATATCCAGGGTCCCGTTTGTCTCGCTCACATTGACAGCACAGAGCAATATATCGCTCTGATTAAAGACCGTGACACGATCCGTCCCCATGCTGAGGTAAACATCCTGTGAAGCTGGAATGTAGGTCACATCGTTTTGTGCATTGCCCAGCACTTCACCGGCGAGCACAAGCACAGCCGCCAGCATTAGAATTGCTGTCCTCCTTTTAAGCATCAAATGTCATCCCCTCATCCTATCCCATTCTTCTGAAATTTTATGCTTTACGTCTGACCAGAACACTTCAAATCTCTTTTGCTTCTCATTCATTTTATGATTGACAATGATATTTAAATTTTTAGATCCATATTAAGCTTTGGTTTCAGTTTCACATGAAATCCGCAAGACCTGTCTGCTTTGCTCTGTCATTCTTAAAGAGAGAGTTTATCTCGATCTTCAAGAGCTGCAACCTTTGCTTTGTGTAGCTGCTCACGCCGTATTCCTCGGCCACCTTTATGGAGACTTCGAGATACTTCCGAACGCTGCCCTCATGCACAGTGAGAATCATCCTGCCGCCACATTTCGGACAGGTCTCCTTCAGAGGAGGCCGCCGGTACTTGGCCCCACATTTTACGCAGCGCACCTTCTGCTTTGAGAAGGCATGAAGATTCCCGATGAGGTCAGGCAAAAAGTGAGAGTTGATGACCCGCTCGGCCACGTCCTGCTCGTCCACCGCCCGGATCATGCGCGCCAGCTCAAGTTGAGCGTCCATCTTGTCGACCATGGTCTCCAGGGTCTTGTAGGCGCTGTTCTTGGGCCCGGCTGCTATGTCGGTCGTGGCATGACTGAAGTTGAAGCCCACGTATTGGCCGTCGCTGCCCAGCCTCTTTGAGACCAGATCGAACTTGGCCTCCAGATCCTTGGGGTTGGCATTCCTGAGCGTGGCCTCGTAGAACTCCAGTGGGTAGACATGCGTCAAATCCAGGTTATGAGCCTCCTTGTCCACTTCAGCCGGATTTAGAATTGTGGTCATGACCAGACAGGCATCCATCTTCCCGCCTCGTTTGGCAGGAAGGTAGGACATTGAGAAGTTGACCAGAGCATCCATGAGAAGCATCACGCAGTCCTCGTCTCCGTCACAGTTGCGACGCTTGGCTGCATGAAAGAAGGGATGGCCGAATCCTGCGGAGGCCGGGCTGTAGCCGATGAGCCTGCAGAGTACTCCTGCAGATGTATGAGGTGCCAGACCGACCATGAGAGTGCCAATCAGATCTGCTGGAGTTGACGCATTGTAGTATGGCTCGAGCCCGTAGAACTTGACGAGAAGCTCGTCCATGAACTGGGCCACTTTGAGCAGATAGTCCCCAGCATCTTTGGCGAGGATTATGTCCTGCACCCGCAGCTCGCAGACCTGGTCCGATGCGGTGAGAGACGCGCCATGCATGTCCACGGTGTACCCCATCTCCTGAAGCCTCTCAGGGCTTGTGCCGATCTCGTCTGGCCGGAAATGAGTGAGAGGAAGATCGGTGAGGTCGTATCTGACTGTTCCGTCCTTGAAGATGTTCACCCCATGTTTGGCACGCAGTATGCCCTTCTCCAGAGGCTCCGGGGTTTTGTCACGGGATGAGAGGCCGAGAACGCCCTTCAAGGAATCCGGATCGCGCTCGCCCAGGTTCTCCAGGGCCTGATGATACAGCTTCTTGACATCGATCTGCATCTTGGAGGCGGCGGTGGTCTCTTTGCCGCATTTGGGGCACTTCTCAGGAGCGGCAACTGCACAATTGGGGCAGACCCTCTTCTTCTCTGTGAATCCGCCGCACTCGCAGCGAAAACGAAATCCCTCCCGCCCGCAATCCTTACAGACCCGGCGTTCGATCTCCACATTGACGATGCCTGTGGTGTTGCTGGTGTCATGCTTTGCGGCCTCCTGGATGGACCTGGACTTGCCGCCTTCTTCGCCCGCCGGAAAGAGCACATGGGGCGGCGGGCGCATCAGCCTTTTGTCCGACTTTTCGGGCCGGCCCATTCGGGCGCCGACTCTCGAGGGGGCGCGGGCCCGAACCACAAGGCCAGAGAGCCTGTTGACTGCATCAAGAGCAGAAGCTTCCTTCTTTTCCTCATCCGCAATTTTTGCATCAGAAACGATGACCTTTTTCAGGCCCTCTCCATCAGGCTCCAGTCCCAGGCAGATCAGAAAAGCAAGAGGGTCATCGATTATGATCTTTCCGCCTCTGACCTTGTGTAGCACCAGGATGGTCTCCAGGGCATCCTTGGCTGGCAATGGCAAGAGAAGCTTTTCAGATTCAAGACGGCCCTCGGCTAAGACTTGTGCCGCCAGGCGCTCATAATCAGCCATAGGAAGATCGTGCCAGAGATAGGTGTGAGCTGGATGCAAAGGCACGCAGTACTTCCTGGACAGTGCAATGGCTTTTTCCCCTCCGATCTTCTCCTTTCCGACAGGATCGCCACCGGCCTTCAGCATCTCCTCAGCCCACCACTCAAAGGCATAGGACGCCTGAGCCAGTGGCCGGTTGTTCTCCAGGAACTCACCGTAGCTGATGAGGATCTCGCCGAGGTCCAGAATCTTGGAGACATGGGCCTTGAGAGCTGCCTGGATGGTCCTGGGATCCTTGCAGCTGATGGGCATCCATTCCAAAATATCCTGATCCGAGTCATAGCGCACCACATCGCCGTTTAGAAGCCTCACAGTTGGCCCTTCGATTGAGCTGACTGGAGCCACTGCCGCCGCCTTTCCAGGCTGTTCTACCTTGATCTGGGTTCCGGCAGCCATGAACTCGCCGAGAAGCAACATGCTGGCAGGATTGATGCCGGCGGCTGCCAGGCCGGTATTCCTGGCCCGACCGTAACGCAACCGAAAGCCTCCAGGCCTTGAGGGATGAGAAAATACGGGCCGTCCGGCGATGAGATCGCGGAGGAACTTGGGAGTCGAGTCTCCGCCATCCTTCTTGCCGCTGGCCAGAGAGTCAAGCCACTCCCAGCCAGTGATGCCCAGTTTGGCGACATGTTTCTTGAGTTTGGGCCTCTTCAGGGCGATGCCCTCAGCCGAAACCAGAGCTATGCCGCCTCGAACCCGGTTGGTCTCGATTCTGGGAAGGTCACGGTACCCGGATACCTCCTCCTCTTCAGTGGGTTCGCCCTCTATGCAGATAGGACAGTTGCGCACAATGGTCCTGATCTCATCGTCCGATGGAGAGTACTGCAGCCCTGCCACGCGCTTGTAGACTCCGATCTCCTCGACATAGCGCTCCACCTCCTCAGGCCTCGGCTTCCAGGGGGCGATTCCTACAGCCCGTCTCACATAATCGGCCACGAGAACGGATAGAGCCTGGGCTGTGCCGCCTGCCGAACGGATGGGCCCAGCGTAGTAGACCTTGAGGTAATCGGTTCCGTCATCGTTCTTGCCAAGGTCCACTCTGGCGATTCCCTCGATGGGAGCAGCCACCACTCCTTCAGTCAGGAGGGCAACGGACGTACGGATGGCGTTTTCCACCGACTCGATTTTGGAGGCGCCTTTTCCCAGACGACCTTCAGCAAAATCAATGCCTATCGCAAGGGCCGACTCCTCCCGGCTCATGCCCTGCTCTTCCATCTCCCGGATTCTGACGGCAATTCCGGGTATGCCTATCAGCTTCTCGACGCGTTCTGCCAGGTCCACGGCCAGGGGTATCTCTACCTCACGGCTGGGGTCCAATCCCTGGGCTCGGGCCGCCTGGGCGATATCCATAGCATTTTTCAGGCCATTCTGCAAAAAATCGAAGTACTCAGAGGTATTCACAATTCACTCCAGAGGTTGAGGTCGGTGACGGGGTCATGCGTTCGGTTCAGCCGCGGGCCCGGCAGCTCCTGCAGATAGAGTTCAGCGGCAAAGATGCTTCCCCGGACGAGGTGCCCGGCCCAGGTATGGCTTTGGCCGTCGGCGAGGACCGCATGGGCATGCAAAAATGGCCGGCCATCCAGAAGCGAGACGTTGCCGGAGCAGGAGGCAAGCTCCACAGGCACATCTACCGGGACGATGTGGTACTCGTGGCCGGCCTGATCATAGTAGCCGAGGTCCGCCCTGGTGAGGGCACCTATGACATAAAAGCTGGCGGCTTCTATTTTCCTCTCTCTGACGATATCGGTTATCTGGCCTATGATCTCAGCGCCATTGTCAAGCCTTGCCAGAAGGCTCCTGCCCTGACTGCAATCTCGAATAAGCAATTTATGAGTCCCCCGGATATGATATGAGCAGGGATCTCATAAAGGTTCTGCCGGGATTTTTCTGGAATTTAAAATGACACAGACTGCACCAAGTCTCAAGAGAGTGTCATGTTGGAAAGCATTTGCTCTCTTTCTTACTTCAATGGACCAATTTATGAACGAGTGCTCTTTATAGAAAATGGATTGCAGGATAATCATTTCCCGAAACTTTAGAAAAGATATTACCAATTAACCCCTCTGCTTCGAATGAGGAGATTTGGCGACAAATATCGATTAGGCTGAATAGATGTCAATACATTTAATATTATTATTTACGCAGTTTAAGTTTTTTGGTATCTGTAGGAACTCTAGAAAATTCTTTGCGACATTTTTCCACTGGAGTCTCTCTCCTGAAGGAACAACTCCTCCGAAACGCGGGACTTTCCAATTGGAACTGGAGCTTATGAACTTTGCGCCCGTGCCCCCTCAAAGCGTCATCTTTTTTTGATGAGAGCCACAAACCATGATGGATGAATCTGGAGTCACTGGCATCCGAGCTGCGAGGATTTGTGGGCATCACTCGCAAGAAGCAGATAGGCAGCATCATGCAGTATTTTCCCATTGAGTCAGAGCGCATCATCGCCTCCTTTGGAGAGGATGCTGCGGTGATTGACGACGGAGAAGAGGTTATGCTTCTCGCTGCGGACGGCATCTGGTCCAAGCTCATGGAGGTTGACCCTGAGTGGTCCGGCTACTGCTCAGTTCTGGTCAACGTGCACGATATCGCGGCCATGGGCGGCTGGCCGGTGGCTATGGTGGATGTGCTCTCTGTTGGAGATGACGAAATATCCAAGAGAGTGCTATCGGGCATGAAGAAGGGAATCGAGAAATTTCATGTGCCAATCATCGGCGGGCACCTGCATCCCGACACGCCCTACAGTGCACTTGACGTGGCGATTTTGGGAAAGGCAAAGAAGAGCGGCGTTATTCTGAGCAGCACAGCAAAGCCCGGCGACGTGGTGGTAGCGGCAGCCGACATGGACGGCAGGCCCCATCCCAGGTTCGCCATCAACTTCGACACCACGAGCTTCAAGGACAGCGAGACGCTTCTCACCCAACTGGGAAGTATGCAAGAGCTTGGTGAGAGGGGTCTGGTCAAGGCCGGAAAAGACATCAGCAATCCTGGGCTCCTCGGCACTTTGGGAATGCTTCTTGAGACGAGCAATGTTGGGGCAGTAGTGGATGTTGACGCCATAGCCGTTCCCGCCGGCCTGGACCTGGGAGCCTGGCTGAAGATGTACCCAGGAATGGGATTTGTGGTTACCACAAAACCGGAGAACTCCGCTTTTGTGCTGGAAGTATTCGAAAGACGCGGGCTGACCGCCAGAGTGATTGGCTGGGTGACGGCTGAGAAGAAGCTCATCATTCGCAGTGGAAGTGAGGAGAAAGGAAAAGCCAAAGAGATGGTGCTCTTTGACTTCGAGAAGGAGTGCGTGACCGGCATTCACTGAAACGCAGGCTCCTCGATGTTTTTGGTGAATGTTAGCAGCAAGCACTAATTTAGCAAAATATTGGACAGACATGGATTCGAAATTCATTAGCTCTTTGAAGGAGCGGGCCAGATCCAGGCATGCCCGCATCGGCATAGGCATATGGAACGCGGACGCTGAGCTGATAGCATCATTGCAGTCTGCAACAGAATACGCCGAGCTGCTGCTTGTCGGCGAGCCAGGATGCGAGTGCCCTTTTGACTACACCGCCAGCAAGGAGCCCTGGAAGGAGCTGGCAAGCCTCTTAGCCAAAGGCGAGATTGATGGAGCTGTGAGGGGAAATCTGCCAGCTGGAAGGACCATGCGAGCAGTGTCAGAGCAGTTTTGTGTCCGGGTGCGGCGGCTGGCTCTGCTGGAGCTGTCCGGCTGGACCTTTTTGCTGGGGCCCGTGGGAATTGACGAGGGCGAGAGCGTTGTTGACAGGCTGGAACTCCTGCGGGGTGCAGCAGGATTTCTGCAGGGAATGGGCATAGCAGCAAAGGCGGCAGTGCTCTCTGGAGGCCGGATGGAAGATCGGGGACGGTGCGAGCGGGTGGACAGGAGTCTGGCAGAAGGCGAGCTGATTGCTCTCCGGGCGCAGGAGGAAGGGCTGGAGGCGAGGCACAAAGGGATTTTAATTGAAAGCTGCCGGGGCGACGACATAGTCATAGCTCCGGAGGGGGTTTCCGGCAACCTCATATTCAGGACGCTATTATTATTATGCAAGGCCCAGTCCTGCGGCGCACCTGTTCTGATGGACAAGGTCTTCGTCGACTCCAGCCGGGCCAGAGGGGGATTTGACGGGCCTGTGATGCTTGCAAGTGCAATGGCTCAAATGAAAGAGCAGCACTTAACGAAATAATTATATAGTTTCATAAGCATTAGTATTTTAGAATATTGATGGACCAACGAATTCCTCAACCATAGGGTTCGAAAGAACTGCCTGTGTTTGTTTTTTTATTTAATGCACCCCTATGGTTACCTATGAGGACTCATCGAGACTGTATCAGGTAATTCAACATCAAAAGGTGGATAATAAATGAATAAACAAGTCATGATTTTCATTGACCAAGGAGAGCGAGATAGACGAAGCCAGGCTGAAGCCGGCGTATCCCGGATACTTGCGACCTACCCAGGCAGCATTCTTGCCGAGGTAAACGAAGAGCAAGCCAAGCTGCTAACGAGCAGAGGATTTCAACTGGAGACTGTTGCTGACATCGGAAAGATCAAGCTGCGGTCGATCGAGTTCGATCCATCTGTTGAAGTCCCTGTCGGGCCCAAGGCCTTGAGTCTCTCCGCCGCCGATATTGTTTCAACCGCAGAGCTGTACTGGATCGTTCAGTTTGTGGGACCGGCAAAAGAGGAATGGATTGAAGCGGTTCAGAAGCTGGGTGGAAGCATTGGCGATTATGTCCCAGAGAACGCCTTTCTGGTGCGGATGACTCCGATAATAAAAGATCAGGTATCAAAGCTCGATTTCGTGAATTGGGTGGGCCCCTACCAGCCATCCTACAAGGTCAGCCCTCTGATGATGGGCGTTCGCGGCAAGATCGCCCCGGCTGCTTTTCGAAAGGCCGTGATTTTGTCGGAGGCGTTCAAGCCCACGTTGCTCGGAAACCTGCGCGTTCTTCTACACCGGGCGGACGACGTGGCTGCAGTCCAAAAGAAGGTGGAGAGCCTGGGCGGGACAGTCATCTCAGCAGAGGAGGGGGTACTGCGCATATCCCTGGATCCCAGCCATATTGCTGCTCTTGCAGTGCTTCCAAGCGTGCAGTGGATTGAGCCATACGTTATGCCTAAGCTTGCCAACGATGTCTCTGCCGGCATCATCGGCGTGCAGCCGGTTTGGAGCCATCACGGTCTTGATGGCGAGGGCCAGATCATTGCCGTTGCGGACACGGGTCTGGATACAGGCATCAACGATGCTACCATTCACGATGATTTAGAAGGCAGAATTGCTGCTATTCACAGCTGGGCAATACCAGCGTGGATTCATCCATATCTCGACAACGCCAGCTGGGATGACGGCGCTGCAGACCTGGAGAGCGGCCATGGCACTCATGTGGCAGGATCGGTGCTGGGCAACGGTGCGCGGTCAAGCGGCGGCATACGGGGCATGGCCTACAATGCTCGAT
>Ga0074195_1001988_pt1 | contig 25139 bp, 18 predicted proteins | sample EPASupsiteHSE623_FD_64525 | JGI IMG/M metagenome (GOLD analysis project Ga0074195, IMG submission 64525) | Bioremediated contaminated groundwater from EPA Superfund site, New Mexico - Sample HSE6-23 | ecosystem: Environmental > Aquatic > Deep subsurface > Groundwater > Contaminated ... | reverse complement strand
TCTGCGAGGTCTCGCTCGTCGAAAAGGGACGCTTGAATGGCGCCTTGCTCCACCAAGGCCTTGATCGAAGGTCCTCGAAGAGCGGTGATCCAATCCAGGCCCTCGACGCCCTTGAGGTTGTCCCGAATGCGAGCTTCCGTGATCATCCCCCGATCGCCGACCCAGACGATGTTCTTCAGACCGAAGCGCCGACGCACCTTCTGGACCTGGGCGTCAAACGTCGTCGGGTCCCCAGTGTTGCCCTCGAATACCTGCACGGACACAGGGATACCCTCTTGGTTACATAACAGTCCGCAGACGATCTGGGGAAAGCCCTTCTTCTTGTCCCGATCGTGTCCACGTTTTGCGAGAGGGCACTCACGGCCAGTGTAGTAAGTGGATGTGACGTCGTAGAGAAGAAGCGATCCTTCGGACAAGTGGCGCCGAGCCAACTTGTTTTCGATGCGCTGTTGTCGCGCGAGAAGCCAGTCGAGCGTCGCATAGAGCTCCTTCTCGTTCACTGTGCCAAGAGAAAGGGCCTCACCGAGACTCGTCAGCGCGGCCTCAGCGTTGAGCTCCCTCGCGGTTGCCAGCTTGGATCCTGGCGCGAGGATGCGTGCCACGACCATTGCGACCACAAGGTCTCGCCGGCGATCTCCCGTCGAGCTGATGATGCTGTCCAGGCCCAACTTCCGCAGCGTGCCCAGCACGGCTGCCACATCGCCGACAGGTCGGCTTTGAGTCGCCTTCAAGCTCTCGCCCACCGCGACGTACATCTTGCCCCGGAGGGACTCCCGGATCATCTCGATGACGTGAGGTGGGAGGTGGGAGATGTTGCCCAGTGTCTCGTGACGCACCTTGCCGTTCTCGCGATAGGACCGACGAAGAAGGTGGGTTTGGTAGAGTTTACCTTTGCTTGCATGGTCGATAGTGGCCACATGTACGGCACCGCTCCGCGAGGGCATACAATGATTATAAAACATCTCGCATCGAAATGACAAGCCGGAAACTACTTAATTACTGGCTACATATATGAAATGTGGAAAACCCCCTCGATTGTGACGTGATCAAGCTACAGGTGGAATTTGGGACGAGTTTTTCGGAAAACTTTAGATTAAAGAAAGAAATTGGAGGGAACGTCGGCACGGCGAGGCTCAGGGCCCAGCCGGCTGAACATTCCTTCCCCACCCAGGCGCCCCACAAGCCCCTCGGCTCCGTCGTCGTCGGCATCGGCCCTCACTCGATCCAGGGGCCGATGTCGATGACGGCGGGGACGAGGGGCGGTTCCTGGCTCCAGAGCCTGAGGCGGAGGTTCTCTTCCAATCCGCGGGGCCGCAGCGGCCCATCGCGACCACTGTGCCGAGGCCTCTCGCCTCACCGCGCCAGCGGCGACAGAACCTCGCTGCGAGCCCAATGCCAAGTTAAGCTGCGAACGCGAAGCGATCGTCAGCTTCAACTCTTAATTGGACTCGGGCTTGCTGTGTGGTCTCTCTATGCGGCAATGTCTCGAGGGCGAGGGCGACCTTCAGATGCCAGAGATTGAAGGCGGAGAATGGCCCTATGGTGCTCAGGCGACCAGACGGATGAGCTTTTCGCTATGAGGAAGCACCATCACACACAGTCCTTCATCGACGAGATCTGCAAGGCGTTCGCTCGTTGTCTCCAAAACTTCCATCAAGTCGTCTGGGTACGGCGAATACACGTGCAGAACTACCGTTCCCGTGGAGCGCTCCTCAATCTCCAGGAACTCAATGAGGGGGAATTTTGCCTGCATCCTCGCCAAAAGCTCTGCTTGGATCTCGCGGATGCGAGCTTGTCTCTGTCTCTGGTGTTTGGTCATCGAGAGATCTCCCTGGTAACAAACTCTACAAACTCTTTTGCCTTCCCGACCGTTGTACGAGCCACCCGGTAGCCTATCATTTCGATACCGTAGTCGGCCAGGTCACGGACAGATCTCAGCTCTGACAAATAGGCCTTTAACCGTGATGGATACAGTTTTCGTCGATGGATCAACTGAGAGAAAGCGCCTTGAATGGCCTCATGTGACCAACGATGAGTGAGACCGGCAATCCCCATCCTGAACGGAATGTCGTTCTCTGTGCACCGTGACTGCACCTCTTGGTGGCAGGAAAAGGCTTCTTTACGTCAAGATCAGATTCACGTCAACTAGAAAAGAATACGATTGGATCGGTTCCCGGTTGCGACAAGCATCATCGTGATATCATGGCGCCATCTGTCAATATGGATTGTATGAGGACAGGGGACGGAAATGTCCGACGATGACTCGATCCCTCCGACGGCCAGGAAGTTTGGACACGCGTTGGAGAAGTGGCTTGGGAAGAGCGGTTATGATGTGCCCGTGGAGTGGGATGCAGATGAAGGGCACGTCGTCATAGGTCGGCTGAAGAGAGTTGATGCAAATCGGTTGAAGGATGAGGGTGGCTTCGATGAGTTGATGGTGGAGTCCATGTCGGCTGTAGAGGAATGGAAGCGTATCTGGGCTGACGAGCCAGACTTTCGGAAATCAAGCGGAGCCTTGCAGGATGATCTGATACGATTTTTCGGTCCGGCGCCTTGGCAGCCAAGCGCACACAGCGTTCATAAGGATGCCGTTGGGCCCAAGATGGGCATTACTGGTCGCGTGCCGAGTTGCGGTCGGTGCCACACCACGATGATACCGGGCAGAGCACGCCAAGCTGGACCTCAGCTGGGCGAGGGTATGAAGTGGCTTGATGAGGACGTGGAGCGGCTGGTCGTGTTGAGCGCGGATGATCGCATAGTCTCGGATGGCAGAGTCGGCCTGGAGATTCGCGGATTTCGGTGTCCGGTGTGTGGGGTGATTGAGTTCTATGCGTTGTGAGCGCGTGAAGAAGGGCCGGTCAAGCCGACGTTCGGGTCGTGGCCTGAGAATATTGCGCTCATGAGCGGGCTCATGCCAGACTGGCCCCATCCGACCCCCTGAGGAGGTCTGGTTGTGCCGACAGTCGTTGACGACATCGCCTGCACGGACCCGGAGTGCTCGAAGCGGGGCGTAAAGGGAGCAGGCAACGTTGTCCTGCTGTGGACCTATGGCCCGGACGCCATCCGATTCCTGCTGTGCCGGGAATGCAAGACCCGGTTCTCCGAGAGGCGGGGGACGCCGACGGTGGACGATCGCGTTTGGGACACGGGAGCGGTCGTTCTGCGCGCCGATCGGGTTGGCGCTCAGTTCCCGACTGTGGCGACAACAGGAGGTCAGATCGCGCCGGGCAAGACCCCGGGACAATGGACGTGGACCGCATCTGGCGGCTTCGAAGGACATACTCATAGTCGCTCGAGGAGGACGAACCTGGACGTCTGAGTGATCCTCCGGTATCCCCGGCGCACGATCTCTTCGATGTCACGCGCTTGATGCGTGAACGTGACGACGAATCTCGGGGGCTTCTTCCAGCACGACTCCTCGTGTTCACGCGTCCACGCCTCGCGTTTGTAGACGAACCGGTCGTCGGAGAAGAAATGGTCTGAGTGAAACCGCCCGGGGGCCCTCAGTCCCGCCACGACGTAGATCGTCGGTTCCAACCCTCGCACGAGCAGACGATCCCCCGACTTCGCCCGCTCTTTGACTCTGAGACCGACGTCCTCCAGCTCCTGGTATCGATAGCCGGCCATCGCAGTGTAGGGTCTCAGGAACTCGTCTCTGGTGCATTGGCCAAAGACTGTCCGCCAAAAGGACCAGGACACATTGCGATAGTTGACCGGCTTCGGCTCGTTGGCCGCCCGGTTCGCCATCGAGCCGGGAGCCGTGACCATTCCGATCACGAGCGTCCCCAGGGCGATCCGGAGCGGCAACCCTTCCCAGATCCGGGACAAGACCGCCAGGGCATGCGCGTGAGACAAGGCGACAAATGGGGTCACCACGATCCAATGGTACGACCAGTACTTCCCCTGGATCGCGACCGAGGCGATAGACAGAGCAATCATCCCCAGGGCGCCGAGGAGACCCTCGAAAACGCGCGTATCCCGTGATCTGACCGACCACTCGAGAACGCCCACGATCGCCAACAAGGTCATCCCCACCCAGGCTCCATTGTGATCGATGAGGAAGTCTTTCGCCAGATTGAAGGCGAGACAAACATCCACGCTTCCCTTGGCGACGTAGACGAGGTTGACGCCGACCTGTGCATCGACAAAAGCGACCCAGGACCCCATGGCCACAAAGTAACCGACTGTGATACCCATCACCGACAGCCCGCCGGCCAGGAAGAGGGCAAGAACCCGACCGATCCGACCTGCGGGACGGTCCGGAATGGGACGATCCGTCCGGACCTCTTGGCGCAGAGCTCTTCGCCCCAGCGCGAACAAGATCCCAAGACAGGGCAAGACGGCCGGCGTCTTGAACAGGATGGCCACGGCAGCGAGCGCACCGGAGAAAACGGCGGCCTTTGAAAGGGACGCGATCCGCGTGGCCCCCCAGAAGGCGACCAGAAGAGCCAATCCTTCCCAGTGTTCGGCTTGGGCGGTGTCCCAGTAGTCGAAGCACGTGTAGTAGACCGCGGTCGTCGAAAGAACCGACGCACCGATGACAGCCGGCCGCGTCGACGGTTCGCAGGGAACGCAGAGCGCGGCCACGTATCCCGTGAGGATCGTCGTGAGGAGGTCGAGGACTCGGATGGCGATCTGATGAGCGCCCAGAAGCGCGATGGACAAGGCATAGACGAGATAGATCCCCGGTGGCTTGTTGTCGAAACTGTCTTTGTACGGGATGAACCCTTCGAGCCACCATTGCCCGACGTAGTGAAAGGTGCCCTGGTCGCGCCCATAGGGATAGCCAAGACCGGGAAGACCGTAGAGGACGGCAACGAAGAGCCCCACGAGAAGCGGCCTGGTCCCCCAGTACGCCCAGACTCGTTGCGCGAACGTTCTCATGAGGACCTCGATCTCATCGGTCCTCCATCCAGGAATAAACGAGGGGAAGGACCAGCAACGTCAGCAGTGTCGAAGTGAGGAGCCCGCCCACGACCACCACCGCCAGCGGCCGCTGGACCTCCGAACCGGGGCCGGAAGCGAAGATCATCGGCGTGAGAGAGAGGACCGCGACGGAAGCCGTCATCAGGACCGGACGCAACCGTCGCAGGCAGGCAGTGACGATCGTCTCGTCCAGTGGGGCGTCGGGCTCGTCCTCCCGAAGGGAGTTGATGTAGCTCACCAAGACGACACCGTTCAAGACGGCCACCCCGAAGAGCACGATGAATCCGACCGAGGCGGGGACGGACAGATAGAGACCGGACAGATAGAGAGCGAAGATGCCTCCGGTCAGGGCCAGTGGCAGGTTCAGCAACACCAGCGCGGCCTGACGCGCCGAGTCGAACGTCGCCAGGAGCAAAAAATAGATGAGCAGGATGGTCGCCGGAACGATGAGGGAGAGTCTCTGGAGCGCGCGTTGCTGGTTCTCGAACTGGCCGCCCCATTCGAGGTAGTATCCCTCAGGCAGTCTGACACGCCGGTCGACCGCGGCCCTCGCCTCGGCCACGTATCCGCCGATGTCACGACCGTCGACATTACATTGGATGAGAAGCCGCCTCATCCCGTTTTCTCGCCCCACCTGGACCGGACCCTCCGTCACGACGATCCTGGACAACTCGTCTAAAGGAACCCGGAGCCCCTCCTTCGGAACATCTACCAGGATCTTCCCGATCTCCTTCTCGGAGCTCCGGTGGCCGGGACCGTACCGGAGGACCAGATCGAAGTACCGGTCGCCCTGGTACATCCGCGTTGCGGTCTTCCCGCCCAGCGCGATCTCGATCACGTCCTGGACATCGTCCAGCTCGAGGCCGTATCGGGCGATCTTCTGCCGGTCGATCTGTATTTCGATATAGGGCTGGCCGGAGATCTGCTCCACCATCAGGTCTGTGGTGCCCCGGATTCCATTGAGCACCTCGGCGATCTCGCCCGACTTCTTCGTCAGCGTCGCCATGTTGTCACCGAACACCCTCAGCACGAGCTGCGAACGCGTTCCGGCCACCAGCTCGTCGATGCGACACTGGATCGGTTGCGAGAAACTGATGTTCAGGCCCGGGACGGTCTGAGCCGCCAGACGCATCCGGTTGACGAGCTCGGCCTTCTGGGTAGCCGACTTCCGGACCGAGGGCTTGAACACCCCTACGAAGCCGGAGCTCTCCACCCCCCTGGCTCCGATGCCGATTCCGGACCAGCCGGTCCGCGATACGACCGTCTGCATTTCGGGGAACTTCATCATCGCCTTGCCGAGCGCGCGCGTCATCTCCACGGAACGCGTCAGAGAAACCCCGGGGATCGTCATGCAATCCATGTCGAAAGCCCCCTCGTCCATGACCGGAAGAAACTCCCGGCCGAGGTAGGGAAAAAGGGAAAGGCTTGCGGCGAAGAGCAGGAACACCACGAACAGGAGCGGGGCCCTGTGGCCGAACGCCCAGCGGAGGACCGGCAGATACAGGGTGCGGGCCAAGGCCAGAAGCGGGCTCTCCTTCTCGTGCTCCTCCCTGAGGAACCAGAAACAGAGGACCGGCACGACCACGATCGACAGCACGAGCGACGCCATCAGGGCGATGAAGATCGTGAGGGCCAGAGGGATGAACATCTTCCCCTCCATTCCCTGCAGTGCCAGGAGCGGGAGGAAGGTAAGAGCGATGATCAGCTCGCCCAGGATGGACGGACGGCGGACCTCGAGGATCGCGCGCAAGACGACGTCAATCTTCGCCTCGCCGGGGCGCATGCCGGAGAGGTGGCTCCGGACGTTCTCCACCTGGATGATGGCCGCGTCGATGATCATCCCGATCGAGATGATCAGCCCCCCCAGAGACATCAGGTTGGCCGTCATACCGCACTGTTTCATCACGATGAACGTGGCCAGCCCGGCCAGAGGCAATGCCACGACGACGACGACGGCTCCCCGGAGACTGCGGAGGAACAGATAAAGGATGATGATAACGAACAGGCCCCCCAAACCCAGGGCCTCCCGCACCGTATGGACCGCCTTCGACACGATTTCCGACCGGTCGTAGTAGGGCTCGAGGCGAACCCCCTTGGGCAGGATGGTTCCGGCGTTGATCTGGGCGACCTTCCGCTTTACCTCGTCGGTCACGAGCCGGCTGTTCTCGCCACGCAGCATCATCACCACGCCGCCCACGGCCTCGCCCGTCCCGTTCCGGAACGCCGCTCCCTGGCGCACCGCCTGCCCTGCCACGACCTCCGCCACGTCCTTGACCCGGACAGGCGTCCCCCCGTGGGTCTTGAGGACGATCTCCCCGACGTCTTCGGTGGTCCGGGCCAGCCCGATGCCGCGGATCAGGAACTGCTGGGAGTGGCGTTCCAGGTAACCTCCTCCGACGTTTCGATTCCCTCTCCTGACCGCCTCGAAGACCGCCCCCAGCGTCAGATCGTACTTGAGGAGGCTGTCCGGATCGACCAGGACCTGGAACTGCCGGATGTATCCCCCAAACGAATCCACCTCGCTCACACCGGGGATCGTCTTGAGAAGCGGAGTCACGACCCAATCCTGGAGGGTCCTCAGCTCTGTCAGATCTTCTGTCGACGGCTCCCCGGCGGATCGGTCGACTCGCTCGAGCGTGTACTGGTAGATCTCACCCATCGCGGTGGCGACCGGACCCAGCTCGGTGTCCACCCCCTCCGGAAGGCTCTCCTTCGCCGAGAGCATACGCTCCATCACGAGCTGTCGGGCGAAATAGACGTCCACTCCGTCCTCGAAGATGACCGTGATCGACGAGAGCCCGAACCGTGACACGGAGCGGGTCATCACCAGACGCGGCAGCCCGCGCATGGCCTTCTCGATCGGGTACGTGACGAACTGCTCCATCTCGAGCGGAGAGCGACCGGGAGAGGTGGAGATGATCTCCACCTGGATGTTCGTCACGTCGGGAAACGCGTCGATGGGAAGCGTGGCCGCGCAGTATCCTCCAAGGGCCAGGATCACCACGACCAGCACCCCCGCGCTGAGCCTGTGATACAGAGAGCTCTCGATGAGTCGTTCCAGCATAGAGGACTCCTAGTGGGCGTGACCGCCCTCGCCCATCTCGGACTTCTGGAGCTCTGACTTGAGGACGAAGCTTCCGTCGGCGACGACCTGCTCGCCCTCCTTGAGGCCGGACAGCACCTCGGCCACTGCCGCGTCCTTCTCGCCCAGTGTCACCGGGCGGACGAGGAACTTCTCTCCCTCTTTCACGAAGACCGCCGTCTTCCCCTCGATCTCCTGGAGCGCCGCCAGCGGCACCGTGAGGACCCCCGCACGGCTCCCCACCGCGATCTTGACCCGGGCAAACATGCCCGGTTTGAGCAGACCGTCGGGGTTGGACAGAACCACGCGGCATCGCGCCGTTCGCGTCTTCTCATCGAGCGTGTTGGAGATGTAGGTCAGACGCCCGGCCCAGGTCTGTCCTGGATAGGCCACCAGCTCCACCGCCGCCGGCTCCTTGGTACGCACCCTCGAGAGGTCCTTCTCGTAGATGTCGGCCAGGACCCAGACGAAAGACAGATCGGCTATCGTGAAGAGGGACGTCTCCGGGCTGACACGCTCCCCCAGCGTCATGTGTTTTTCGATCACCGCCCCTGCAAACGGCGCCTTGAGTGAGTAGATCGAGAGGGTGTCGCCCGGAGTCTTGTCGAGCGTCGCTATCTCCTCGGCCGTGACCCCCAGGATGAACAGCCTGCGAAGAGCCCCTGCCAGGGCAACCTCGGCTGTGCGACGCGTCTTCTCGAACTTGAAGAGCTCGAGGTCGCAAGTATACGAGATCTCCTCAAAAGTCCCGCGGTACTCGGCACGGGCGGTCTCGAACGCCTTCTTGGCTTCGAGGAAGTCCTTTTCAGGGGAGACTTTCTTCTCGTAGAGGGCCTTTTCTCTGGCGTATGTCGCTTCGGCCAGTCGGAGCGTCGAGAACGCACCCAGCAGCCGACTGCGATCCTTGCCGATCTGGAGCCCCTCCAGACGTCTCTCGGCCTCCAGCGGCGCCACGCCGGACCGGAGCACCTTGAGCATTTTCTGCGTGTTGTCACGGACCAGCAGCGCGCGGTCGCACTCGACCCGGGAGATGTCTCGGTTGTTGAGCGCCTGAAGATACTCCAGCTTCGCGGTCCCCAGGTCGACCGCGTCGATTTCGGCGAGCAATTCGCCCGCCTTGACGCGGTCCCCCAGCCCCTTCCGGACCGACCGCGCCAACCCCTCCACCTTCGGGTGGAGATGTGCGAGTCGATCCGCGTCGGCCGTCACCGCTCCAGTGAGGACCAGTTGATTGGCGATCTTCCCCCGCGACACAGTCTCGACCACCAGTTTGACCGAGGCGAGAGCCTCGGGTGTGAGCGTGACGGTGTCGACCCGGGGGGACGGGCTCTCGTCCTTTTCGTGGTCGTGGCCTTGCTCCGCGCTGACCGGGGATCCGGCCGGAAGGAACGTAAGGAACAAGCCCATGCTCGCGTACCGCTGCCAGCTCTTCATTGGCTCTCCTTCTTTCCGTGCGGGTTTTCCCCGGCCACGATTGAACGCCCGTCGATCAGCAGATTCCGGGCGACCCTCCCCTCGACTCGGGCCAGGGCCCGGTGGTACTCGACAAGCGCCGAGACATAGTCGAGACTCACCTGGGCCAGCGACCTCTGGGCGTCGATTACGTCGATGTAGCCCATCTTCCCCAGACGGTATCCCTCACCGGCCAGCTCGGCAGCCTGGCGGGCCGCCGGAAGGACCCTCCGCTCGAAGGCGAGGATCTGGTCCTGGGCCCGGCAGGCCTGGGCCAGCTCGGCGGTCAGGTCGGACTCCAGCCGTCTCGTCGAGGCTTCCTGCTCCTTCCGGGCCTGCTCCACGCCAGCCCGTGCCGCCTCACTCCTGTACCGGCTGCGATTGGACAGCGGAAGACTGAAACTGATCGATGCGGCGTACCGGCGAGGCTCCTCCGGCTCGCGCCCATCATGGGCGACGCCGACCCCGAGTTCGACGTCCGGGATCCGAAGCGCCCGGGCCCGGCCCAACTCCTTTTTCGCCACGGTTTCCTTGAGCCGCGTGGCCTCGATCTCTGGCGCAAAGGAGACCCCCAGATTTCGCAGCTCCTGGAATCGTGGGAGTGGCGGCCTTCGAGTCAGATCGCCCACTGGTGTCGTGGGAAGCGACCCCTCGATGCCCATCAGCGAAGCGAGCGCCTGGCAGCTTGCTTCGACGGTGTGTTCGGCTCGCGCCTCCTCGACCCGAGCCTGCTCCAGGAGCACTTGCGCGCGGATGCCCTCCAGCGGAGCCACGACGCCTCCCTGAACCCGCTGGGACACGACTCCGTGAAACTCCCGGGCCAGCGCCACGAGTTTCGAGGCCACCAGGAGCCGTTCCCGGGCTCCCAGAGCCTCATAGAACGCCTCCTTGGCCCTTGAGAGGACCGACCAGAGAGTCCGACGGAACGCGTTCTCGGCAATCGCCACCTCGCCCTTCGCGACGCCGATGGCCAGCCCCCGTTTCCCACCCGTTGGGATCGTCTGGCGAAGCATGGTGGTCACCAGACCCTCGGACGGTTGGAAGAATCGCCGGTACTCCTCGCCCTCGACCGAGAGGACCGGATCGGGATAGAGTCTCGACTCGCGCGACCGGGCTACGGCCTGCCGGACGGCGAGACGCTCCGCGGCGACCTCAGGGTTGTGGGTCGTGGTAAAGGAAAGGGCCTGCTCGAGGTTGAGTGTCCTGGGCGTCATGGGCATCGTGATTGAGCCCGGCTTGGAGGTGGTGGCGAACAGGACGTCCGATAAAGGCTCGCGGACATTCTTCGGCGGGCCGGCCTGGAGTTCACGGCCCCCCACGGCGAAGGCCAAAAAGAGACACAATCGGACACAAGACATGAACCGATTCCTTTCCAATTCGAGAACCCAAGGATCCGACCCAAGCTCTCAGCTCCGAACGACCCTCGATCGCCTTTTCACCCTGTCGGCCGAGTACCACTTGCCCCGTCCGATCCCTGGACACCTCAGGCGGACCCGTTCCCAGACCTCACGCGAACGCAGATTGCTCTCCCAAAAGGGCCAGGTAGAACACTGGGCTGGTCGCACGGGATAGATCGAGCATCCCTTGACAGGCTGAAAAAAGATACAGTCGCCGTCGATCCGTTCCTTGAGGCTGTAGCGTCCCTCGACCCACCGGACGAAGCGAGCCGTCGCGTCTGGCGGCTCATTCCGGAAACGGGCGATGGCCTCGATCTCCTGGATCGTGACCCAGACATACCCTGACGGCCCCCGGCAACATGATCCGCATTCCTCGCAGCCGAATCTCAGGCCTCGAGAGTACCAGACCTCTTCTTCGCCACGTGGCTCTTTGGGCATTGCCGACACCGTATGGTACGAATCATCTCCTTAGGATGCCGAGTGTAGCACGTCGACTCTGGTTCTGGTTCTGATCCCCGACTTAGAGCTCGTCGACTCGATGCCGCACGGCCCGACCACGACATATTTACCCCGAAGGTTATAGGACTGATTTTGGTTGGGGTTACAAACTGTTTGCATTTCAAGGCTCCATTTGTTAGATTTCGGCCGCTTTTCTTCCTCCAGACCTGAGGACGCCCGGAAACGAGGCACCACGGCTCTGCCTGGAAGACGGGGGACTCCAATAGGGGTGTCGGGGCCCGTGAGGCTCCAGTAGAGGTTTCATCCGATGATCGGGTCGATTCCAGGTCTGTTCCTGGCCGCAACAGGAACCCCGGTCCTCGGTTGCCTCACCGCGGTCCTCTTCCGCGGTCGTGATTCCTTCTCCCGCCGACTGGCCAGCTCCAGCGTCATAGCCGGTTCCTTTTGGGGGCTCATCCTCGCGGTCCATGGGCTATTCGACAAAGAACAGGTCCGTTTCGCCTTTCCCGGACCTGTGCCCGAGCATCCGTTCACCTTCCTCCTCGACCCTCTGGCCGGTCTGTTCCTGGCCGTGATCTTCGGACTGGCGGCCCTGTGCTCCTGTTACTCAATAGGATACTCTCAGCATCGAAATTTGGGAGGTACACAGTCCCTGGAAGGACTTTGCTTCGGGGTCTTGGTCACATCGATGGCGTGCGTGGCCACAGCCAACGACGTCATCACGTTCTTGGGCGCCTGGGAGTTGATGACGGTCTCCACATTCCTCATGGTGCCCTACGAGCACGAGCGGCCTGATGTCCGAAAGGCGGCCTACATCTTCCTCGTCGCGAGCCAGCTCGGCACGGCCTGCATCGTTGCGGCATTCTTCGGGCTCGCGTATCACGCCTCGTCGATCGAGTTCGACGCCTTCAGGACTGCCCCGGCTCTTCCTTCCCCCCTGTGCCACATCCTCTTCCTGGTCGCATTGATCGGCTTTGGCACCAAGGCTGGTCTGGTTCCGCTCCACGTGTGGCTGCCGCTGGCGCATCCGGTGGCCCCCAGCCACGTTTCGGCGATGATGTCCGGGGTGATGATCAAGACCGCCCTCTACGGACTGCTGCGATTCATGTTCGAATTCCTGCGAATCCCGTCGCCGGGTTGGGGACTGTTCGTGCTCGCTCTGGGAACGGCGTCAGCCCTGTTCGGAGTCCTCTTCGCCCTTCTCGAGCACGACCTCAAGAGGCTCCTGGCCTACCACAGTGTCGAGAACATCGGAATCATCGTGATGGGCATTGGAGCGAGCCTGTACCTTTCCTCGACCGGACACCAGGTCGCGGCCGGGTGTGCTCTGGCAGCCGGACTCTTCCACTTGGTGAACCACGCTATTTTCAAGGCGCTCCTCTTCCTTGGGGCCGGTTCGGTTCAGCACGCCACCGGGGTCCGCAATCTGGACGAACTGGGCGGGCTCCTCCGGCGAATGCCGTACACCGGCCTTCTGTTTCTGATCGGCGCCATGGCTATCTGCGCGCTGCCCCCGCTCAACGGATTCGCCAGTGAATGGATGACGTATCGATGCCTCTGGGATGTGTCCCGGACGGGCGGTTCGTGGGGGAGCCTGATCGGCCCCATCTCGGCGGCCGTGCTGGCCATGGTCGGAGGGCTGGCGGCCGCCTGCTTCGCAAAAGCTTTTGGAATCACATTTTTGGGACAGCCCCGTTCGGTCGAGGCATGGGAGGCGAAGGAAGCCCCCGTTTCCATGACCGCTCCTATGGCCATCCTTGCGATTCTGTGCGGACTGTTCGGACTCGTGCCGGGACTGCCGCTGACTGCCATTTCTCGAGTGTTACCGGCCAGCATGGCCCCTGCGATCGCCCCGCTCTCGTTGCCCGGGCACGCACTCGTGCTTCCGTGCTCCGCCAACGAGACCGATGGTGTGGTTCCCGTGATCGTTCTCGTGGCCGCCGGCCTGGCTGTGGCGGCGTTCAAGATCGCCTGGTGGTGGCTCGGAGGTGCCCCGACTCCCTCGCGGGTTTACCAGCCGTGGGGCTGCGGATACCCACATCAACCCGTTCCTCCTCTGGGTGACGTTCTCGCCCACGAATCGCTGGCACGAACCGAATACACAGCCACCTCGTTCTCTCAGCCGTTTGCCTATCTATTCCGGCAGTTCTTCGCGCGACGCGAGCTTCTCGACTTCTTCGCACGCCGCACGGAGTACCTGCCCGAAAAAATCTTCGTCCAGGTCCGCACCAAGAATCCGTTCGATAGCTGGGTGTACAAGCCGATGCGCCGGGCGATCGTCCGCCTTTCGTGGAAGGTTTCGCGGATCCAGGCGGGATCGGTTCAACTCTATCTGTCATACATGCTGGTCACAGTGCTCCTTCTGCTCCTTCTCGCGCCATGAAACTCTTGTTCACCACCATTCTCTGGCTGCTGCACATGGCCTTGATCCTGGTCTGGCCGCTGCTCCTCGTCGGAGTAATCCGTCGGACCAAGGCCGTGGTTACGTGCCGTCGAGGGCCTCCCCTCCTTCAAGCGTTTTTCGACCTCGCCAAACTGGGACAGAAAGGTGAAGTCCTCGCCAGCACGACGACTTGGGTCTTCCGAAGCGCTCCCTGGGTTACGTTCTTCGTCGTCGTCGTGGTGGGGATGCTCGTGCCGACCTTCTCCACATGGGCGCCGCTCGAGAAGCAGGCGGATCTGATCCTTCTCGTCTACCTGCTCGGGCTTGAGCGCTTTTACCGAACCATAGCGGCGCTCGACACAGGAACCTCGTTCGCGGGTCTGGGCGCCAGTCGAGAATCGTTCATCTCGAGTCTGGCCGAGCCGGCTCTGGTCCTGTCTCTCTGGTGCACCGGTCTCTTGACCGGTACTCTGTACATCCCGGAGATGGTTTCTCAGTTCTCTCGTCGCGCGCTCCTGGAGCTCTCGCCCGCCTACCTTCTGGTCCTCCTTCCTCTCGTCCTCGTTACTCTGGCGGAGAATGCCCGCATCCCGGTGGACGACCCGACGACCCATCTGGAGCTCACCATGGTCCACGAGGCCATGGGGCTCGAATATTCCGGCCGCGGGCTGGCGCTCATCGAATGGGGATCGATGATCCGCCTCGGCCTTTACTTCGCTCTGGTCGCGAACCTCTTCTTTCCCGTGTCGCTCGCGGACCCGGCCGGACTTTCCGGACTGTTCGCGGGAATCGTCTCGTTCCTGGGACGAACAGCGGCCCTCGCCGTGGGTGTGGGACTCGTGGAGGCCACCCTCGCGCGACTGGCCTTCTTCCGGATTGCCGACATGCTCGGCCTGGCCGCGGCTCTGGCGTTTCTCGCCTTGATCCGCGTTGTGACCGTGGGGAGGTGATTCGTGGACGTCCATCTCGCGAGCCGTCTGGTGGAGCTTTTGAGCTACGCCGTGCTACTGATCGCCGTGACAATCGTGGCCCACTCGAATCTGGCCACGTGCATCCGGCTGTTCGGCGTCCAGGGGCTTCTGCTCGGCGCCCTCTCCTGTGTCGTCGCCATCTCGACCGGTCAACATCACCTCTATGGAGTGGCGGCGCTCGCGGTCGTGATCAAGGGGGTGGCGATCCCATGCTTTTTCCTGCACGTGATGCGTCGGATCGACGCGGGGCGAGGGCACGAGAAATCCCTTTCGGTCCACGCTGCGCTTCTTCTGACCGCGGTCCTCACCCTCGTGGCCTACCACGTTAGCCGGTCCGTGGCGCTGGCGAGTCCGTGGCTGACCCGGGACGTGTTGGCCAGCTCGCTCTCCACGATACTGACCGGTCTGACGCTGATGATCACGTGCAGGAAGGCCCTGACCCAGATGTTAGGATTCCTCATTATGGAGGATGGGATCTTCCTCTTCGCCATCACCGAGACCTACGGAATGCCGCTTCTGGTAGAACTCGGCATTTTCTTCGACCTGATGGTCGCTGCCGGGGTCACGGGCATCCTGGTACTCAGGATCTCCGGCAGCTTCAACAACATCGACGTGAGCCAACTGAATTCGCTCAAAGGGTGAGAATGGACCTGCTCTTGATCCTCTGCCTGCTACCGTTCGCGTGGGCATTCGTCATGCTCCTCGCGGCTCGCTCCCGGGCGAGCGCCGTCCTGGGCGCCGCCGGTTCGCTCATCTCCCTCGGAGGATCGATCCATCTTCTCCGGAGGGTCACGGCAGGCGTGGTGACCGGTTGGAACGGACAGCTCGTCGCAGATCCTCTGTCGGCCGGAGTCCACGCGCTCACGTCGCTCATTTTCGCGTTCTCCTGCATCTACGCCGGCCCCTTTCTCGAAGCGGAGGAAGCCCGGGGGCACATCACTCGACGCTGGGGACGTCTCTACTGGAGCCTCATCTACGTCTTCTTCGGGGCTATGGTGTGGATCTGCCTGGCCAACAACCTCGGAATCCTCTGGGTGGCGATGGAGCTCACCACGCTGGTCACAGTGCCTCTCGTTTGTCTGGCCGGAGACAAGAGAGGTCTCGAAGCCGCCTGGAAGTATTTCGTCCTCTGCTCCGTGGGGATCGCATTTGCCCTGATCGGGACCGTCTTTCTCTACGCCTCCACGCTCAAAGTCGCCGGGGTCACCGGCAACACCCTGAACTGGTCGGTGATCGTCCGGGAGGCCGGGCGGCTCGATCCCATGTTCGTGAGGCTTTCTTTCCTGTTCGCATTGGTCGGCTACGGATGCAAAATGGGTCTCGCGCCTCTTCACAACTGGTTGCCCGATGCCCACAGCGAGGCTCCGACCCCGGTGTCGGCCCTGCTCTCGGGAGTGCTCCTGAACTGCGCCGGCTACGCGATCATCCGCTACTATTCCATCGCCTCCCGCTGCCTGGGGCCGGCCCTCGTCTCGCCGACGCTCCTTGCTCTGGGGCTCATCTCGGTCACTGTCGCGGCGTTCTTCATCGTCGTCCAGACCGATCTGAAACGACTTCTGGCCTACTCTTCAGTGGAGCACATGGGCATCGTGGCCATCGGACTCGGACTCGGCCCGGACGGTGTGTACGCGGCATTGTTCCACGCAGTGAACCACGCGGTGGCCAAGGCCTTGCTCTTCCTGGCAGCCGGACAGGTTCTCCTGGGTTACCGGACCAAGCTGATCGCTCGGATCCAAGGCATCCTGACCACGGCCAGGCCCACGGCCCTGGCCCTGGGGAGCGGCAGCTTGGCGATCGTCGGATTGCCGCCGTTTGCAACATTCCTGTCGGAGTTTCTCATCCTCCGCGCGGCGTTTCTCTCCGGCCACGTGGGCGTGGGGATCGGTCTCCTCTCAGCCATCACGCTCACGTTCGCCGGATTTTTGGCCCACATGATCCCGGCGCTCTGCGGCCATCGCCCGCGAGAGGTCCTCCCGTTCGTGGAGACCCGTCGCTCGATCTGGGTGATGGGCACTCTGGTCCTCCTGTCCCTCGGTCTCGGGATTCGGATGCCCCAGGCTCTGGATCACACTCTCAAGTCCTGTGTCGAGGCGGTGATCGCGAGATGACGACGGTCGCCCAGGTCCCAAGACTCATCGAAGAGCTGTCTGCCGAACTCTCGAATGTCGTGGATGTCCCCGGTCTCGCGTTCAAGCCGACAGGGACGGGACGGTTTTCGCTCGGTCCCGGTCCGGACCTGTATCAGCGTGTCGTCCCTTTCCTGGTTGGGAAGGGCGGTCGCTTGTCCACTCTGGTCGCGACCGACGAAAGGAGCCGGACCGGAGACTTCCTCCTACGGGCGCTGGTGATGTTCGACCACGACGGACTCATCGTGGAGGTCCGACAGAACTTCTCCGGTCGACTTCCTGTCCTGATCTCGATCACCCGATACGTTCCGGCGGCCCACTGGCAGGAACGGGAAGTAGCGGAGATGTTCGGCTTCGAGCTTGTGGAGCATCCCGAGCCGTACCGCCATCTCCAACACGAGCACACGGCTTGGGACTACCACCCTCTTCGCAAGGACGTGTCGCCGATGCGCCCCGTCCCCACGGCAGCAGGGCGTCCGCCTCCCTTTCGGGTCGTTTCAGGAGAAGGAATCCACGAGATTCCAGTCGGGCCGATCCACGCGGGCATCATCGAACCGGGTCACTTCCGCTTCTTCGCGCTGGGGGAAAAGATCCTTCACCTCCAGATCCGCCTGGGATACCAGCACAAAGGGGTGGAGAAGCTGTTCGAGGGACGAAGGCCGGCCGATGGAACGTTCTTGGCGGAGCGAATCTCCGGGGATTCGGCGTTCGCGCATGCCTACGCCTATTGCCTGGCCATCGAAGATCTCGCGAACGTCCAGGCGCCACCACGGGCCGCGCACTTGCGGGCTCTCGCCCTCGAACTCGAGCGACTCGCCAACCACGTCGGAGATCTGGGGGGACTCTGTACCGACATCGGGTTTGCCTACGGGGCCTCCCATTTCGGAAGGCTCCGGGCTGAGTTTCTCAACAAGGCCGAGGCTCTCTCGGGAAACCGCTTTTTGATGGGGTACTGCTGTCCGGGTGGAGTAAAACACGGTATCGACGAGACGCTTCTGCAGGAGATCAAAGGCTGGATTCCCAGAGTCCGTGCCGATTTTTCCGACGTGGCAGACCACACCTTCTCCTCGGAGACCGTGATCGCGAGAATGGAACAGGTGGGGATACTTTCCGGTCGAGCGGCCCGGGCCTTCGGCATGGTGGGACCGGCGGCCCGGGCTTCCGGGATTGCCCATGACACCCGGCGCGACTTCTCTCTGCCGCCCTACCAGGCTCTAGGTTTCGAGCCGGCTTTCGAAAGCTCCCAGGACGTCACGGCCCGGGCCCGAATCCGACACCGGGAGGCCCTTCATTCGATGGAACTGATTTTGCACATCCTCCGCTCGATGCCCTCCGGTCCCATCCGCGTGCCGCTGACCCGATTCGCGCCGGACCGTCTGGGATTGGGACAGGTCGAGGGCTGGCGGGGTGAGATCGTCACCTGCGTGATCGTCGATGACGAGGAGCGGCTCTGGCGCGTGCGGGTCCGTGACCCATCGGTCCAAAACTGGATCGGGCTCGCGCTGGCCGCGGAACTCAACACCGTGTCCGATTTTCCGCTCTGCAACAAGAGCTTCAACCTTTCGTACTCGGGAAACGATTTATAGGCCATGTTCAGCGTCCTCTGGAAGGCTCTCAATACAGGCGTCGCCACTCAAAACTACCCGCGAGAGCGGGCAGTGCTTCCGACTCGATTCCGCGGACGTCCCGATTTGGACGTCGAACGATGTGATGGATGCGGTCACTGCACTGCGAGCTGTCCGGCAGGTGTGATCCGTTTGGGTCGAGACCTTTCCGGTTACGGCTCTCCGGAACCGGGCCCGGCAAACCGTCTGACGGTCGATCTGGCCGGCTGCACCTTTTGCGGCGCGTGCGTCGACGCCTGCGGAAGGGGAGCCTTTCGTATGACCCAGGAGTTCGAGCTCGCCAGCCGCGATCGAGACACGCTCGTGATGGTGGCTCGACTCGATGGATCGCCGGAACAGAACTCCGGAACCGGTCCGGGGCGTATTTCCGACAGTCCCTCGTCGAACTGGCCGTCCATCGATCGTGTGGGAGAGGTGCTCAGAGAGAAGATCGGAGAGCTCTTCGGCCGTTCGCTTCACATCCGGGAAGTCTCGGCGGGTTGCTGCAACGCCTGCGATCTCGAGGTCCAGGCGATCAACAACCCGATCTTCGACGCGAGTCGCTTCGGGATCCACTTCGTGGCCAGCCCTCGCTACGCGGACATGCTCCTGGTGACCGGTCCGGTCTCCCGTAACATGGCGGGCCCTCTCATCGAGGCCTACAACGCCACCCCCGAACCCAAGCTGGTGATGGCGGTCGGGGCGTGTTCTTGCGCCGGAGGGGTCTTTTCGGGAAGCCCGGAAACCATGGGAGGAACCGACCGCGTGATCCCGGTGAACACCTACGTCCCCGGTTGTCCTCCACGTCCCCAGGCCATCCTCCACGGTCTGTTGATGACCCTCGAGCGGGAGGCCCCCCGCTTCGCGAAGATCGTACGGCGCAGGGAATCGACCCCGGGGGCCTAGAAACTTGGCCCAAAAGATGGTAAAGAAAGGGGAACCGTCAACGAGTCAGAAAGGGATGGGACGATGGACAAATACGTGTGCGCTGTCTGCGGATACACCTACGATCCTGAGAAGGGCGACTCTACGCAGAACGTGGCTCCTGGTACCCCGTTCACCGACCTCCCCGGAGACTGGGTCTGCCCGGAATGCGGTGTGGGCAAGGACCAGTTCGAAAAGTCGGCGGATTAACACGACAAAGAGTTCGCTTCCCTGGGAGTACGCCCGGAATCCCACGGGTGCTTGCGGATGTTCCCGCACGAGGCCTGGGAGCTCCACAACATCGTCCAGGTAGGAACCCCGACGGCCATCGTCCAGTCGAGCGGCTACTAACGGAACAGTTGCACTCTGGATTCGTCGCCCCCCGACGACTCTCCGCCGTCCCCGTGGGCGGATTCCGATCCATCAATGGATGGCCCACGGGCAGTGGTCCCCCGAAAGGGGGGCTGACGGTGGCTTTCTACAGATATTCCTTCAGCAGGGAGACCTTGGAGCTCTCGCGGATCTTGGTCAACGAGCGGCGAATGAGCTGTCTGGCCCCTTCGCGGGAGATATTGAGACGACGACCGAGGTCAGCGTAGCTCATCTCACGTCCGTCCGTGAGGCCGTAGAACAGAATGACTCCCTTCTTCTCGCGGTCGGACAGGTTCTGGAGGATGTCCAAAAGATCTTTGTGGAACGTGTTCTTCTCGAATCGAGCCTCGACGTCGCTCATTCGCTCCGCCCCGTGAGTCGGGCTCGTGGCGCTCAGATGGCCCTGCAAGTAGTCGTCCATGGACACATACTCGGGGATGTACGAAATGGTGTCCTGGAGAACACTCGGCGAAACCTTGAGGCGTTCGGAGAGTTCCTGAATGGTCGGTTTCCTGTGGAGGCGGTTCTGAAGAACCTGAGATTCTTTCGTGATGGCCTTGAACAGGACGACCTTCCGAATGGGAACCGTGATCGAGCCACGCCCATGTTGAATCAGGAAGATGGCGATCCTCTGCTTGATCCACCAGCACGCGTAGCTTGGAAAGCGGATCCCGAACTTCGGGTTGTACTTTCTGGCCGCGCGGATCAGCCCAATGTTGCCCTCGTTGATCAGATCCAACAGAGAGATTCCGCTACGCTGATAGTTGCGCGCGATCTTCACGGCCAGGCCGAGGTTCGCGACAACCATTCGCTCCAAAGCCTGGGAGCTTCCAGTCTGGATCTCTTGAGCGAGAGTGATCTCTTCTTCAGGTTCCAGGTTGGGGATCTGATTGACGGCGCGTACGTAGCTCGACAGATGATTTTCGGCCTCTTTGCAGACGGTTCGGCGTGCGGCGACTGGCATTGCGGCTCCTTGTGCGGCGACTGTTGCTGCGACTGGTTCTGCGACTGCTGCTGCGACTGTATCTAAAACAGCTTCTGTGTCTTCCTGGAAGAAGAGACACTCCAACGCCATCGGGGCGGCCCCGGTCGGGTGGACGGCGAGTGGAAAGGTCGGTAACACTCGTTCGTCTCCTCCGGGGCCTGTCTTTATTTCCCAGGTCGGTGGCATCTCGACTCCCTGTGGCCACTTAGCTGGCAAGAACCCCGCCAAGTCCAATCCGCCGCAAGACCTCCGCTTCCAGTCGCCCCCCCCGCATCCGGAACCATCAAAATCCTCAGATTCCGCGCTCTTTCTGGTTTTTTTACGCTGCCATTCCGCTTCAAATCACGAGTCTCAATCACGTGGCATGACTCATCACCGACCAGGGCAAATGTTGCATTCTAAAACGGTCCAACGGACCCACTTACGAGACAAGCTTCCAGACGCGGTTTGCCGAGAAAATCGGTGGTGTTGCAAAATGCAAGACCCTCTTGGGAGAGGAGCCCCCTATTCATACACTCGTTGATATGTGAGGACTCCAAGTGATCCGTGAGGGGCGAGACGAAAAGGCGGCACCCGGACGACGGGCCACGGACACAGTCGAGCTGCAGTCGCGCGACAAATGATGGGCACCAATCCGGAGGCCTTCGCCCCTTGCCAAATGATGATCGGATCAAACACTCCGTGAGGCGACAAATGTGAATGAAGGATCAATGAGTCCTTGCATTCAACCAGTCTCCCATACTACGTTATTGGCCACGAGTGGAAGGAATCTGTTCGATGCCTTGTGCTGCTTCCATAGGTCGGTGGTGGCTCGAGAGTATGGACTCCAGTGAGATCTGACAAGGGGGAGGCACCGTATGAAGATTTTTCTCTATATGCTCTGTTATCGATTCGAGGCTCTGGTGGCGTCCCAGCTAGATCCAGAGGCCTTTGGCCGCTACATGGCGATCGGAACGGCGAAGAACACTCGGGGCAATGTGCTCTTCTTCGAAATCGACCCGACGTTTCGCACCGACTTCTTTCGGCTCCATGACATCGAGGGACGCTGCACTGCCCACACGGATGGCAAGCCGAAGGCGAGCAAGTACGTCAGCGTCTACCGGGTCATGGAGCACGTCGACCTTTCCGCCTACGGGAGACTGCATCTCACCACGGCTGACGGACGCACCATCTCCTTGGATGGGGAGCCCTACGACTCAAAAGAGGATGGAACCGGGGTCAATCTGTACGATGAGCTGTGTCCTTTGACCCCTATGGTGGCCTCGCTTCTCGGCCCCGGGGCGTTTTCTTATTTTATGACAAGCCCGGACAATCCAGTGAGCGCTCCTCGTCTCTTCTTCGCCGACCTTCTGATCGATCGCGATGAGAGCGGTCAGTTGGCAGGCTATCTGCCCTACAAAGACCCCCGTCACGTGATCGACTGTATTCGAGAGCTCGAGACCATGCCCGTCAAGTCGAGCAAGACGGTTTCCAGAATCTCTCGGGGAACCGGCTTCTTCCGGACGATCCGACGAGGTTTTTTCCTGGGTGATCAAACCGGAGTGAGGGTCTATCGCTGGCCCGACATCCACGATCTGGAAGTCCGTCACGCTCGCTGGTGGCGCTCGGCTTCGGAGAGTCTGATTTCGTAGTCCTGACCCAAATGAATGCTGCTCTTCGGTCGTGCATCAATCCCTAACGGGCAGCAGCGTTGGATCTGGTTTTTAGGGAGAACAAAATGAACGCACTGCTGTCCTGGTTCGATCGCTCGCGGATGAAGTTGGGTCGCTACCTTCTGGCCATGTGCGTGCTGTTCGGACTGGGAGCCTTGTGGCCCGCGAGCTTCTCCGAAGCTTCCGGGTCGCCCGTCGGAGAGCCTTTCCGATTTTTTCGTCTGTTCACTGACGACGCCTATTCGAACCTGGAGCGAGGGATGCTCCTTCTCGTTCTGGGAATCGCTCTGGCAGGTCTCGCGTACGCACTCGTGCTGGTCCGTCAAGTGCTCACGGCTGATCAAGGAACCCCTCGCATGCGGGAGATCGCCCGAGCCGTACGCGAGGGTTCAAACGCCTACCTCCAAGCACAGTTCGGCAAGATCGGTCCCCTCATCGTCCTTATCACCCTGATTCTCTATTACACGTACTCTGGCCATGAATACGCCTTTCGCATCGGTCGCGCCGGGGCGTTCCTGATGGGGGCTCTCTTTAGCTGGTTGGTGGGGTTCGTGGGTATGCAGATGGCCACGTGCGGCAACCTCAGGGTGGCGGCTGCGGCTACTCGAAGCTACGGCGAGGCGATGCAGCTTGGGTACCGCACGGGCACGATCACGGGCATGCTCACCGACGGGTTGGGCCTCTTGGGCGGGACTGCGATCTTCATAGTGTTCGGCGTTCAATCCTATGAAGCGCTGCTCGGCTTCGGTTTCGGCGGCACGTTGCTTGCACTTTTCATGCGTGTTGGAGGAGGTATCTACACCAAAGCGGCCGATGTCGGGGCGGATCTGGTGGGAAAAATCGAAAAGGACATTCCTGAAGATGATCCACGGAACGCGGCAACGATCGCTGACAACGTCGGAGACAACGTCGGTGACTGCGCGGGGATGGCCGCGGATATCTTTGAGAGCTACGAGGTCACAATCGTCGCTGCGATGATTCTGGGAATGGCCAGCTTCGGCCACAAGGGAGTGATCTTCCCGCTCCTGGTCCGCGGAATCGGAGTCTTGGGCTCGATTCTGAGTACCTACACCGTAAAGGCAGGAGCAGACGACACGTCAGATACCGCTCTTCACAGCGTCCACCGTGGTTTCTGGATCGGCTCGTTGATCAGCGTGTTGGGTTTCTTCGTGCTCGGTTTCTTTTACCTTCACTTTGACAAGGCCTACCTCGCCGCCAATCCTATGGCGGCCGGTGGATTTCCGCATGGAGACCCTGGTGCGCTCCCTTGGTGGGCCAATCTCGGAATAGCCGGATTGGACTTGAGGCCAGCCATCACCTGTCTGATCGGAGTCTTTCTGGCCGTGATCCTCAACAAGGTCACCAGCTACTACACGCATACGAGCAACCCCCCGGTTCAGAGTCTTGCCAAAGCCTGTCAGACCGGACACGCAACGAACATCATCCAAGGGTTTGCCGTTGGGTATGAGAGTACCGTGGCGGCTATCATCGTCATTGCCGCGGCGATCTTGGCGTCGGTGCTCTGCTACCACGGCACCCCTCCGCTCTTTGTCGCCTACGGCATCGCTATGACAGGGATCGGGATGCTGACGCTGACGGGCAACACCATTTCCATGGATGTCTTTGGACCGGTGGCCGACAATGCCAACGGGATTGGAGAGATGGGGTACGATCCGGAAGCCATGGAGGCGGCGAAGCCTGGCAGCTACCGCAAAGCTCGTCAGATTCTGGCGGACTTGGACGCGGTGGGCAATACGACCAAGGCGGAGACCAAGGGAATCGCCATCGGCTCCGCTGTCATCGCCGCGGTGTCCCTCTTTGCCAGCTTCATAGCCGTCATCGCCGTGGGCAGCGAGGAGCGGATCGGCCAAATGACCACAGCGGCCTACCTGGCGGAAGCGGGAAAGCTCACAGTGGCCGACCCGATGGTCTTCATCGGGTTCTTGGTCGGGGGGGCGGTGCCGTTTCTTTTCTCGAGCATGCTGATCCGCGCGGTCGGGCGAGCCGCTTCCTACATCGTCCACGAGTGCCGAGCCCAATTCCGTGATCCCGAAATCTGGGATGGGACCAAGGTACCGGACTATGGTCGAGTCGTGAACATCTGTACCCTCACCGCCCAGAAGGAATTGATCGGTCCCGGGATCCTGGCGGTTGTGAGTCCGATACTGATCGGACTGCTTCTGGGCCCGTACGCCTTGGGCGGGTTCCTGGCTGGGATGATCCTGGTCGGTCAACTTCTGGCGGTCTTCATGTCCAGCGCTGGAGGAGCCTGGGACAACGCCAAGAAGAAGATCGAGGACGGCCTCTACGGTGGCAAAGGTTCGGATGCCCACAAGGCCGCCGTCACCGGTGATACAGTCGGAGATCCGCTCAAGGACACAGCCGGGCCCGCGATCAACCCATTGATCAAGGTCATGAACATGGTGAGTCTGCTCACCTTGGGGTTGATCCTCGATTACAACTCCATCTCCCCGCACGGTGGAGGAATGGCACGATTGATCGGCGTGCTGGGCATGTTGGTCTGCGCGTCCTTGATCGCCTGGGCCATCTGGCAAAGCAAGAGAGAGGAAGGACCGATGGAAGATCTGTCCAATCCATAGCGGGGGGCTGCACCCGGAGCATCCCCAAATCCTTCACCTCATTCTGTCAAACCCCGTGATCATGAGCATTTCGAGGACATAGGCTTTCACTTCCCTGGACCCCAGATGTGCCCCGGATGCAAGAAAGAACGAAGTCGCCGCGACGCAGGTGTACAGAGAAGTACATTGAGGAGCGGCGACGAGTTCTGACGCAGCAGACGGGGCGC
>Ga0074195_1001986_pt1 | contig 25185 bp, 20 predicted proteins | sample EPASupsiteHSE623_FD_64525 | JGI IMG/M metagenome (GOLD analysis project Ga0074195, IMG submission 64525) | Bioremediated contaminated groundwater from EPA Superfund site, New Mexico - Sample HSE6-23 | ecosystem: Environmental > Aquatic > Deep subsurface > Groundwater > Contaminated ... | reverse complement strand
GAGGATGGTGGGTTGAGGCTCGGGGGCGGAATTGGGCGCGGGGGTGTTTTCGCTGGTGGCAATCTCGGCGACTTCACCCTCTCCCCCAGCCCCTCTCAGCCTTGCACTCGCAAGCTCGCCGGCCACGGGAGAGGGGAGCAGAGTGTCGGTTTTGGGGACGGGGCGCAGGAAGGCGATGCAGGGGAGCGGCAGGGCGCGCCAGTCGATGGCGCTTTGGGCGATGGCGCCGGTTTTGAGGCCAAGCGCGCGAGCGGCTTCGTGCAGGGTGGCTAGGGTGTAGGGCGGGGGGAATTGCTGCGCGACCAGCGCCGCGTCGAACGGCATGCGATAAAGATTGCATAGGCTGCCGAGGAGCCAAAGCATACCTTCACGCGCCATTGGTTGGCATAGCATCTCCCCACTCCCCTTTGAGCAAGACTTGTTTTCTGTTGCAACAGACAGTCCGCTCCGGCATGGATGAACTGCTACTCAGGCATCTTCTTCTCCGCAGCTACAGCAGGATTGCGTGGCTTTAGGATCACCGACTGCTGGGCACCGCGCGAGCGCGCGATTCTAACAAGCGAATGAATGAAGAATAACTATCAGTTATGATAGGTAGGCAGGTAGGGGATCCGCTTTGAAACTGGCTTCTTAGGATTCGCGTTTCACGATGCGCAATTCCATGCCGATCCCCGCCCAATGGCGCACGCCTTCCTCCAGCGCACTGGCGGTCAAGGGCGCGTCGAAAAGCCAGGAGGAATCGACGGAAATCTGAAAGCCGTTTTCCAGTAGCGATAGCTTGATATCAGGGAAGGGAGCATCGTCACGCGCCCGGTGCAACACTGCGGCCAGGCGCAAACAAAGGATGAGCGACAAATCGCGCCGTTCGCACGTCTGCATCAGTGGCAGCACCCGCTCCAGTTTGCCGCGATGCACCAGCACTATCCGCGACAACCGCGCCTGATCCATTTTTGAAAACCCGGGCATGTCTGCATTGGCGAGAATATAGGCGCTGTGCTTGTGATAGCTCGAATGCGCCACGGAAATGCCGATTTCGTGCAGACGCGCCGCCCAACTCAGCAACTGCGCTTCAGGATGGCTGGAATCGCACGACTCAGGCAATAACTGCTGCAGAAAGCTCAATGCGCTGCGGGTAACGCGCATGGCTTGCTGCCGGTCAACATCGTAGCGCAGCATAAACTGTTCGACCGTCGCCTCGCGCTGATCCTCGTGATGATAACGGCCGAGCAGATCGTATAACACGCCCAGACGCAGAGCGCCTTCCGAGTAAGTCATCAGTTCCAGATCAAATTCCTTGAACACCGCCGACATGATCGCCACACCGCCCGGCAGGACAGGAACCCGGTCTGCCCGCAAGCCGGCCAGATCAAGGCTGTTAATGTCGCCGGCATGGATCAGCATGGACTTGAGTTGTTCCAGGCCAGAACGGGTTATGCCGATTTCCTTCGAAGGATTGAGGCCATTCAGTTCCAGCAGTTCGGCAATGGCTTTAGCCGTGCCGGAGGAGCCAACCGCCTCTTCCCAGCCTGCCAAGCCGAAAGCATGCTTGATCGACTGCAACTCCTTGCGGGCGTCGAGTTCGGCTTCTTTCAGGCTGCGTTTGTCGATACGGCCTCGCGGAAAGTATTGCAGGCTATAGCCGACACAGCCCATGTAAAGCGACTCAAGCTGCAAGGGTTGGAAGTTGCGTCCGATAATGAACTCGGTCGAGCCGCCGCCGATGTCGACGACCAGTTGCTGGGTTTGCGGATTGGGCAGAGCATGCGCGACGCCGAGGTAGATCAGTCTCGCTTCCTCGCGACCGGCGACGATTTCAATCGGAAACCCGAGCGCAGCCTCGGCTTGTAGAAGAAACTGCGGGGCGTTTTTTGCCACGCGTAGCGAATTGGTTGCCACCGCCCGCACAGCCCCGGCATCAAAGCCGCGCAGACGCTCGCCAAAGCAGGCAAGCGCGTCCAGCGCGCGTAATTGGGAAGCGGCATCCAGCATTTTTTCTGCGGTCAGCCCGGCAGCCAGCCGCACCGATACCTTGAGCGAATCGTGCGGATAAATCTGGTTGCCGACGACCCGCCCCACCTGCAAGCGAAAGCTGTTTGATCCAAGATCGACAGCAGCGATTAGTTCGTATTTCAAGTGGGCTCCTATTGCGCTGCGGCATTGTACTCCGCCCACAAATTGCCGTCCTGTCCTAGAATGGATGTAACGATACTGTCACGTTACGGATTTACAATTTTCATGATGCCACCTGTACCCTGCTCTCCGAACGACCACTTCCTCAATCGCGAGTTGTCGCTGCTTGCCTTCAACCGCCGCGTGCTGGCGCAAGCTGCCGACGAACGGGTGCCATTGCTGGAAAGATTGCGTTTCCTGTGCATTGTTTCTTCCAACCTGGACGAATTTTTCGAGATTCGCGTCGCCGGTCTCAAGGAACAGATCAAGCTCGACAGCCAGATATCCGGCATTGACGGACTGCTGCCACAGGAAATCCTCCAACAGGTCAACTTGCAGACACATAAGCTGATCGCAGAGCAATATGCGCTGCTCAACGACGCGATCCTGCCAGCGCTGGCGCAAGAAAACATCGTATTCCTGCGCCGCGGCTTGTGGAATGAAGCGCAACAGGAATGGATCAGGAATTACTTCCTGCGCGAAGTGATGCCGATCCTGACGCCGATCGGCCTGGATCCGGCGCACCCCTTCCCTCGCGTGCTCAACAAGAGCCTCAATTTCGCCGTCGAATTGGAAGGCATGGATGCCTTTGGACGCAGCTCCGCCACAGCCATCGTGCAAGCCCCTCGCGCATTGCCACGGGTCATCCAGTTGCCGAAGGAGCTGAGCGGCATCGATTACTGTTTCGTTTTCCTGTCCTCGATCCTGCACCAGTTTGTCGGCGAACTGTTTGCCGGCATGAACGTGCTCGGCTGTTACCAGTTCCGCGCCACGCGCAATTCCAATCTGTTCGTCGACGACGAGGAAGTAAAAAACCTGCGCACCGCGCTCCAGGGCGAACTGCCCCAACGGCATTTCGGCGACGCAGTGCGGCTGGAAGTGGCCGATAATTGTTCCGAAGCGATGACAAGCTTCCTGATGCAGCAGTTTGGCCTGGACAGTGCCGATGTCTACCGCGTGCCAGGCATCGTCAACCTGGTTCGCCTCAACCAGGTGCCTGACCGCATTGACCGCCCCGACCTTAAATATGCGCCGTTCCAGCCCGGCCTGCCCAAGGTGCTGACCAAACGCTTCGACATTTTCGACAGCATCCGCAAGCAGGACATTCTGCTGCATCATCCGTTCCAGACCTTTAATCCGGTAATCCAGCTCCTGCAACAGGCAGCCGACGATCCCAAGGTAATAGCGATCAAGATGACTGTCTATCGCACCGGCATCGGTTCGGTATTGATGGAGCATCTGTTGCGCGCCGCTCTGCAAGGAAAAGAAGTCACGGTAGTGGTGGAACTGATGGCGCGCTTCGACGAAGAGGCAAATCTCACCATTGCCACCCGCCTCGAAGAGGTCGGCGCTCATGTCGTGTATGGCGTATTCGGCTACAAGACCCACGCCAAGATGCTGATGGTGCTGCGCCGCGAGGAAACAGACCAAACCAGCGGTTACCGCCGCTATGTGCATATCGGCACCGGCAACTATCATCCGGGCACCACGCGGTTTTATACCGATGTCGGGCTGCTCACCTGCAACGAAGAAATCGGCACAGACGTCAGCGATGTGTTCAAGCAGATCACAGGCTTGGGCAAGGCCAGCGACTTGCATCACTTATGGCAAGCGCCCTTCTCTCTCCACAGCAGTGTGCTGGCGGCGATCCGCTACGAAACGGAAGCGGCGCGCGCCGGCCGCAAGGGGCTGGTTATCGCCAAGCTGAATGCCCTGGTCGAGCCAGAGGTGATCGAGGCGCTCTACGAGGCTTCGCAAGCCGGCGTGCAGATCGATTTGATCGTGCGCGGCGTATGTTCCTTGCGTCCTGGGGTAAAAGGTCTTTCGGAGAATATCCGCGTGCGCTCGATAATCGGGCGCTTTCTCGAACACACGCGCATCATGTATTTTTACGCCGACGGCGAGGAAAAACTTTACCTATCCAGCGCCGACTGGATGGAGCGCAACTTCTTCCGCCGCATCGAAATCGCTTTCCCGGTGCTGGACCCCAAATTGAAACGGCGCGTCATGAAAGAAGGCGTGCGCCCCTACCTGGCCGACAACTGTCAGGCGTGGGAGATGAACGACAAGGGCCAATACGCCATCCACGCTTCGCGCCGCCAGAGATCTTGCGCTCAGGAAACGCTGCTTTCCGGACTGGCGATACAGTCTCAAGCCACGCCATGCGTGGAAACCGGGATTGAGCAATGAACGCCAGGCAGGATTGCAAGGGAACCTCTGATCAAGTCATTCCCGCGGAAGCGGGAATCCAGTAACCAATTGAAATGATGGCCCTGCATTCCCTCCGGTCAGATTCCCGCTTCCGCGGGAATGACGGCATAGGGACTTGTTCAGCCCTTCCCTAGCAGTTATCCACGCTGCGCGCTCACTACGCCAGAAATCTCGCGTATCAGTTTCAGCAGTCGGGCAAGTTGTGGCAAACCAGTAATCTCAATGGTAAATGCCATACGCGCCTCGCCCGCTTTGGACTGCGTCTTGACTGCCGTAACATTGATGCGCTCACGCGACAGCACTTCCGATATGTCACGCAGCAAACCCTGGCGGTCGGTTGCTTCGACTACGATGTCGACTGGGTAATGCGACTCGTGCTGAGCCCCTTCTTTCGATGTTCCCCATTCCACGCCGATTACCCGTTCCGGTTTGCGCGTAGCCATATTGCGGAAGTTGGAACAATCGACGCGGTGAATCGAAACACCTTTGCCGCGAGTAACGAATCCGGAAATCGCATCCGGTGGCGCCGGCTTGCAGCAGCGGCCTAGCTGCGTAAGCAATTTTTCGACGCCGACAATCAGAATGCCACTCTTGTCCCCGCTCTTGCTGCGATGGGTCTGTATCTCGGGTTCGAGCGGCTGTGTTTCAGCTTCGCCGTGCAAGGCAGTTTGCAACTGGCGATGGCCGATCTTGTTTTGACCGACGGCGAGGTAGAGCTCATCGCTATTCTTGAAACCCAGTTTCTGCGCCAGTTCGTCAATGTTGACCTGGGTCTGTCCTTCGCGTTGCAATTCGCGCATGACAAAGGCGCGGCCCTGAGCCAGCGTCTCCGCCTCATCGTGGGCGGTAAACCATTGTTTGACCTTCAGCCGCGCACGCGAAGTTTTAATGTAGCCCAGCGACGGGTTGAGCCAGTCGCGTGATGGGCTGCCCTGCTTGGCGCTGATTATCTCGACCCGCTGCCCGGTGGCAAGCGGCGTATTAAGCGAGACCAGATGACCATCCACCCGGGCGCCACGGCAGCGATGGCCGAGATCGGTATGCACGCGGTAAGCAAAGTCCAACGGCGTCGCGCCGCAGGTCAGATCGATCACCTTGCCCTGAGGCGTCAGTACATAGATGGTATCGTCGAGCGCGGCACGCTTGAATTGCTGCACCCAGTCCGCGCTATCGGTAATTTCGTCGCGCCATGACAGCAATTGGCGCAGCCAGGCAATCTTGTCGTCGTAGGCGGAATCGGCGCGCGCCTGAGACCCTGTCTCCTTGTAACGCCAGTGCGCAGCGACGCCAAGTTCAGCGTGACTGTGCATTTCACGGGTACGTATCTGCACCTCGAGCGCCCGACCATCCTCGACCACCACGGCGGTATGCAACGACCGATAATAATTCCCCTTGGGATGAGAAATGTAATCGTCAAATTCCTTCGGTACCGGCTGCCACAAGTGATGCACGATACCGAGCACGGTGTAGCAGTCTTTCACCTCTTCCACCAGCACCCGTAGCGCGCGCACGTCGAACACTTCGTCGAAGCCGATGTTCTTGCCGCGCATTTTGTTCCAGATGCTGTAAATGTGCTTGGGACGACCATACACCTCGCCCTGGATGCCGACTGCCGCCAACTCGCTCTTGAGACGCGCAGTAGCAGCAGCGATAAACTGCTCGCGTTCACCGCGCTTCTCGTCAAGCATTTTGGCAATGTGCTTATAAGTTTGCGGCTCGAGGAAACGGAAGGAGATATCTTCCAGCTCCCATTTCAGCTGCCAGACACCCAGACGATTGGCCAGCGGCGCATAGATTTCAAGGCTTTCGCGCGCCGTTTCTTCGCGCTGCACGGAGCTTTCCGGATGATCCGTGTAATAGCGCAGGCTTTGCGTGCGGCTGGCCAATCGAAGCAGCACAACGCGCACATCTTCAACCATCGCCAGCAACATCTTGCGTAGCGTCTCAGCTTGCGCTTTGCCTTCGGCTGTCGCTCCCGCCTTCTGGGAGGTCATTAAACGCAGCCCCTTGAGACGGTGCAAACCATCCACCAACTGCGCTACCGATACGCCAAAATCCTTGGCAATTCTTTCCCGTGCGTTTTCAAGGCTATCAGGAGCTGCGAACAGCAATGCTGCCAGACGGGTATCGAGGTCGAGATTGAGCGAGGCTGTGATCAGCGCCATGCCCAGCACATGCTGCAACACCGGCTCTCCGGTACTAAAAACGGTGTCTCCATACAGATTCGTGGCAAGATCAAGCGCTCGTTCCAGTTGGCCCTTGCCAGCCGCCGGCAACCCTTCGGCAAGCAGGGAAAAAGTGCCTGGATCAATACCTGACTGGATGCCGGCCTGCGGCAATGAGTGAACCACGGAAACCATGTATGTATTATCTCATGTCAGTTCAGCTCATGATCAAAACGGAGCTGCCGCATACATGATTTGCTTGTCTTCTGGCGCTGGCAAGACGTTTTCGGCATACTCGCCAACATTCTCAATTGAAAAGTTCTATGTTCAATAACTTTTGCCAATGGTGGAAACAGCGCCAACAACGCGCCATTGAAAAAACTCGGGTATCCGTTGAGCAATGGGAGCGCGTCGAGGAAAACCTGGGGCTTCTGGATCATCTCGATGCCAATGATCGCCTGCGTCTGCGCAAGCTGGCCTTGCGCTTTCTGGCCGAAAAAGAGATGCATGGCGCACAAGGGTTGGAACTCAATGCCGACATCCAACTCAACATCGCACTCCAGGCTTGCTTGCTGATACTGAACCTCGATCTTGGCTGGTATCGTGGCTGGGTAGGAATAATCGTCTATCCTGGCGATTTCATTATTCCACGTAGAATCGAGGATGAACATGGCGTGGTGCATGAATTCGACGACGCTGTGCTTGGCGAGGCGTGGGAAGGGGGCCCAGTCCTCTTATCGTGGCTCGAAAATTATAGTAAAAATAATAGGATAGACGATTTTACCGGGGACGATGGCATCAATGTCGTGATTCATGAGTTTGCCCACAAACTCGATATGCTGAATGGCGCAGCCGACGGTCTGCCACCGCTACACCCTGGCATGTCGCGGCACGACTGGGTTGCCGCCTTTGAGCCAGCCTATGCCAATTTCTGCGACCGGGTGGATCACGGGGAGAATACAGCTCTGGATTCCTACGCCGCCGAACATCCCGCTGAATTCTTTGCAGTTATGAGCGAGGCGTTCTTCGAAACGCCGCAACTATTGCGTTTCGAATACCCATCTGTATATACTCAGCTTCAGCAGTTTTACCGTCAGGATCCCGCCAGCAAAAAAAATAGCGAATAACCTTACGCAGAACTACCCTGAAAGGCTTTCCTGCGCTAATATCTATATGTAAGAGTCTCAACTTAGGAGGAGAAACGCCATCATGGCCACAAAATACCGTCTCGTTACCCGTTCCGATTTCGATGGCTTGGTCTGCGCCATCCTGCTCAATGAACTCGACCTAATCAATGAAATAAAATTTGTTCATCCTAAAGATATGCAGGATGGCAAGATCGAGATTGGCAGTGGCGACATCACCACTAACCTGCCCTATGTCGAAGGCGTACGCTTGGCTTTTGACCACCATTTGTCCGAAACCGTAAGGCTCACTGGCGAGCGCAAGAACCATATCATCGTGCCCGACTCCCCCTCTGCCTCGCGCGTGGTGTACAACTATTACGGCGGCAAGTCCCGCTTCCCCAGCAAATTCGATGAGATGATGGCGGCCGTCGATCAGGGAGATTCCGCCCAGTTCACCAAGGAGGAAATTCTCAAGCCGACAAAATGGGTGCTGATGAATTACCTCATGGACTCTCGTACCGGACTCGGCCGTTTCCGCGAGTTCCGCGTCTCGAATTACGAATTGATGATGGATCTCATCAAATACTGCCGCGACCACACGATTGAAGAAGTCCTTGCCTTGCCGGACGTCAAGGAACGCGTGGAACTCTATTTTGAGCACGAGCCCTTGGCAAAGGAGCAGATCATGCGCTGCTCCAAGGTATATAAGAATCTGATCGTGCTCGATCTGCGCAACGAGGAAACGATCTATTGCGTTAATCGCTTCATGATTTACGCCATGCACCCTGACATTAACATTTCAATCCATGCATTGTGGGGCGTGCAGAAACAAAACACGGTTTTTGCCATCGGCAAGTCCATTATCAACCGGACGTCGAGAACCAACATTGGCAACCTGTGCCTGATGTATGGCGGCGGCGGGCATCCGGCCGCCGGCACCTGCCAGGTAGCAAACGATCAGGCAGACAAGGTACTCGCGGAATTGATCGCACAGATCAACATCGACGGTTGAATTACACCATTTCGAGCATCAAGAGCAGCCCGGAACTTCCGGGCTGTTTTTTTTTGGGGTAGGGGAAACTAGCGTAACAACAGCAAAACCAGCAACAACCAGCCGGCTACCGCCACCAGCAAGTGCGGATCGCGCATTAATTCCTGGGCCGGGTCGCCTCCTCCCCCGCGGCGGTGCAAGAGAAACAGATAGCGAAACATGCCATAAAGAACGAATGGCACGGTGTAAATCAGATTGGTTGTGCCATGCAATGCCAACGTTTCCGGACTAACCGTATACAGGCTGTAGGAAACCAGCGTGCCTGCGGTTGCGACGGTAATGAATTGATCAAGCAGCGCCGTAGAATAATGCTCCAGCACCCGGCGATGGCTTGCCGCCAGGGGATACAGCGAATGTTGGCGAACAATTTTATCAATGCCTTTGTCGTCTCCAGCTATGGCATCTAATTCAGCACGGCGCTTGGCAAAACCGAGAAATAGCGTCAGCATCAAGCCGCATAACAGCAGCCACTGCGACGGTTCAATACCTAACCCGAGCGTACCGGCCAGGATACGCAACATGAAACCGGCGGCAATAATGAACACGTCGAGTATGACTATGTGCTTAGCGCCGAAAGAATATGCGACATTCAGCGCGACATAGGCAAAGAATACCCATGACGCATGGCTGCCGCCAGCAAATACCAGCGCAAAGCCCACGGCAAAACAAACCACCATCAGTAACAACGCGGTCTGCACTCCTATCGCACCGCTGGCTAACGGCCGGTGGCGCTTGGCGGGATGATGCCGATCCTGTTCGCAATCAATCAGGTCGTTCATGACATACACGCCCGACGCCAGCAGGCAGAATGCCGCAAAAGCGAAGAGTGCTGCAATCAGTTTGTCGGGATCGCTCCATGCATGGCCGAACAGCAGGCCAACCATCACAAAGCCGTTCTTCAGCCACTGATGTGGCCGTAACAGGCGAAGCCACATTCGAAGATCGGAAATTACTTGCGGCATTGCTGCCCCTGAAAATAACGGTCACAGAAATAGCAGCCCCGCTGCGGCAACCAGGAAGGGACTGCGTAATACTTGGCGCGCACATCCGACAGAATCCTGTCACGATATGCTGGATAATTGAAACCGCGCCCAAGAACAAAATGGAAAGTCGCGCCACGGACCTCGGTTGTCCGGATTTCAACCTCCCGGAAGTAGGGCGCGTACTCACCCACGCCGGGGGAACTCTTGCGCAAGATCAGGATATTCTTGCCATCGAGAGAACGAAAGTCGGTGAGAATGTCATCATGACGCGCATGGCTGCTAGCTTGGCCAAACACCAGAAAATAGCGGGGCGACAAGGTTTTCGCGTTATAGCCATAGGTCACCGCATTCGAGTAGCCATCGCTGGCAAATACATAATCGCGTTCATAGGGCTTGAGTTGCGCCAGCAATTTTTGCGTATCGAAAGTCAGCACAATGCCATCGTAGATCCGGCTCGATTTCCAGGTTTCAAGCGACAACTGTGCAATCACCAGGATGGCGGCGATATGAACCAAGGCAAACCCAACAAAGAAACGCACAACACGCCGCAACCTGTCAATTTCCAGCTTTTGGGCCAGAGCAATCAGGACGAATGGCACAAAAGACAACACCCAATGCAGGCCTATCTGTTTCACCAGCGACAAGAGGGCAAACAGCGCCAATGGCGCAAATGCGACGAAATACATGGCGCGATCTTGCGCATCATCGCCGGCATTTGTCCATGCCGTCCGCAACGTACTCCATCGCCGCAAAAACAGCCATAGTACCGGCGGCGTTAGCAGGTACAACATCATCACCGCATAAAGCAGCGGAGTCTTCCACGACCAGCCGGCATCGCCGTGACGATTGAAGACATTGAACATGATGTTGGCCCAACAGTGGTCCGCATTCCACCATGCCATCAGAGCCAACGCAGGCAATACCGCGACATAGCACAACAACAGGCCAGTCCACTTGCGTCGATTGGGATACACCAGCGCATGCAACAAATAGGCAACCCCGAGCAGCGCTGCAAAATACTTGGAGAGCACCGCGCCGGCCAACAGCAGCCCGGAAAGCAGGTAGTAACGCCAATCGTCATCCCGTGCCGCTTGCAGAAATGCCAGAGCCGAGAAGAAGGAGAAATAGATCAGCGGCGTATCGGTGGTAATGAATACGTTCCAGACATTCGCCGGCGCCAGTAATACCAGGGTTGCAGCACCCCAGGCAATGCTTCCAGATTGGCTGCGCAGCGTCCATGCCGCGCCCAGCGCCAGGATCGCCGGCAGCAGCACCGCCGGCAGGCGCAACCACCATTCCGCATCGAAAAAAAGTAACAGTGCCGCCAGCCACCAGCCGACCATCGGCGGATGGTCATAGAAGCCCCAATCGGGTACCTTGCCCCACCAGAAGAAATAGGCTTCGTCGCCGGTCATCGGCATCGCGGCAGCGAGCCAGAAGCGAAAAACCAGTGTCGCCGCAAGCAGGCCGAAGAATATCCTTTTCGTCATGCGCGTCGGAACCCGGCGCCTATGTCTCAGCCTGCGCCTGCCGGCGGCGACGTACCGCGTCGGCAAGCGTATCCAGCAGCTTCACGCTATCCTCCCATCCGATGCAGGGGTCGGTAATGCTGACGCCATATTCGAGAGGCTTGTCTGGTATGTGTTCCTGCCGTCCAGGCTTCAGAAATGACTCGACCATGATGCCAATAATACGGTCATCGCCAGCGGCAATCTGCTCGCCCACCTCGCGCGCCACATCAACCTGAAGCAGATATTGCTTGCGGCAGTTGGCATGCGAGACATCGATCATTACCCTGGACGCCAATCCCGCCGCGCCCAGTTCCTTGCATGCCGCATTGACGCCCGCAGCATCGTAATTGGGCGTCTTGCCGCCGCGCAGGATCACATGGCAATCCTCGTTGCCATTGGTCGAGACAATAGCCGAATGGCCCGCCTTGGTAACCGACAAAAAGTGGTGCGACGTGGCAGCGGCGCGGATCGCATCCACCGCTATCTTGATGTTGCCATCGGTGCCGTTCTTGAAACCAACCGGACACGACAGCCCCGAAGCCAGCTCCCGATGCACTTGCGATTCCGTGGTGCGCGCGCCAATAGCACCCCAACTGATGAGGTCGGCGGTATATTGCGGAATGATGGAATCCAGAAATTCGGTAGCGCAACCAAGCCCGATTTCATTGATGTCAAATAATAGTTGGCGCGCTAAGCGCAGCCCTTCGTTGATCTTGAAGCTGCCATCCATGCGCGGATCGTTGATCAACCCCTTCCAGCCTACCGTAGTACGCGGCTTCTCAAAATACACGCGCATCAGGATCAGCAAATCGTCGGCATAACGATCATGCTCGACCTGCAACAGGCGGGCATATTCCATTGCCGCTGGGTAGTCGTGGATCGAGCAGGGGCCGATCACAACCAGCAAACGGTCGTCAGCGCCATGCAGGATACGATGGATGGCCTGACGCGTGTTATAGGTGGTTTCCGCAGCGGCATCGGTGACAGGAAACTCTCGCAGCAATTGAGCAGGCGGCGAAAGTTCCTTGATTTCCCTGATGCGGACATCGTCAACAACAACTGGTTTCGTGCGAGTCATATTTCATCGCGCCACGCTGGTAGTTCCAGCGCAACAATGCAAAAGCATTGATTCTAACGCAAACAGGGATCACTGCCTCGATCCCCTGAGGGAAACAAGGTCGTTGCCTGAATCAACGCACCGCTGTGCTTGCCACTGGAACCGGTGCCAGACGCGGTTGCCAGCCCCATTGCCGCTCCCATGCGCCACGCACCATGTTCGGATATTCCGGCTGGCCGAGGCTACCGTTATAGCGCCCCAAGGCACGATAGAGATCGCCTTTTTCGATATCGAGATAGTGACGCAGGATAGTGCAGCCATAGCGCAGATTGGTGCGCATGTGGAACAGGTTGCTGTCCTTCTGCCCTATCAATTTGACCCAGAACGGCATGACCTGCATATAGCCACGCGCTCCGGCTGACGAGACGGCATATTTGCGGAAATTGCTCTCCACCTGGATCAACCCCAGCACCAGTTGCGGATCGAGTCCGGCGCGCTTGGCTTCGTAATAGATGGTCTTTAGCAATTCCAGCCGCGCAGTGCGGTCCGGCACACGCTTGACCAGTCGTTGCGACATCTCGGTCAGCCATTCGACTTTTTCCTGGAGACTGGGAAACACTGGCTCCGGAGAGGCGCGGTCGGAAACCGCCGCATGCAGGGCGGCCTGCACGCTGGCGGCCAATGGCTCGTATTTCTGCGCGCCGGCAAAGGCGGCGCCACTCGCCAGCAGCGTGACAGCTACAACTACACTGACGATTCTCAGGCGCATACTTTCTGCCGGACAAACTCGGCAATCCCGGCCAAGGCAATCTTGGCGGCTTCGGCATCGCTACGGCCCTGGTATTCGGCCATGCCATCTTTCAAGCCACGCTCGCCAATCACCACGCGATGCGGAATGCCGGTCAGTTCCCAGTCGGCGAACATCACGCCAGGCCGTTCGTCGCGGTCGTCGATGATCACGTCCATGCCGCCAGCCAACAGTTCGGCATAGAGTTGGTCGGCGGCTTCGCGCACGGCCTGCGACTTGCCATAGCCGACCGGCACGATCGCCAGTTCGAATGGCGCGATAGCACGTGGGAAGACGATGCCGCGCTGGTCATGTCCCTGCTCGATGGCCGCGCCAACGATGCGCGAAACGCCGATGCCGTAGCAGCCCATTTCCATGATCTGCGACTTGCCGTTTTCGTCGAGAAAACTGCATTTCAGTGCTTCGGAATATTTGGTGCGCAGCTGAAAAATGTGGCCGACTTCGATGCCGCGACAGATTTCGAGCCCCCCCTTGCCATCCGGCGAGGGATCGCCAGCAACAACATTGCGCAAATCGGCGACAAGCGGCTCGGGAAAATCGCGCACGAGGTTCGCGCCCGTATAGTGGTAATCGTTCTCGTTGGCTCCGGTAACGAAATCGGACATAACCATGACCGATCGATCGGCGATGACGAGGCCCTTGAAGCCTATCGGGCCAATCGAGCCGGGTTCCGCAGCGAACGCTTCCTGAATGGCCGCAGCGGAAGCGAATGTCAGTGGGTTCTTGATTTGTGGCAGCTTCTGCGCCTTGATCGCATTCAGCTCATGGTCGCCGCGCAACAGCAGCAGTACCGGCTTGCCATCGTTGCCTTCGACGACGACAGATTTGACCGTCCGTTGCGGCGAAACTTTGAGAAACCCGCTTAATTCATCTATGGTCTTGATGCCAGGCGTATGCAACTTGGTCAGCGCTTCGGCTGGAGCCGAACGCGCAGCGTCAGGCGCTAACGCTTCAGCCAGTTCGATATTGGCGGCATAGTCTGAACCTGGCGCTGGACAATAGGCGATGGCATCCTCGCCGGAGTCTGCCAGTACGTGGAATTCGTGCGAACCGGTGCCTCCAATGGAACCGGTATCGGCAGCCACAGCGCGGAATTGCAGGCCAAGCCGGGTAAAAATGCGCGAATAGGTTTCGTACATGTTGCGATATTCGCGCTGCAAGTCCTCGAAGCTCGTATGGAACGAGTAGCCATCCTTCATCAGGAACTCGCGCCCGCGCATGACACCGAAACGCGGCCGGATTTCATCACGGAACTTGGTCTGTATCTGATAGAAATGACGCGGCAACTGGCGGTAACTCTTGATCTCGCGCCGCACTACGTCTGTAATCACTTCCTCGTGCGTCGGGCCGATCAGAAAATCGCGCTGATGGCGATCCTTGAAACGCAGTAATTCCGGGCCATACAGCTCCCAGCGCGACGATTCCTGCCACAGTTCGGCCGGCTGCACCGCCGGCATGAGCAACTCGATGGCGCCGGCCTTGTTCATTTCCTCGCGCACGATGGCTTCCACCTTGCGCAACACGCGCAAGCCAAGCGGCATCCAGGTGTAAATGCCGCCAGCGAGACGGCGAATCAGCCCGGCGCGAATCATCAACTGATGGCTGACAATTTCCGCGTCGGAAGGCGCTTCCTTGAGAGTGGCGATAAAAAATTGGGTGGCGCGCATAACGATATCCGCAAAGGCAAAAACATGGATTCTACCGCGTGCGCTATCAATCGAAGCAATCGGATTATGAGAAGAACTGCCCAATATCTTCTCTTCCCTCCCAAACTATGAAAGAATATCGTCAGTCAAATTGAGGAATTGAAGGTAGCACCATGCTAGACCGTGAAGGCTATCGCCCGAACGTCGGCATCATTCTGGTCAACAATCATAACGAGGTCTTCTGGGGCAAGCGTATCCGCGAGCACTCCTGGCAATTCCCTCAAGGGGGCATAGACAAGGGTGAAACACCGGAACAAGCGATGTATCGCGAGCTCCATGAGGAAATTGGGCTGTTGCCGGACCATGTCGAGATTCTTGGTCGCACCCGCGACTGGTTGCGCTACAACGTCCCCAAGCACTGGATTCGGCGCGAATGGCGCAACACTTACAAGGGGCAAAAGCAGATATGGTTTCTGCTGCGGCTGATTGGGCGTGATAACGACGTTAGCCTGCGTGCCAGCAATCATCCTGAATTCGATGCCTGGCGCTGGAGCGAATACTGGGTATCGCTCGATACGGTAATCGAATTCAAACGCGAGGTTTATACGCAAGCGCTGACCGAGCTTGCGCGCTTTCTGCATCCTTATCCTGAGGAACGCAAGCCACACCAGCCCATGTTGGCCGGAACGGAAGCGTAATCAGTCAACACTATGCAACGCAATCTACAATTTTTTGCACTGTCTTTAACGCTCTTGCTCACTGCGACTGCCGCCCAGTCCCAGATAGAAAACATACCTAAGAGCTGGGACATTCCGGAAGAACCGAAGTGGCAGGAGGCCGAAATAAAGCTGCCTGAGTTTCCGAAACCGGAGAATCTCGTCCCTTTCGACGTCCTGCCGACCACTGGCACTCGTTACCTAATCGACGCATCCACCCTGAACGTTGGGAAAGACGGTATCGTACGTTATGTGCTGGTGATTAAAGCGAGCGGTGGCGCAACCAACATCACCTACGAGGGCATGCGCTGCAACACGGTCGAGTACAAGCTATACGCCACTGGACGCGCTAACGGCACCTGGGCGATAGCCAAAACACGCAGCGATGAGTGGAGACCAATCCAGAATAAAGCGAACAGCCATCATATGGCAATAAACAAGGATTACTTCTGTCCCAAAAGCGATGCAATCGCCAATGCCGACGAGGGGCGCGATGCCCTGCGGCGCGGGAGAAACCCGCGCGCAGAGTAAAGCCTAATTAATACTACTTGCAATCGCCAATACGACGCGCAGAAAAAGTCTGCGACATGGTCATCGCCGGGTTCGACTTGCCTGCCTTCAGCGTCACTTTCATGTTTCCTGAATAACTGGCGCCGCTGAAGGTGACATTGCCTGCCCCGCTCATCTGTGTCGCTCCGCTACATTCCATACGCCAACTGGCGCTGTTTCCCTGCAGCTTGTAATCATTGACCTGACATTCCTTGCTGCCCTGCGGCAGCACTTTCTTCGGATCGCCGAGATCGGAAGGGCGAACACATTGCTTCACGGTCACCGGCGGCATTCCGGCGGGCATGCCAGCCATTTCGGACTTGGTAGTAATTTCCCACAAACCGGCCTGCATGTTGGGTGCGGCAATGGCCGTGAAGCCATGCAGGGAAACGTAGCAAATGAAACAGACGACAGAAAGGTGTTTGAGATTTTGGCGGGTTTTCATAACACGTATCCAGGCTAGTTTGCGGAAGCTCGGCAGTTTACACCAGCAACGACATCCGGAAAAATGAATGCCTGGGTCAGGAGAGCGATCATACAATCGGCTCACGATTTTCCCGATACCACCCTTCGCCGCTTCCTGCTTGGACACAGTATTCGAACATAGCACCGACACGGTTGTGCAATGCATCATAATAGTCTCATCCAGTAAGCAGCATATGCTCTCTACGGAATTCTCCCATCACGACGGGACATATTTTATATATTAATATCAATACAATATAAAAACATTTTCATGCACCATAAAGAACCACGAAATATTTCTTGCACTGCAACATTTTTTGTGTATAATTACGATAACTGAGATGTGCCTGATAGTCGTCAAGTGACGAGCAAGCGCTTCTGCCCGATGTCTCCTCCACCCTCCTCCTTTGGTGTGGATTTAGCGCAACCCTCCCCGGGTTGCGCTTTTTTTATCTTAAACGGGGTATCTAGCGATCAGGGAAGCTCATTTCCCAACAGGTTGTCGCTCAGTTTTCTTCTGCAACAGGCAGCGAAGCAAATTGCGTTCGGAATCGCCCAGCGGCACGGACGATTCCTCCCCGAGGAAATGCCGCCGAAACGCACGCACCGCCGCCACAGGATCGAGCACATCGTAGCCCAGCGCCAGCAAGGAGACAGACGTATCAGCATCCGACTGCGACACCAGTTCAGGTTTCTCGCACCACAGGCCGAAACCATGTTCCGCCAAAGTTTTCCATGGAAAGTAACGACTCGGATCGACCTTGCGCCTGGGCGCGATGTCGGCGTGGCCGATGAAATTTTCCGGTGGAATCAGATAACGCAGACGCAAATCGCCCAACAAGCCAAGCAGAGCGAAAACCTGTGTATCCGAAAAAGGCTCCTCGCCATTGTTGTCAAGTTCGATGCCGATGGAAGCAGAATTCAAGTCGGAAAGACCGCCCCACCAGGACTCTCCTGCATGCCAGGCCCTAACCCGCTCGTCGACAAGCTGATAAACAACGCCGTTACGACCTATGAGGTAATGCGCGCTGACCTTGCGCTGCGAATCGGTCAGCGTGCGCAGCGCTTTCTCGGCTGAATCGCTGGTGGTCTGGTGAATCACGACATAGTTAGGCCGCCGCTCATCGAAATTGGGCGACGCCATCCACTGCGTCGCAAGGCCAGAACCGACCATGCCTTGCGGCATGGAACCACATGCGGTCAAAGCGGAAACCAGTAGCGTAATTATTCCCCGGCAAAACATCTTATTTTTGCTTCAGCAAATCTCTCAGATTCGCAAACGGGGAATGGGTGGCATGGCCGGATTTGTCCGAACTTCCGCCCATTCCGCCCGCCGCCTCGAGTTGCCGCTGATGCTCGTTGTCGTGGCAGTACAGGCACAATAGCTCCCAGTTGCTGCCGTCGGGCGGATTGTTGTCGTGATTGTGATCGCGGTGATGCACCGTCAGCTCGCGCAAATTGGCATGGGTAAATTCGCGTGCGCAACGCCCGCAAATCCAGGGATAAATTTTCAGCGCCTGTTCCCGATACGAGCGTTCGCGCTGCTCACTGGCGCGTCGCGCCTCGGCGACGATCTTGTCGAGTTTGTCCGTCATGTTTAATCCAATGTACGCCTGAATGTCTTCAAGCCCACGCCGAGCACCACCACCATGAAAGCAATGATCGGCCAGATGTGCGGCCACAGCATCTCCAGGCCGTTGCCCTTGAGCAGGATACCGCGCACCAGCAGCAGGAAATGCGTCAGCGGCAGGCAGTTGCCGATCGCTTGCGCCCAATCCGGCATGCCGCGGAAGGGAAACATGAAACCGGACAGCAGCAACGAAGGCATGAAGAAAAAGACCGTCATTTGCATCGCCTGCAACTGGTTGCGGGCAATCGAACTGAAAGTGATGCCGAGCATGAGATTGGCGCAAATGAACAGCAGCACCACGGCGAACAGCAGTATCAGGCTGCCCTGCATCGGCACATCGAAAATCCAGCGGGCCGCCGCCAGGATAAGGCAGACCTGGATCAGACCGATCAGGATGTAAGGCACGATCTTGCCCGTCATCACCTCCAGCGGCGTGGTCGGCGTCGCCAGCAAATTCTCGAAGGTGCCGCGTTCCCGCTCACGTGTCATGGCCAGCCCAGTCATCAGGATCAAGGTCAAGGTCAGGATCACGCCCAACAGGCCGGGAACGATGTTGTAGGCAGTCACGCCCTCCGGGTTATAACGGCGATGCACCCGCAAATCGACCAGGGGTGGAACAACCGGACGCATGCCCGGCAGATCGGGCGCAAACAATTCGTTGCCGAGCCGGTTCAGCACATTAACGGCGCTACCGGCCGCCATCGGATCGGTCGCATCCGCCTCGACCAGGATGGTTGGCCGCTCCCCCCGTACCAGCGCCCGGTTGAAACCTGCCGGGATCGTAACGACAAACTGCACGTCGCCGCGATCCAGCAATTTGTCGGCTTCGCGCTCGTTTTCTACGGCTCCGACAATGTCGAAGTACTCGCTGTTCTTCATTGCGGCAATTACAGAACGGGAAAACGGGCCGGCATCTGCAATGATGGCAACCGTCGGCAGATGCTTGGGGTCGGTATTGATGGCAAAACCAAACAACACCAACTGGATAATCGGCAACCCGACCACCATGCCGAAAGTAAGCCGATCCCGCTTAAGCTGGATGAATTCCTTGATGATGATGGCCAGCCAGCGCTGAAAAGACAGGCGTCGAATATTTATCCTCATGACTCCCAATGGAAACCGAAGCAGCGTAAGGTGGGAACTACCCACCGAAAAATTTGCGCCTCTTATTCTCGCCTATTAATCTTACGCTTGGTACTGCGAATGATAATCGTGAACGCCTGTCTATTCTTCATGAGGAATTTCCGATGAAAACAAATTACACCCTATTTACTCTACAAATTGTTGGCCTGCTGGTTTCTCTTCCCGCGCTTGCCCAACCCGGCACGCAGACAATCCAGGCCATTGACAGACATTTGCAACAAACCCGGACAGCAGAACAACGCAAAGCAATGGAAACAAAAAGCGCTGATGCTTTGCCTCCAGGCAAAACGACGAACAGCCAGCAACCGAAGAAAAAAGCAACCAAGAAAAAGCCGAAGGCAGTAAAAAAACCGGAAACCGTTCAGCCTCCCACATAGCAGGCCGTAAGATGGGCGACTTGTCGCCCACGCGGAAACAACGACTTCCTGGGCAACAAGTTGCCTACCCTACCTCGCCACAAAGAAACCCATTAAGCTCGTTAGCATTACCCCTCTGTCTCAATCACAACCACTTCCGGGGCGTTATTGGGCAGAGTAAGTGTTAGGGTCGTGCCTTGTTCGAGTTCGCTGTCAACGCTGATATTGCCCCCGAGCACACCGGTGACGATGGTAAAAACAATGCTCAACCCCATGCCGCTGCCGCCGTGGCCCAGCTTGGTGGTAAAAAATGGATCGAAAATGCGGCTGATATTGGCTTGCGGGATGCCCTTGCCATCGTCGCGCATCTTCAACTCGGTCTGATGCTCATCGAGTTGGCGTGCCTCGATGTTTATTGTGCCCTCCGGCCTGCCATCGAAACCGTGAATAATGGAATTGTTGATAAGATTGGCGACAACACGGCCAAGTGGACCGGGGAAACTATCCATCAGGATGCTCTCTGGAATATCGTAGTCAATCACATAGGGTGTTTGCTTGAGGGTTGGGCGCAATGTGATAATGGTTTCGGAAATAACCTCCTTGAGCTTGAAGGGGCGGCGCTGGGAACTGGTCTGGTCCACCGCAACCTGTTTGAAGCTGGAAATCAGTTCCGCAGCGCGACTAAGATTGCGCATCATGATGTCAGAGGCTTCGCGTATCTGGTTGAAAAAATTTTCCAGCGTGGAGCGCTTGAGTCCAACGTTGAGCGCCAGGTTCATATTGTCGGCTTGGTCATGCAATGTCGAGGATACTGTCAGCGTGTTGCCGATGGGGGTATTCAATTCGTGCGCAACTCCAGCGACCAGAGAACCGAGGGCAGCCAGTTTTTCCGTACGCAAGATTTGGTTCTGTGCCTGTTTCAAGTTATTCAGCGCCGTCGACAACTCGGCATTAGCCTGTTTTAATTCAGCCTCCCGTTGCTTGCGATTGGTAATGTCCGTGTGAATGGTGATGTAGCCGCCACTTTCCAATCGCGAGGTTTTGGACTCGTAATAACGACCATCCATGCGACAGCGCTCAAAAGCCATCGGCGCTTCCATTTTTCGTAGAGATTCGATCACACCAATCGCGAATTCATCGATATCAGTTATGGGACCGTATTCACCATTTTTTGCGAGAAGGTGCAGAGCAGGTACAAGTGGTGCCCCTCTTTGCACCATTTCATTTGGAAAGGCGAAGATTTCCTGGAAACGCTTGTTGGCGGCTACCAAGAAAAAATCGGCATCGTAGATCGACACGCCGACATTGAGTTGGTGCATGCCTTCTTGCATCAGGGCGAGACTTAGGGAGGTATCGCCGGAGATACTTTGTTTAGTATCCAATTCATGGCCCATCAAAAAAATCCCCTCATTTCGTACGAATTACTGACATAAGACGGTGGCAGTACCTGTATGTGGTGTACAGCAGAAAGCTTGTTTCTGGCTTTAGCATAGCAAACATTCTTGCCACAGACAGGATGGCCGTTCTTTACTAAACATATGGGGGGTAGTCAGGGCTTCTCCTGAAACTGATCCTGGCTGTCACGCATCAGGCTTATGAAGGCATCTTCCAGCGACGGCAGCACCTGTTCGATGGAAAACTGGTTTTCACGCCCGAATTTCTTGAGACTGGCGCCCAGGATGTCCGGATTGCCTCCGCTGACATGCAGGATGGTGCCGAAGGTCGCTACCTGATCGACACCGGGAAGCCGCCGCAGAGTGTCGGAATGCCTTTGCACATCCTCGCCACCAATAGCCCAAGTATAGAGATGTTGCGCCGCGATCACCTGTTCCGCCGTGCCTGACGCCAGCAGGCGGCCATAGGAAATGTAGGCCAACCGGTGGCAACGCTCCGCCTCGTCCATGTAGTGCGTCGATGCCAGCACGGTGATGCCGGTAGATGAAAGACGGTGGATTTCCTCCCAGAAGTCGCGCCGGGCCTTGGGGTCCACGCCTGCAGTCGGCTCATCCAGCAGCAGCAGTTTGGGCTGGTGCAGCAGGCAGGAGGCCAGCGCCAGGCGCTGCTTCCAGCCGCCGGAGAGGGCTCCAGCCAACTGGTTGCGACGGCTCGTAAGTCCCAGGTCTTCCAGCGCCCGATCCACCACCTGGCGCATGTTCTTCATCTCGAACATGCGGGCCACGAATTCCAGGTTCTCGGCAATGGTAAGGTCTTCCCATAGCGAAAATTTCTGCGTCATATAACCCACCTGGCGCTTGATGGCGTCGCTGTCCCTGATCACGTCGTAGCCCAGGCAATAACCCTTGCCGCTGTCCGGCTTCAGGAGTCCGCACAACATGCGGATGGAAGTGGTCTTGCCGCTACCATTCGGGCCGAGAAAGCCGAAGATTTCGCCCTCCTTCACTTGCAAGCTCAAGTCCCTGACCACATGCTTGTCGCCGAAGTGCTTGTTAAGGCTCTGCACATCTATGGCCAGCGCCATCGTCAGCCCCCGACCAGACGCACATCCAGCGGCAGGCCGGGACGCAAGGCGGGAGCCTGATCCGGCGCGGGGACGGCCTCTACCCGGAACACCAGCTTTTCCCGCATGCCGCGGCTGTAAATCACCGGCGGCGTGTATTCCGCCTGGGGCGCAACGAAAGTAACCTTGGCGCGGATCGGCGCCTTGCAGCCATCGCAGCCTGCCGTTATCTCCTGGCCAACACGTATGTTCGCCAACGCCGTTTCCGGGACGAAAAAACGAATGAGCCGGCGATCATCCGGCAGCAGGCTAGCGACGGGCTGCCCAGCAGGCACCCATTCGCCGGGACGATAGAAGGTTTCGACAATTTCCCCGACGGCGGGAGCCGTTACAGACTTCTTGTCCACCTGCCAGCGCTTCTGCGCCACTTGGGCGCCCGCCGCCTGAAAATCGGCCTCGGCGCTACGTACTTCCGCTCGTCGTCCCAAAGTAGATTTATAGGTAGCCAGCTGTTGCCGGGCAGCATCCACCTGCGCCAGATCGCGCGCCCGCGCTGCTTTGGCTTCATCCAGGCGGGACTGGGAAATATAGCCCTTCTGCGCCAGCGATTCCTGCTGCCTGAGCTGAATGTCGGACAATTGCAGCGCCGTTTCCGCCGCCCGCAATTGCGCTTCCAGCGCGGCAATTTCCGATTGTCGCCGCGGTTCTTTAAGGTTCTCCACCCTTTCCCGCGCCGATACCGCCCGCGCTTCGGCCTCCTGCAAGCCCTGCAATTCGGGGTCGGGCGCAATGGAAAACGCCAGTTTTCCGGCTTCCACGCGGCTGCCGCGCGCAACGTCGAGCGATGCCAGATATCCTCCCATCGGCGCAGCCAGATACAGGTATTCACCCTCGACATAGCCTTGGTAGAAGGTGTTTCCATTGTCGCGGCTGCATCCCGCCGCCAGCAGGGCCACTAGCATTCCGGTAAGGCAAGTTACTCTCAGCATTGCGTGCATCCTGGCAAGAACGGCAATATACGGATTATTCCATTTCCAGCAGGCGCAGGACATAGGGAGCACGACAAATAAAGTCGCAACCGGGCAGCGTATAATTCGCGCTTCCTGAAGATTTTCGCCTCTCCCCTTCCATCATGCCCGAAATCCTCAAGCTGCGCGGTTGCGCCGCATTTTCGCCGACGCGCCTGGCCCGGTTAACCGAACAGGTTCGCAGCGATTGCGCCGGTCTCGATAGTCTTGCTGCCGAGCACTGGTATTTCGTCGAATTGAATGCGCCGCTGGCTGGTGACGAACTGGCGCGAATCAAGCAATTGCTGGGCGTGCCGGAAACCGCTACGCCAGAGCCAGTTGGATCATTGTTTCTGGTAACGCCACGGCTCGGCACGATTTCACCTTGGTCGAGCAAGGCTACCGAGATCGCTCGCCAGTGCGGATTCGCGGCTGTACAGCGGATCGAGCGCGGCACGGCTTGGCATGCCAGCGGTTCGTTTGAGCGCTCCGTCCTCGCAACAAAACTACACGACCGCATGACCGAATCGGTGCTGGATTCGCTGGATGCCGCCGCCGCGTTGTTCCGTCATGTCGCGCCGCAACCGCTGACCAGCGTCGATGTGCTGGCGCGCGGATGCGCCGCGCTGACCGAAGCAAATGGCGAACTCGGCCTGGCGCTTTCCGACGACGAGATCGATTATCTGACGGAAAATTTCACCCGCTTAGGACGCAACCCAACCGATGTCGAACTGATGATGTTCGCCCAGGCCAACTCGGAACATTGCCGCCACAAGATTTTCAACGCCTCATGGACGCTCGATGGCGAAGCGCGCAGCGAAACACTGTTCGGCATGGTCCGCGAGACGCACAAGGCGCATCCGCAAGGCACGATAGTGGCCTATTCCGACAACGCAGCCATCATCGAAGGCGCAGGTGTCAGGCGCTTCTTCCCCACAGCCAGCGGCGAATACGCCTATGCGCCGCTGGAAACCACTCATATCCTGGCCAAGGTCGAGACGCACAATCATCCGACGGCCATCTCGCCCTTCCCCGGCGCTGCCACCGGCTCCGGCGGCGAAATCCGCGACGAGGGCGCAACCGGCCGTGGTTCTAAGCCCAAGGCGGGACTGTGCGGCTTTTCCGTGTCGAACCTGAACATCCCCGGCTACCAACAGCCCTGGGAAGGCAATTACGGCAAGCCGGAACGCATCGCCTCGGCGCTCGACATCATGATCGAAGGCCCCATCGGCGCGGCGGCTTTCAACAACGAATTCGGACGGCCAAATCTGGCCGGTTATTTCCGTACCTTCGAGCAGAAATTCGGCGACGAGATGCGCGGCTATCACAAGCCGATCATGATCGCCGGCGGCGTCGGCAATATTGCCGCAGGACATTCCTTCAAAATCAAATTTCCTGCCGGGACGCTGCTGATCCAACTCGGCGGGCCGGGCATGCTGATCGGCCTGGGCGGCGGCGCGGCATCGTCGATGACGACCGGCGCGAATACCGCCGACCTCGACTTCGCCTCGGTGCAGCGTGGCAACCCGGAGATGCAGCGGCGCGCTCAGGAGGTCATAGACCGCTGCTGGCAGATGGCCGACCAAAACCCCATTCTCGCCATCCACGATGTCGGCGCAGGCGGCATCTCGAATGCGCTGCCGGAACTGGCGCACGATGCGGGCCGCGGCGCTCGGCTGAATTTGCGCGCCGTGCCGAGCGAAGAATCGGGCATGTCGCCGCGCGAAATCTGGTGCAACGAGGCGCAGGAGCGCTACGTGCTGGCAATCGCGCCGCAACGCCTGACGGAGTTCCGCGCCCTGTGCGAGCGCGAGCGCTGTCCGTTTGCGGTGCTGGGCGAGGCGACCGACGATGGGCAACTGCGGGTAAGCGACGAACATTTTGACAACCACGCAGTAGACATGTCGATGGAAATGCTGCTTGGCAAGCCACCGCGCATGAACCGTACCGCAATACGGGGCAGAAACAGTGATTTCCCTCTCCCGCAAGCGGGAGAGGATGGCCGCAGGCCGGGAGAGGGCATTCTTTCATCACCCTCCCCCCCCCCCCCCCCCCCCCCCCCCCCCCCCCCCCCCCCCCCCCCCCCCCCCCCCCCCCCCCCCCCTCCCCCCCCCCCCCACCCCCCCCCCTCCC